>ERZ825137.5480-NODE-5480-length-11739-cov-2.762924_pt1 | contig 11739 bp, 8 predicted proteins | sample MGYA00519873_ERZ825137 | MGnify/ENA primary metagenome ERZ825137 (study PRJEB31778, sample SAMEA3449190) | human gut metagenome | biome: human gut; feature: human-associated habitat; material: faeces | place: United Kingdom | collected 2010/2012 ... | reverse complement strand
GGTGCTGGGCAGCCGCGGGGCGGAAGGAAATTTCACTGTCCGCGGCGATGTCCGTGCCGATCCCGGAGAGGCCGGCTACAAGGCCATGGTGGAAAAGATCAAGGCCATGCTGCACCAGGGCGAGGCCATACAGGTGGTGCCTTCCGTCAATTTTTCCGTGGCCTGCGAAGGGGATCCCTTCGTGCTGTACCGGCGCATGCGCCGCTACAATGCCTCGCCGTACATGTTTTTCATGCGCCTGGGAGATTTCTGCTTCTGGGGGGCCTCGCCGGAGGTCATGGTGCGCTGCGAAAAGGGGCGTCTGCAATTGTCGCCCATAGCCGGGACGCGCCGTCGCGGCCGGGACGATCTGGAAGACGCCCGGCTGGCGGAAGAATTGCGCAGCGACCCCAAGGAACAGGCCGAGCATGTGATGCTGGTGGATCTGGGGCGCAACGATCTTGGCCGGGTGGCCCAGCCCGGCAGCGTGAACCTGGAGCGTTGCATGGATGTGGAGCGTTTTTCCCATGTCATGCATCTGACCAGCCGGGTCACGGCCCGTCTGGCCCCCGGGCGGGATGCCCTGGACGTGCTGGCGGCCACTTTCCCGGCAGGGACGGTGAGCGGGGCGCCCAAGGTCAGGGCCATGGAAATCATCCGTAGCCTGGAAGGTCGTGCCCGCGGGCCCTATGCGGGCTGCATCGGCTGGCTGGGACTGGACAAGGACAGCGTGGATCTGGACATGGGCATCGCCATCCGCAGCATGTGGAGCCGCGAAGGGCGCCTGTTCTGGCAGGCCGGTGGCGGCATCGTCCATGATTCGGACGCCGCTCTGGAATGGAAAGAAGTTTGCAACAAATCAGCCATCATGCGCCTTGTGCTTGAAGAGAGTGACGACCATGTTCCTGCTCATCGATAATTACGATTCCTTTACCTACAACCTGGTCCAGGCGTTCTACGCCCTGGGGCACGAGCCCGTGGTGCTGCGCAACGACGATCCCGCCATCCTGGACATGGCCGCGGATCCCGCTCTGGAGATGGTCTGCATCTCGCCCGGGCCGGGACATCCCTCGCAGACGGGCTTTTGCCCCGAATTCCTGCGCCGCCTGCCGCACCATGTACCGGTGCTGGGCGTCTGCCTGGGCCATCAGTTGCTGGGCCTGCATGCCGGGGCACAGGTGGATGTGGGGCCCTGCATCATGCACGGCAAGCAGTCCGAGATCGTGCACGACGGCAGCGGCCTGTTCGAAGGCCTGCCCAATCCCATGAAGGTGGCCCGCTATCATTCGCTGGTGGTCCATGCCGGAGAAGGGGAGGGCAATGCGCTGTTCACGGTGACGGCCCGCGCCCCTGAAGGCGAGGTCATGGCCCTGCAGTATCGCGACAGGCCGTGGGTGGGCGTGCAATTTCACCCCGAGTCCATCCTGACGCCGGACGGGCTACGCCTGCTGGGCAATTTCCCGCAGGCCATCCTGCCCCGGCAGGGACGGGACGGATCACGGACAGGCGACAGCATAGCAGCCCGGCGGGGCAGCCGCAAGGGGATGGCGGGGAAGGGAGGGATGCCCGGCGGATGGAACATCCTCCCGGGCAAGCAATGCTCCCCGGGCGAACGCCGGAGCGCGGGCACGAAAAAAGGGCGGGGTCACCCCCGCCCTTTCGGTTTGTGTGGTTTGCGTACGGCCTAATGCTCGTCGTCGTCACCGAAGAGCCAGGGGCCCTTCTTGGGGAACAGCACGGTGTTCCAGTAGAGGACGTAGACGGGCAGGGTCACGAACATCATGACGTAGGCCCAGTTCTTGGTGTAGAGGAAGTAGTCGTAAAAGGTATGGAATTCCATGATTTTCCTCCTGTCCTAGTGGGCGTCCTTGAAGTCGGGGTGTTCGTACAGCACCGGCATGTGATAGACGATGAAGCGGTACACGGTCACGATCAGGGTCACCACGAAGATGGAGATGCACACTTCCCAGATGCTGGGGAAGTAGCGCTCGTCAGCGGGCAGGGCATAGTTGAAGGCGATCATGGACACGTTGAAACGGTTCAGGACGATACCCAGCACGGCACTGTCTTTCACCTCCCCGATCGCATTCTTGATAAACGTCCCCTGGTTGGTTATCACCTTAAAATGATAACCGGGCAACGCCTGCTCGATCACGGCCAGCTGACGGGCTACACCATCCACGACCTTGACCGTATTATAACGCATTTCTTTATAGATGGACAACCCGATACTCCGTTCCCCGTTGATGCGGACGATGTTGTCGGGACGTGCATTCTCGAATGACACGGTGGCTACTTCGCGCAGGAAAAGGGGGGCTTTGTCACCTGTCGCTTCCGTGGCAGAGCCGGTATTGTTCGCGTTCGCTGCCGTCTCCTGTTTATTGATCGCCTTATAGCCGACGATCAGGTTCTCGAAGTCTTCGGCCGAGGTGAACAGGCTGGAACTCTTTACCAGATACTGCAAGCCCAACTCGCTGACGCGGCCGCCGGAGATACTCTGGTTATTCGCTTCGATACGGGAAGCGATATCTTCTATCTTCAGTCCGAAGGCATCGAGTTTATACGGGTCGGTACGGATCGTCAGGGTACTTTCCTCCTGCCCCGACAACGTTACCTCTGCCACACCTTCCAGACGAATCAGCTCGTTGCGGATATAGCTTTCGGCCACTTTCCGGAGCTCCGCCATATCCGTTATATGCTGATGCGAGAGGCCGATCAGGATAACGGGCGACTGGTTCGGGTCGTGTTGCGTAATCTTCAGCTCGGTGATGTCTTTGTTCTGCGAGAAGGGATTCATTGCCTTCTGCAAGTCGAGGAAGGCCTCATCCATATCTTTCGTCCAGGTATATTCCACCGTGATACGAGCCGAACCTGCTTTCACGACCGACGATACCTGTGTGACGTCGCTCTGGCGGATCGCCATCGACTCCATGTTCTTGACGAACTGTTTCTCTATCTCTTCCGGTGGACGTTCTCCAGCTTTCAGCTCGATAAACAGCCGGGGATTATTCAGGTCGGGTAGCAAGTCGACGCTCAACTGATCGTAGGAGATCTTCCCCAACAGGAGAATCGCCAGCACAACCATACAGATAGTGACCGGATTGCTTACCGCAAATTTGACGATGTTCTTCATATTATACTCTATCGGTCACTATTTTTGTACTTTCACTTTGCTGTTCTCCTTCAGTGTCTCGAAGCCTTTGGTCACGAGGTTGTCGTTTTCATTCAATCCTTCCAGCACTTCGATATTGTTCTCGTCTTCCAGCCCTGTCTTGATATTCCGCAGGATCGCCGTATTCTTATCCACGATGAACACATACTTGCGGCGGCGGTTGGACTGTACCACATCTTTCGGGATGATAATGGCGCTGTCGGCCCGGTCTACCACAATATCCGCCTTGACAAACATTCCCGGACGCAGCTTCAGGTCATTGTTCATTATCAATACCTTCCCTTTGAAAGTACGTGTCTCCGTGCTGATAGCCGGCGACAGTTCGCTGATCACCGCCTTCAGGGTATCTTCCGGCAGGGTATAATGAGTGATGTACACCGGCTGATCGGCCTTCACATAGCTGATGGCACTCTCCGGCAGGTTGACATCCATATACATCCGGGCATAATCCATGACGCCGACCATCGGCTTTCCCTGCTCCACCCTTACATCCGTGGTATAATGGGGAAGATTGACGATCACACCGTCGAAAGGAGCTTTTACATTCATCTTTTCAAGGCTGAGCTTGGCGTTCTCCAGATCATAGCGGGCATTGGTTACCTTCACCTCCGTGTTACGCATTTCGCTGAGTGTTACGCCGCCCTTTTCGTACAAGGCTTTCTGCTTGTTTTGTTCCTGTTCGGCTATTTCCAGGCTGAGTTCCTTGGCGTCGATGGCGATGCCGTTTTCGTATTCCTTATCTTCGAGACGGATGATCAGCTGTCCTTTGGATACGAGATCACCCAACTTGAAAGGTTTGCCTGTCTTCGGGTTTGTCTGGAGTTTATAAAGGCCGCTCATTTCGGAATTGAGATCCACGCCGTAGGTCGGTTGTGCCGTGCCGGTCGTATTGATCAGCTTGCTGATAGAGCCTTTCTTCAGTTCCGTTACAGAAACCGGTGTGGCGATATCACTGGGAGCATTCTGCGGCTGGTTGTTGCAACCGGTGGTTATTACGGCTAGTAATAAAAGAGCAACGAGGGAATGATTATACTGTTTCATGGCTGATTATTTTGCTGATATTAAGTCTTTCATCGGGACAATAGGGATATTTCTCTCGAAGTCGTACAACGAGAGTATTTTAAGATTAAGCAACTCTATCTTGTAGTTGATGAGTGCCTGGGTATACGATATCTTCTTGTTCGAGAGCTGTGTCTGGAACTGGCTCATCTCCATACCGGTCAGGTCGCCTTCCCGGTAACGGGTCAGGTTCAGGTCGTAGGTGAGCTGGGCATTCGTCACGTTCTGCTCGGCAATCTTTATCTGTGTCCGGAGATTCTCCAGGCTACGCCATACCTGGCGGATATTCAACTCGATATCTACCTTGTCTTCGTGGAAGTCCAGCTTATTGATGTTCTGTGCTACCTTCTGCGCACGGACGCGGGCTTTCTTCTCTCCCCAGTCGAAGATCGGCACGGAGAAGCTGATGGCAACACGCGGGTTCTGTGTCGGGTTATCATAGATATTCTTCAGGTTGCGGTTGTCGCCGATCAGACCGAAGGAAACGGCAATATCGCCCTTGAACTCGTTCAATGCCTTTGTCTTGATCATCTCAAAGCCCAGTTCATCGCTCTCGATCTCCCGCTGGCGAAGTTCCAGACGCGACTCCAGGCCATGCGAAATAGCCTGCTGCAAGTCCACATCGATCGGCTTGATATCTATCTCGGCAAAGACCATCAGGTCTTCATCAAGGTTCATTCCCAATGTCTGCTTTAGCTTATCCTTTGCGTTTTCGAGTGAAACCTGCTGTTCCTCTACCGATGAACGAGCAGTTGCCAGGTTAAGTTCCGCCTGGAAGAGTTCGTCTTTGGCTGACAGGTCGGCTTCCACCTTATTCTTTATAATGTCGTAGCTTTGCTGGGCATTCACCAGTTCCTCGCGGGTGATAGCCAACTGGCTCTGCGCCATATAGACGCTATAGAACTGGTTCGTTATGTCCTTTTCGGTGTTCAGACGTTGTAAGGCATAGCTAATGTTGGCATTCTCGTAATCATACTCGATCTGCTTCAGCTCCATCTTCCGCTTGTTGTATGTGAAGATAGGTTGCGAGAGTTGCAGGTAAAGGTTGTTGTTGAATGCCTTATTGCTGTTTGTCGATCCTTCCACATCCGAGTTATTGTCTTGCCAGCCGAAGGTGTTTATCAAAGATACCACACCATCCGTCCATAAGATAGGCTGATCTACCCGGAAGGTGCCGCTCGAACTGAACGTTTCGTTGGTGTACCACTGCGACAGACGGTTATCGAACCGGCGGTTCTTATTATAATCCACCGGAGTCAGATCGAGTGAAAACCGGGATTTAAGAGAAGCCCGCTGGGCAACCAGATTCTCCTGATACCGATCCAGGTTCATGTGCGAACGACGCAGGGTCGGACTGTTCTCTTCCGCTATGTCCAATGCTTTCTCGATGGTCAGAGACAGTTGCCCGTGAGCTATCAGCGGAACTCCCAACAGTACAACAATCGTAAGGATCATCTTTTTCATCAATAGTAACTCTCTTTGCATATACAAGATCATATTAATTATTATCGTTTGACCAGTTTAACGGCATCGGCCGCCACACTTCTCAGTTTACACTCGTTTGTCAGGGTGATATAAGCCGTATCGGCAGTAAAGTAATATACACCGAACTGCTCCCACCCTTCATTCGCTCTCCGGAGATCGATATAAGCGTCTTCCGACTCTTCTCCCTGCCGTACCTTGAAACGGTATTCGCCCTCCGCACGGTCGTTATATCTTATCTCATTACTTTTACTCACGTAATAATAAACGTCATATTGCCCTTCTGCCGGGATAGGAACTTTCCAGGTAGCCGTCTGACTTCCGTTACCGCTCTTTATCACATAAGCGGAACGGATATATTTTCCGTAATAGTTATTATTGGTCGTTGCCGTCCATTGCAATGGCGGACGCCAGTCGGACACACCGGAATATTTGAATGAGGTATCTTCCACCTTATCCAGCCATTTGGGAAGCAATCCCACTACATCCGGTTCGGAGAGGACGAACAGCGTAGTATCTTCATTATCGACAATGATCTCGTCTTTATTGTCACGGGAAGAACCGGAGATAATAAAGTCGCCTTCCGTATCCACCTCCCGCCTTCTTTCTTCTTTTATATTCCCTATCTGCTGACCGATCACACTCGGCAAATTCCCGGATATCAAGGTATTGACTATCACATACCGCGGAGCATTCTCCCAAACGGACACCAACAGTTTTGTCTGATGCGGCTCCAATACGATCTTACGGTTAGCACGCGGATCAAGGTCAGGGCCACCTCGCTGCACACCTTGTATTTCCAGATGGACAATACCTTCATAATCGGAATTATTGCTTATCTGTATTTTCAGTACGAAGTTCTCTTCCCCCCTGTTTGTCACTTTCGTTACTTCAAACCGTTCGAGACTATAATAAGGAAGCGGTGTAGGACGTTCCCATTCGGCAAATCCGGAACGAATATCCGCATGGCCTACCTGCCCCAACGTATCCAACAGGCTCTCGAACTGGATATTGCGGAAGGTATTCCGTTCCAGTAATGTATAAAGGGAATCCCTGAAAGCATCTACCCCGATATTTATTTCCGGGACGGCGAACAGCCGGTATGTTTTCAGGCTAATGATATTATTCAGCAAGTCGCGGTGCTCCACATCCGTAAGCAACTCTTTAAACGTCTGCTTCTCCATCAGCAAACTCGCTTTCTCATTGTTACTGATACCGTTTATATCGCGCTCCCAACCGGAATTATCCGATTTCTTTTGCAGATACAATTCGATAGCCGCATTAGCGATCGGCCATTCGGGTGAGAATATATTGTATCGGAAATTATACAACTGCGGAAACAGGAAATAGGGATTTGCCTGCGACGATATATTGTAATTGCCCCGGCCGCTGGACGAGAAGTTGTAGTTCCCTTCCAGTCGGGTAAATATCCAGAGGAAGTTATTAAGCGCCCGTATCTTGGCTTCTTCCTCGGTAATTTCACGCCCTCCCCTTTTCGACCACTTGATCTGGTTCTTCCAGGCTCTTTCTACATCCAACTGTCCGAACACGCAACCTTTTTCAGGGAAAAGAACCATTTCCGGCTGCACCGCTTCCTGTGCCTGCGACCAAGCACGAGGATAGGTAGAGAACTGCACCGGCACTTCCACCACGGAAAAGCGTTTGAACGGATAAGACAGTTTGTAAGTACGTTCCAGGTTCTCCCTTATATTATGGATGAAAGACGGCACCGTGTCGAGAATAGAATCGAAGGTTGCCGTATAATAATCATTCCCATCAATATGCCAGATACTATATAAGGTACTGTCGGATTCCAGGCTTTGCTGTTTATATTTACCGATAATCAGTGAGACCGTCTGCGCCGGATATTCGGCAGCAAAAGAATAACTACCGTCTTCCCCCTTCACCCCTTCTCCCTGCGACAAGGGAACCAGTCCCGGAAGCGGTTTCACCTGCAAACCGAACCGACTGAAATAAGTCTGTTGCCAGTCGGAACTGACATCGCTGTAAGCCGTGCCGGGACGCGGATACCAATAGGTTTCGGGCGTGAACAAAAGGTAGTCTTTGGTCTGAAACACATACTGTTTGTCTATATTGAACAGGAAGTTTTTATTTTCTTTCTGCAAAACCTCCGCCGGAATATCCAGATAGCAGAACTTACTGTCTATCCTGCCGCCATATTTAACAGAGAAAGTAACCGTATCCGACGGCACGATCTTTTCACCGAAATCAACCAGCAGTATCTGGTTATCCCGCTCAAAGCCGAGCTTCTTCCCTCTGCTTGTTATTTCCTGTACCTGCAAACCCGGATTCAGACAGAAAGTAAATACGGAAGCAGGCTCCAATACCGTCCCTTTCATCGTTACTTCCGAAGAGAATGTCTCCGGATGCTGCTCCACCGAGATATCATACCGGTCTATGATCATCTTAGGCGTATGTACATATTTATTGTTAACGGCAGTGTATAAGGCACGCATATCGCTTTCCTCCAAGATGGAATGCACATGTTTATATCCGGCAGCCCCGCTGACCAACAACATACAGAAGGAAAGAAACAACCACGGGTAATTGCTGCGCGAGGAATTAGGCAACCGCCTGAACAGAAAGATCGTAAAGAAGATAAAGGCAAGCCCGGCAAAGAAATAGATCGCCCGGTGATTCAGCACCGTTTCCCAATTGGTAAAACCGACAATGGTGGACTTCACCAACGGCAGGCTATAAGCCATATAGTCAAACAGGTAATAGAACTTGTCGCTGATATAAAAGATCGTCAGTCCGATATATCCCAGCAGAATGATAAAGGTCAACGCCTGGTTCTTCAACACCAACATCAGGAAGATAGACAAACCGATAATAAAGACCAGCGTAGGAATACTTATCAACAGGAAATAGAAGATATACGACTGCCAGTCGACCGCCATCCCCGGCGTCATAACGTTAAACAGCAGGGCTATCGCCATAATGATCAGGTTCAGGATCAGGAATACACGCAGGTTTCCCCATATCTTCCCGATCACATATTCGGCATTACTTAGCGGACGGACATAAAACACCTCCGAAGTATCGAGTTTCTTATCCCTTTTCAGGAACTCCGAAGAAAGAAATATACAGATCACTGCCTGCCCGGTATTCAACAAAAGCAGGTTCAGATAAGGGAGATTGGCCGGTATCGCCTTCACCAACCAGAATCCTCCGGAGTCTTCCATGATCAGCAGGGCAAAATCGAAGAATCCGAGTATAAGGATGGCCAGAACAGTAAAAACCTTAAAGAACCAGCTACGGATCAAGATCTTACTTTCATATTTAGCGACCGATAGTATATTGCTAATCATTCGTCCAAAGGTTTAACTTATTCTCCATATAATACACATAAGCATGCTCCAGGTTGGGTGGATACGACTCCGCTTCATATCCCTTGATCTCGTCGGCCACCACCTGCACTTCCCAGCCGGAGCCGGAAGGAATAGTGGAGATAACAGGGTATTTCTTATCTACTTCATGTAGTTGATCGCTCGTTACTTTTATACGCCATACTTTGCCTTCCGCCTGCTTCAACATATCCTGCGGGGAACCGTAGAAAGACACCTGCCCTTTGTTCATCAGCGCCATACAATTACAGGTACTGGATATATCGCCCACAATATGGGTGGAAAGGATGATCGTTACATCATTCTCGCTCACTTCCGAGAGTAAGTTGCGGAAACGGATACGTTCCTCCGGGTCGAGTCCGGTGGTCGGTTCGTCGACAATAATCACCTTTGGATGATGGATCAGTGCCTGTGCAATGCCCAGACGACGCTTCATACCGCCCGACAGCTTATTGGCATACCGTTCGCGCACATCGAACAGGCCCACATTTTCCAGCATGGCATCAACGGCCTGCTTTCTTTGTTTGCCGTTGGTCATACCCGAAAGGCGGGCGGCATAATCCAGAAACTCGTAAGTTTTATATTTAGCGAAGAAACGGAAATCCTGCGGAAGATAACCCAATATCCCTCTGATCTCTTTACGCTGCCTGAGCAGATCGTATCCACAGATATCCACCTGTCCCGAAGTAGGTTCCATCAAAGCAACCAGAATACGCATCAATGTAGATTTTCCGGCACCATTCGGGCCCAGCAGTCCGAACATTCCCGTCGGTATCTCCAGATTCACATCTTTCAGGGCATGGTTGCCATTCGGATATACCTTATTGAGGTTCTTTATCGATATACTCATTCAGTCAAAGGTTCACAAGAAAGTTAGAATTAAGTCATAAAATGCTGGTAAAGATATACTTTATTCGCATTAATACAAATAAAAAACGTTCCCAACCAAAATATATTGGATGGGAACGCCCTGAATTAGATCCTGATAAGGAAATTTTTTAATAATTCTGCTTCATCGGTTCGAAGTATGCCTGAGGATGTTCGCAAGCCGGACATTTAGCCGGAGCTTTCTTTCCTTCGAATACGAAACCGCAGTTACGGCACTGCCACAAGATAGCTTCATCCTTTTCGAATACTTTTCCTTCTTCCAGGTTAGCCAACAGTTTACGATAACGTCTTTCGTGTTCAGCTTCTACTTTAGCAATCATTCTGAAAGCAACAGCAATGTTTTTGAAGCCTTCTTCTTCTGCGATGTCAGCGAATGCAGGGTATAAGTCAGCCCACTCTTCGTTCTCACCGTCAGCAGCAGCAGCCAGATTTTCCATTGTTGTGCCGATCACACCGGCCGGATAACAAGCAGTAATTTCCACCATACCACCTTCGAGGAATTTGAAGAAACGCTTAGCGTGTTCTTTTTCCTGTTCAGCTGTTTCCATAAATACACCGGCTATTTGTTCGTAACCTTCTTTTTTAGCTACGCTTGCAAAAAACGTGTAACGACTTCTTGCCTGAGATTCTCCGGCAAATGATTTAAGCAGATTCTGTTCGGTACGTGTACCTTTAATACTTTTTTCCATAATGCTAATTATATATGTAGTATAAAATGAGTTTGTAAGATCGCCCTATTAAAATAACTCTCAAAAGTAGGAAAATGTTTAATACTTTAATTCATTCTTTTACTTAAAATATATATATCGGGCGATAAACGGTATTTATCCGCCTCCTTCCGGTCATTGCAACCATTGCCGCAAAGTGCCGGTATCACCGCTGATTACATATACATCGGCTCCCTGCACGGGCGATATTTACAACGGCATCATTGTTTTCCTCAAATGGCCTTCATACCCTTCATACTCTTATATCCATTGATTAATAATGCGTAATAGATGAAGCCACTTTGTATTCCGGGTTCATAATGGGTTCATAGTGGCTTCATAAACGGGTGCCTACCCGTTCGCCATCCGATGCCTATCCGTTGGCTTATCGATGCTTATCCGTTTCTTTATGGATGGTTCTAGCCGGTTTGGCAAGTGGCAGCACTACTGTGTTGGTCGTTTGGGACAGTAGTGCTGGCAGTCTGGTACTACTGTCCCAACTTCTTCCCTATATAGTGCTGGCTTGCGGCCTATAGGGTATCACCCACTACCGTATATTGTAAAGCTGCGCAGGGTATAGAGTAGAGCCGTAAGCTTTCCAGATAAAAAGCGTAAGTCTTTTCCTTAAAAACTGCCTACCTGTTTCCGGTGGCTGCGGCACTCAATAATAGTGGCTGCCGCAGCGGTTTAAAATAGGTGCCGCACCCAAATATGATGGCTACCGCACTCACTGGAAAAACTACCGGATTTAGAAAGTTTTGAGTCTTGAAGCCAGAATATGAACCATATAGCGACGGTGTGGACCCGAAGGGTTCAATTGTGAATAGCCCCCGGTGAAGCCGGGGGATCCGATATCCGCCGGATGGTACGTCCCTGAAAGGGGCGAATAACACGAACATGTTGACCCCCTTCGGGGATCACCGGATGGATATCATTACCACCCCCCGGCTTCACCGGGGGCTATTCACAGTTAGTCCTTTCAGGACAAGCGGCGACACTGAAACATTCGAAACTGGCAAGAACTGAAACACTCAAATTTGCCAAAATATGAACCATGAAGGCGAAATGAAGCCCCTATGAAGGC
>ERZ825137.5479-NODE-5479-length-11740-cov-4.798460_pt1 | contig 11740 bp, 7 predicted proteins | sample MGYA00519873_ERZ825137 | MGnify/ENA primary metagenome ERZ825137 (study PRJEB31778, sample SAMEA3449190) | human gut metagenome | biome: human gut; feature: human-associated habitat; material: faeces | place: United Kingdom | collected 2010/2012 ... | reverse complement strand
TCGTTGCCGGGAGCTTCCCGGCGTGGTACATCACCTCGTTCAACCCGGCGATGGCTGCCAAGGGGTCATTCGTCGGCTCGACAGCGGGCCGCCGCTTCCGCACGGCGCTGCTCGGTGTGCAGTTCACGGTCTCGATCGCGCTGATCGTCTTCTCGGTCTGCGCACTGCAACAGCAGCGCTACGTGCGCCGCTTCGACCTGGGCTTCGACCACGAGCGGATGCTCTCGTTCGACCTCCCCTCGCCGAAACTCTACAACCCCGACTCGTTCGACACCTTCGCTTCGTCGCTGCAGGCCGACCCGCAGATCGTCGGCGTCACGGCCTCCTCGAGCCGCTTCGTCGCCGATGCCGTCTCGATCTTCGGCCGCGAGATCAACGACCGCAAGGTCGATATCCACATCCGCATCGTCCGCAGCAACTTCCTCGACGTGCTGGGTATCCCGGTCATTGCCGGCGAGAACCTCCGCCCCGGGTATGACCGTGATACGACGCTGCACTACGTCGTCAACGAGCTGCTCGCCGGCCAGGGGCTCGGGCTTGGCGACCGGCTGGACGACGGCACCGTCGTCGGCATCTGCCCCGACATCCACTACCGTCCGCTGCAATATCCCACCGAGCCCTTCGCCTTCGTGGCGGGCACCTACTGGCCCGTCCCCATGAGCCACTTTTACGTGCGCCTGGCCGCCGGGGCCGATTTCGAGGCGGTCTGCAACCACATCCGCCGGGCCGCCGAGCGCTTCGATCCCGACTGCGGGGCGTTTGACATCCGCTTCATGAACGAGGAGATCGACGCGCAGTACGCCCGCGAGCGGCGCATCACGACCATTGTGGGGCTCTTTACGGTGCTGGCCGTCGTCATCGCGCTGATGGGCGTCTTCGGCATCGTGCTGTTCGAGGCGCAGCACCGCCGCCGCGAGGTGGCCGTGCGCAAGGTGATGGGCGCCACGACCGCCGAGGTGCTGCGGCTCTTCAACCGCCGCTACGTCCGGCTGGTTGCCGTCTGCTTCGTTGTCGCCGCGCCGGTTGGCTACTGGGCGGTCGACCGCTGGCTGGCGTCGTTCGCCTACCGCACGCCGCTGCGCTGGTGGGTCTTCGTAGCGGCCTTTGCCGTCGTGCTTGCGGTCACGGTCGCCACGGTGACCTTCTGCTCGTGGCGCACGGCCGGCGAGAACCCCGCCGACGCCGTCAAATCCGAATAAACAACAAACCTTCCGATATGAAAATCGCTTTCCGAAACTTTCTCACGACGCTGCGGCGCTACAAACTCTCGTCGCTGCTCAACATCATCGGCCTGACACTGGCCTTCACGGCCTTCTACATCATCCTGGTGCAGGTACGCTGGGAGCTGACCTACAACCGGACGCTCGACAATTCGGAGCGCATCTACCTGGTCGAAACCACCGACTGGTACGAACCCGGCGCCTGGCAGGCCTGGGTCTGCCGGCCCATGGTCGAGCGGCTGATCACCTCGACCTCGGCCGTCGAGGCCGGCGGCTGCACCTGGAGCGGCTTCGGCCCTGCGGTCGTGCTGCGCGAGAACGCCTCGAAGATGGGTTACGACCGCTTCAACTTCGAGTTTGGCATGATCTCGCTGCCGCTGCTCGACGTTTTCGACTTCAAGACCGTCGCGGGCGACGTCCACGACCTGAAGCGCGCACAGAGCGTCATCATCTCGCGCTCAACGGCCGAAAAACTCGGCGTCGGCATCGGCGACATGCTCTGGTACGACACCGACCAACCCACGTCCGAAAACGCCTGTGAGGTGGTGGCCGTCTTCGAGGATTTCCCCGCCAATTCGCTGCTCTCCGGCTGCCAGGTGGCCATGGACCTGGGCGACCGCTGCCTTGACGACCCTTCGGAGTGGAGCTACAACTACTTTGTCAGGCTCCATCCGGGGACCGATCCCCGGCAGGTGATCGAGGAGTGGAAGAAGGTCTACGCGGAGATGTACCCCGGCGAGGCGAACGAGGAGGGGGTGCTCGAGACGGAGCCCATCCGCCTGTCGTGCATCCGCGACCTCTACTTCGAGGCCGACGGCCGCGTGCCGTGCGCCCAGGGCTCCGCCGTGACGACCTATTCGCTGTTGGGCATCGCCCTGCTGGTCATCGTGCTGGCCTTCATCAACTTCGTCAACTTCTTCTTCGCGCTGGTTCCCGTCCGCATCCGCACGGTCAACACCTTCAAGGTCTTCGGCGCCTCGAATGCCGCGCTGCGCTTCAGCTTCGTCTTCGAGGCCGTGGGGCTGGTCTTCATCGCGCTGCTGCTGGCGTGGTACCTCTCCTTCGCCATCCAGAGCACCGAACTGGCGGGCTACATCTCCGCGCCGCTCGCCCTGGCCGCCAACTTCCCGGTGCTCGGCCTCGTGCTGATCGTGGCCGTGGCCATGGCGCTTGTGGCGAGCCTCTACCCGGCGTGGTACATCACCTCGTTCCGCCCGGCGCTGGTCGTCAAGGGCTCCTTTGCCGGCACCTCCGGCGGACGGCGCCTGCGCCTGTTGCTGCTGGGCTTCCAGTTCACCATCTCGATGGGGCTGATTATCGCCACGGGCAACATCCTGCGCCAGCACAACTACATGCTGCGGCAGGAGATGGGCTTCGACCGCCGCAACCTGATGGCCGTGCAGCTCTCCGAAAAGGCCGCACTGAGTTACGATGCCCTGCGTGATCGGCTGCTCACCGACCCGCGCGTGGTCGACGTCACGGGGGCCGAAGGGCGTCTGGTCAGCGTCAACCGCATGGCGTGGGGCCGCACCTACAAGGAGCGGCGGATCAGCATGCAGGCCTATATCGTCCGCTGGAACTTCCTCAGGATGATGGGTATCCCCGTTACGGACGGGCGCGACTTCCTCGAATCGGACGAACACAAGCCCACCGGCATGCTGATCTGCAACGAGGCGGCCCGCCGCGAATACGGCTTCGAGCTGGGCGACGAGATCGGCGGATTCTTCGGATCGGATCCCCTCGTGGGCGTCTGCGCCGACTTCAACTTCCGCCCGATGCAGTACGGCGTCGTCCCCTTCGTCTTTTATGTGGTTCCGGAAGAGTGGTCGCGCAATTCAAACGGCCGCGCCTCGCAGCTGCTCTACCTGCGCTACCGCCCCGATGCCGACGTGGAGGGCGTGGTCGATTACCTGCGGCAGTGCATCGCCGAGGCGGACCCGCACCTGACGCCGGGCGAGATTCAGGTCCGCACCTTCGAGGAGGAGCTGGGCGAGGAGTATGCCAAGGAGCGGCGGCTGGCGACCGTCGTGGGGCTCTTCACGCTGCTGTCGGTGGCCATCGCACTGATGGGCGTCTTTGGTATCGTGCTGTTCGAGGCACAGCACCGCCGCCGCGAGGTGGCCGTGCGCAAGGTGATGGGCGCCACGACCGCCGAGGTGCTGCGGCTCTTCAACCGCCGCTACGTCCGGCTGGTTGCCGTCTGCTTCGTTGTCGCCGCGCCGGTTGGCTACTGGGCGGTCGACCGCTGGCTGGCGTCGTTCGCCTACCGGATGCCGATCCGCTGGTGGATCTTCGTTGCGGCCTTTGCCGTCGTGCTCGCCGTCACGGTCGCCACGGTGACCTTCTGCTCGTGGCGCACGGCCGGCGAAAACCCCGCCGATGCGGTAAAAAGCGAATAAACATAGAAATGAAATAAAGAATTGTATAACCCTCAAAATTTTCTGTTATGTCCATGTTGAAAGTGGAGAACCTGCGCAAGGTTTTCCGTACCGAAGAGATCGAAACCATTGCCCTGAACGGCGTCTCGTTTGAAGTGAACGAGGGCGAATTCGTCGCCATCATGGGCCCCTCGGGCTGCGGCAAGTCGACGCTGCTCAATATCCTGGGCCTGCTCGACAACCCCACGTCGGGCAGCTACCAGCTGCTCGGCCGCGAGGTGGCCACGCTGCGCGAAAAGGATCGCACGCGCTTCCGCAAGGGCAACATCGGCTTTGTCTTCCAGTCGTTCAACCTCATCGACGAGCTGAACGTCTTCGAGAATGTCGAGCTGCCGCTGATCTACCTGCGCGTGAAGGCTGCCGAGCGCAAGCGCCGCGTGAACGAGATTCTGAGCCGCATGAATATCTCGCACCGGGCCGAGCACTTCCCGCAGCAGCTCTCCGGAGGTCAGCAGCAGCGCGTGGCCATCGCCCGCGCCGTGGTGGCGAATCCCAAGCTGATCCTCGCCGACGAGCCCACCGGAAACCTCGACTCGAAGAACGGCCGCGAGGTAATGGAGATGCTCTCGGAGCTGAACCACGACGGCACGACGGTCATCATGGTGACCCACTCGCAGCACGACTCGACCTATGCGCACCGGGTGCTGCACCTGTTCGACGGCGAGCTGGTGCAGGACCTGACCAACCGACTCTGATGCGTGCCGGCGGGTGGGACCGCCGGTCCGTAAAATAAAAAGTTCACCAATCCCTCACCACAAGCGGCGGGGGCCGGGCTGCTGCCCGGCCCCTTTTTAGGTATTTTCGCGTATTGCCCGTTTGCCGCGAAGTTGCGAACTTTGCAGAAAACCCGATCTCCCGCTTATGAAACCTCTTCTTCTGACACTTGCGCTGCTTGCGTGGGTGTCCGGTGCCCGGGCCGGACAGCCGGTTGCGGAGCCTCCGGCCGCCGAAATTGCCGCCGCTGCTTCCGCCGCCTCTGCTCCCGCCCTTGCTTCCTCGGCCTCTGCCCCCTCCGCCGCAGTTCCCGCCTCGTCCGGTTCCGCGGCGGGGACGGCAGCCGAAACGCCTTCGCTCGAATCGCTGGCGGCCGAAGTCGCGGCGCTGAAGGCGCAGGCTGCGGCCCGCGACGCGCGGCTTGACCGCCTCGACCGCCTTCCCCGCCTCTCGGGCTACGTGCAGGCGGGCTACGAATGGAGCGACGGGAGCTCGTCGTTCTTCATCAAGCGCGTGCGGCTCGATCTGCGGGGCGCCCTGGCACGCACGCTCGACTACCGCGTGCAGCTGGAGTTCGCCTCCTCGCCCAAGATCGTCGACGCCTACCTTCACTACAAACCCTTCCGGCAGCTGAACTTCAAGCTGGGTGAATACAAGATCCCCTTCACGATCGAGAACACCGACTATGTCCCCCTGAAATTCGAGCTGATCGAGTACCCGCTGGCCCTGCAGCGGCTCATGGGCTTTGCCGAGCCGATCGGCGGCCGCTATGTCGGCGGTGCGATGCAGGGCGGCGAGACGCTCAAGGATACGGGCCGCGACATGGGCCTCACGCTCCACGGCAGCTTCTTCCCCTGCGGGGAGCGGGCGCTGCTCTCCTACGACGTGGGTGTGTTCAACGGCGCCGGCATCAACCTGCGGGACAACAACCGCTCGAAGGATGTCGTGGCGCGGCTGACCCTCCGCCCCGTGCGGGGGCTGACCCTCTCCGGATCGTGGTACGGCGGCGAGTACGGTGCCGACTGCCTCGAGCGGCAGCGCGTGAGCGCCGGAGTATGCTACGACCGCGGCCGCGGCGTGGTGCGCGGCGAGTGGATCGGCGGCCGCACGGGCTATGCCGCCACGGAGGAGTACGCCGCCGGGACGTTCGACAGCTCGGGCTGGTACGTGCTGGGCGGCGTGCGCCTAACCCCGACGCTGATGCCCGTCGTGCGCTACGACACGCTGCTCCCGGATACGGCCTCCGATGATTCGCGCCAGACGAACTGGACCGCCGGCATCCTGTGGCACCCCGTCAGGCCGCTGCGCTGCCAGCTCAACTACACCTATGAACACTACGCCGCGCCGGGCATGGCGGACCGCAACGTCGTCGCCGTGATGCTCACCGGCATCTTCTGAACCCGTCAAACCATCCGAAACAACCCCTGTCATCCATGAAAACCCTGCTTGAAAAACTCCGTGTCGAGGACTGGGTCGTCGTCTGGGTCTCGATCCCGCTGCTGGCCCTGGCCCTGCTGATCCCCGACCGGCTGCCCGGCATCCCCTCGACCCTCGTGGGCGAGGTCGCCTGGTACAACATCGCCCTGCTGTTCGTGATCGTCCTCATCGTCCTCTATGCGGGCATGGCGCTGCTGCGCCGTCCGATGCGGGGGCTGCTGCCGTCGCTCGTCGTGGTCTTCGCCGTCTCGCTGCTGGCGCAGGTCGTGGCCAAGATTCCCGCGGTGGCCTACTACGGCTTCGAGTCGGTCTTTTTCTCGGTGCTCTTCGGCCTGCTGATCCGCAACGTGTGGCACGTCCCCTCGTGGATGAAGCCCGCAATTCAGGGCGAGTTCTACATCAAGATCGGCGTCGTCTGCCTCGGTGCCACGATCCTCTTCAGCGACGTCATGAAGTCGGGCATCTTCGGCCTGGTGCAGGCCTGCCTCGTCGTGGCCGTCGTCTGGTTCTTCGCCTACCGGGTCTCGCGGCGCATGCGCGTCGACCGGCGCACGGCGATGATCCTCTCGAGCGGCGTCTCGATCTGCGGCGTCTCGGCCTGCATCACTGCGGCGCGCGTGGCGGGCGGTGACGACCGCAAGCTGTCCTACATCGTTTCGCTCGTGCTGATCGTCGTCGTCCCGATGATCTACCTCATGCCGTGGCTGGCCTCGTGGCTGCTGCCGCTGCTCTTCGACAATCCGGAGACGATGCAGGAGGTCGCCGGCGCGTGGATCGGCGGCACGATCGACACGACGTCGGGCGTGGCGGCCTCGAGCATGATGGTGAGCGACCTGGCCAACCGGCACGCCGTCATCATCAAGGCGGCGCAGAACGTGCTGATCGGCGTTGTGGCCTTCTTCATCGCCCTCTACCTCTCGACGCGCGGCGAGCAGGGCGGCGCCCGCCCCTCGGCGGGCATCGTCTGGGAGAAGTTCCCGAAGTTCATCCTCGGCTTCGTCGCCGCCTCGCTCCTCTTCAGCCTCTGCCAGAGCTACGGGCTCTTTACGCCCGACGCCCGGGGCAAGCTGGCCGAGCCGGCTGTCGCCAAGATGTTCTCGACGCTCTTCTTCTCGCTGGCGTTCGTCTGCGTGGGGCTCGAGACGCGCCTCAAGGAGATCATCTCGAAGGAGAACCGCAACGCCCTGTGGGCCTTCCTCACGGCGCAGTGCTTCAATATCGTCGTGACCTTCGTGATCGCCGCGCTGCTCTTCGGCGTGCTGAAGCCCATGTGGGCATAAACGACCGCAGGACGGCCGCCGCGCTCCGGCCGCTGTCCGATCCGATACACAATCCCCGCTCCGGATACCGATCCTTCGGCCCGGAGCGGGGATTTTTGTTCATGGGGAGTTCCCTTGTGGAATGTCGGGGGCTGCGGTCGGCTCCTTGTCGGAACGGCAGCCGGTAAGATTGCCCGCCGTCCCTCCGGTAGGCTGTCGGAAAGATGGCCCGAAAAGTTTGCCTGTAGTCGGTGCCGGCCGGCGCTACCGCTTCTTGCGGAAAGTCGTTCCGGTGCCCGATCCGGCGTGACGCGGCGGGCGGAATCCCTGCCGCGAGGCCGTCTTTTCTCCGTTCTGCCGACCCGCGCTGCCTGCCGGGTTCTTTCCGACCCCGCTGCGGGTGGCCGCCCCTTTGGCCGGAACAGTTCTGTCTCCTTTGTCCGGAGCGGTTCTCTCCCCTTTGTCCGGGGAGATTCTCTCTCCGTTGTGCCGGGCCGCGCCGTCTGCCGCGTGTACGGCCGGTCGCGCGCTGCGCCGCCCCGAAGCACCTGGTCCACCCGGTCCGCCCGGTCTGCCCGGGGCCGCCATCTTCCCGCCGAAGAAGTAGCTTTTCTGCCGCCGCTTCTCCTCCTGCGAGCGGGCGACGTAGACCTTCTCGTGCGTATAGGGGTTCTCGCCCGTGTAGAACATCACCGACGAGAGGGTCATCGGCGTGGGGGTGAGGTCCTGCACCTGCTCGAGGTTGAAGTGCAGCCGTCCGAGCACCTTGTCGGCCAGCGCCCGCATGTCCTGCTCCGTGCAGCCGGGGTGCGACGAGATGAAGTAGGGGATCAACTGGTAGGGGAGCCCCTCGCGGCGGCAGATGCGGTGAAAATCGGCATTCAGCTGCTCGAAGAGTGCGAAGGGGGGCTTGCGCATCAGTTGCAGCACATGCTCCTCGGTGTGCTCGGGCGCCACCTTCAGCCGTCCCGAGGTGTGGTGGCGGATAACCGTCTCGAGGTAGGGCGAGTCGTCGAACAGGTCGTAGCGGATGCCGCTGCCGACAAAGGCCTTCTTGATCCCCTTCACGGCGCGGATCTTCTCGTAGAGCGCCAGCAGCGGCCGGTGGTCGTTGTCGAGGTTCGGACAGCGCTTCGGATGGAGACACGAGGCGCGGCGGCAGCGCGCGCAGAGCCTCCGGTCGCGCCCGCCCATGCGGTACATGTTGGCCGACGGGGCCCCGACGTCGGAGAGATACCCCTTGAAGCCCGGCATCCGCACGACGCGCTCCACCTCGGCGAGGATCGACCGCTCGCTGCGCGAGGTGACGAACTTGCCCTGATGGGCCGAGATGGTGCAGAAGGCGCAGCCGCCGAAGCAGCCGCGGTGGATGTTTACCGAGAAGCGGATCATCTCCCACGCCGGGATGTCGCCCTTGCCCGCATAGCGCGGATGGGGCGCCCGCTCGTAGGGAAGGTCGAACGAGTGATCGAGCTCCTCGGTCGTGATCGTCGCGTGGGGCGGCGTGACGACGACGTAGCGGTCACCCACCGCCTCGACGAGCGTCGCCTCGGGCTCCATGAGGTTGCTTTGGGTCTCGATGACGGTGAAGTTCTCGCCGAAGGCGCGCTTGTCGCGGCAGCACTCCTCGAAGGAGTGCAGGCGGATCGTCCGCGCGGGGTCGAGCCGCGCGACATACTCCTCGTCGGCGAGGAAGGCTACCTGCCGCAGCTTGCGCAGCAGCTTGGCGTTGTATCCGTTGCGCAGCGTGCGGGCCACCTGCTCGACGACGCGCTCGCCCATGCCGTAGATCAGCAGGTCGGCGCCCGCCTCGGCCAGCACGGAGGGCTTGAGCGCATCGCTCCAATAGTCGTAGTGGGTCAGGCGGCGCAGCGAGGCCTCGATGCCCCCGACCACCACCGGCGTGTGGGGAAAGAGCCGCTTGAGGATGCGCGTGTAGACCGTCACGGCGTAGTCGGGGCGGAATCCCGCCTTGCCGCCCGGCGTGTAGGCGTCGTCGTGGCGCAGCCGCAGGTTGGCCGTGTAGTGGTTGACCATCGAGTCCATGGCTCCGGCCGTGACGCCGAAGAAGAGCCGCGGCGTCCCCAGCTTGGTGAAGTCCCGCAGGTCGTCCCGCCAGTTGGGCTGGGGCACGACGGCCACACGGTACCCCTCGGCCTCGAGCAGGCGGCCGATGACCGCGGCGCCGAAGGCCGGATGGTCGATGTAGGCGTCGCCCGTGAAGAGGATGACGTCGAGTGCGTCCCATCCGCGGGCGCGCACCTCCTTGATGGTCGTAGGCAGAAACATGGTTCGTTGCTGTGTCTGACGGTCGGGGCTACGGCTCCGCGGCGGCCGCTTCGGGTGTCGATCCTGCGGTGTAGCTGTCCCACTTGGCCAGCACGGCGCGGAAATCCTCCGGCAGTTCGCTCTCGAAGAGCATCTCGCGGTGGGTTGTCGGGTGCTCGAAGCCCAGCGAACGGGCGTGCAGCGCCTGCCGGGGCATCGTTGCGAAGCAGTTTTCGATGAACTGCCGGTACTTGGCAAAGGTCGTGCCCTTGAGGATGCGGTCGCCGCCGTAGCGTTCGTCGTTGAAGAGCGGGTGCCCCTGCCAGGACATGTGGACGCGGATCTGGTGCGTGCGCCCCGTCTCGAGGCGGCACTCCACGAGCGTCACGTAGCCGTAGCGCTTCAGCACACGCCAGTGCGTCACGGCGTGCTTGCCGTCCGACCCGTCGGCGAAGACGTACATCTTCTGCCGGTCGCGGGGGCTGCGCCCGATGTTCCCGGTGATGGTCCCCTCGTCGGCCTCGAAGTTGCCCCATACGAGGGCCACGTAGCGGCGCGTGATCGTGTGGTCGAAGAACTGCTTGGCCAGCCGGGCGTGCGCCTGCTCGTTCTTGGCGATGACGAGCAGCCCCGAGGTGTTCTTGTCGATGCGGTGCACGAGCCCGGCGCGCAGTTCGCCGTCGCCGACGATGTCGGTGCCCTGCAGGTGGTACATCAGCGCGTTGACGAGCGTGCCCGTGTAGTTGCCCACGCCCGGGTGCACGACCAGCCCCGCGGGCTTGTTGACGATCAGCAGGTCGTCGTCCTCGTAGGGGATGTCGAGCGGGATGTTCTCCGGGCGCAGTTCCACCTCGCGCCGAGGATAGGGCAGCACGATGCGGATGTCGTCCAGCGGCTTGACCTTGTAGCTCGATTTTGCGGCCTTGCCGTTGACGAGGATGTTGCCGCTGTCGGCCGCCGCCTGGATGCGGTTGCGCGAGCAGTGCTCCATGCGCACGGTGAGGAACTTGTCGAGCCGCATGGGGGTCTGTCCCTTGTCGGCCACCACGGCGAAGTGCTCGTAGAGCCCCGCCCCCTCGTCATCGTCCGAGTCGTCCGTGTCCTCCCCGGCGTCCGGTCCCGTCTCCGTCTGTCCGTTCAGCTCGTCGTTCAGGTCGGGACGGGCGGTGTCGCGCACGGTCTCCGTATGTCGCGTGTCGGTCATCAGTAGAAGAATGCGTCGGTTTCCGATTCGGTTTCATTGCTTTCCGTCGGCGTCTTCGCCTCGGGCGGCAGGACGAAACCCCGCTCCAGTGCGGCCTGCGCCAGCGAATCGGCCCGCTCCTCCTCGAGCCGCATGCGCTCTTCGGCGATCTCGCGGGCACGCTTCTCTGCCGCGGCCCGGCTCTCAGCCACCTTCTTCGTGTCGAGCGTCAGCCTGATGTCCACGCGCGAACCGGGGGCGGCGTTGTACTCGGCCGCCGGGGTCTGGATGTAGACGCGGGCATCCTTCTGGTTGAGCAGGTTCACCCCCTCGTCGAAGTCGATGCGTCCGACGTTGAGGCCCGTCTCCCAGAGTCGCCCCTTCGCCGCCTGCAGGGGCGCCCCGACGAGTTGGGGCACGACGGTCGGCCCGGCCCCCTCCGCGATGCCGACGTGGAGCGTCACACCGCTGCCCATCTCGGCCTCGAGGCGGCTCTCCGGCAGCACGGGCTCGCGGTCGAGGTACTCCTCGAGCACGTAGTTCGTGGCCATGTCGGGGCGGTAGACCAGCTCGGCGATCTCCAGTCCGGCGATTTCGAGCATGTTCTTGGCCTGGCGCAGCGAGCGTCCCGCGACGTAGGGCACGGGGACCATCTTCTGGCGGAAGGAGTTGATCGTGATGTAGACCGTGCGCCCGGGCTTGACCTCGACGCCGCGCTCGGGCAGCTGGTCGAGGACGATGCCGCCCTCGTAGGCCGGCACGAAGAGCGAGTCGTTGACGTGGATCTTCAGGTCGCGTTTTTGCGCCTCGGCAAGGGCCGTCTTGAGGGGCATGCCGGCGAAGTCGGGCACGGTGCGGCGGGCGCCGTGGCGCGTGCCGATCTGCATGACGAGGTGTGCCGCGACGGCCAGAATGAGGATGATCGTCGCGATCATCGCCAGGTTGAAGAGCAGCGGCCAGCGCTCCTTGTAGTATGCGGGATTCTTCATGGGTCGGGTGTTATTTCGGTGCTTTCCGGTAGAGGTAGACGGCAATGCCCAGGTAGATGATGTTGGGCAGCCAGACGGCCAGCCCGGGCGGGAGGGTTCCGCTCTTGGCGAACTCCTCGAAGAAGCGGTTGAAGAGGATGTACGAGAAGCAGAGACCCGTTCCGATGCCGATGTGCAGGCCGGTTCCGCCGCGCACCTTGCGCGAGGAGAGCGAGACGCCGATCAGCGTCAG
>ERZ825137.5478-NODE-5478-length-11742-cov-5.181484_pt1 | contig 11742 bp, 10 predicted proteins | sample MGYA00519873_ERZ825137 | MGnify/ENA primary metagenome ERZ825137 (study PRJEB31778, sample SAMEA3449190) | human gut metagenome | biome: human gut; feature: human-associated habitat; material: faeces | place: United Kingdom | collected 2010/2012 ... | reverse complement strand
CACGTTGAAGCAGGAGTGGGCGGTGCAGCTGACCCAGCTGTTCCGCGACCTGCGGCAGAAGTGCGACAGCGGCGAGATATCCACCAAGGCGTTGGATCTGCGCGGGCTGCTGTCCGCGCTGCATCTGGTGGAAAGAGGCATCCCCTCCGGCCGGGCGCTGGAGATGGGCATCATCAACAAGGCGTTCGAGCCCTTCGAGCGGCAGCTGGTGGCGGACGCGGTGTGGGCGCGCCTGCCCAAGGACGCCGGGCGGGACGCGCTGTTCGGCTGATATGGACAGGCAGGACATACAGACCCGCCGGGCGGAGAACCAGGTCTGGAACGGCAGCGGCGCCTATGACACCAAGCCGGAGCTGCTGGTGTTCGACGGCGGCGGCGATGCCGACCTGTACGGCAACACGGTGCTGGGTCTGGCCGGGCGGTACTACCGCTTTGACCTGTTCCGCCCGCTTCTGAACGATTTTCACCGCTCCGTGCAGGAGGGGCTGTACACCGACGTGTTCTTCTTTGTGCTGGAGGGCGCGGTGTTCCGCCGCGGGGCGCAGGAGCGTCCCATCCTGCCCGACCTCCGGGCGGCCTATGCCCGGACGCTGCTGCGGGACACGCCGCCCGCCGAGGGCATGACCGACGGCGCGCTGCGCCGTGCGTGGGCGCATCAGGTGCTGGGGCAGCCCTGCGACAAGGCTCTCGCCCCGGTGCTGGCGGACATCGCCGCGCCCCTGAAGCCCACGGAGGCGGAGCTCATCCGCCGGACGGAGGAGATCCTCTATACCCACTTCCGCCGGGCGCGCCGCAGCGCCACCGACCGCCAGTGGGCGGCATGGGTCGGGCGAAAGCGGGACGCCTCCGGCGGCGTGCGGTTCGTGCGTCCCAACGGTCTGCGGGCGCTGAGCCGCGGCACAGGCGGTGCGGGCGGGCTGCAAAAGCCCACGCTGCTCAGCTTTCTGCAGGGGCGCACGCCGGAGCCGATCCTGCGGCGCTATGTGGAGGACTGCTTCGGCGTATCGCTGCTGACGCCCTCCCAGCTGGCGGACATGGAGCGCGCCCTGTGCACCGGCGTCCACAAGAACTGCCGCCTGCACGTCACCGACGGCACGCCGCCCCAGCGCCCTCCCAGCCCGGAGGCCGCGTGGGATGCGGAGCAGTTCCGCCGCCAGCGGGAGAAGAACCGCGCCTATTACCAGTCGCAGCTGTCCCAGAACCGGCTGACCATCGCCCGCCTGACCCAGAAGCTGCACAACACCCTTCTGCTGAAGCAGGAGGACGACGGCGGCCTGTGCCGCGCCGGTACGCTGCACCCCGCGCTGGCATGGCGGGCGGCGGCGCTGGACGATGAACGGGTGTTCACCCGCCGTCAGCCCGGCGACCCCGGCGAGCTGACGGTGGATATTCTGCTGGACGGCTCCGCCTCCCAGAACCAGCAGCAGGAGAAGCTGGCGGCGCAGGCGTACATCATCGTGGAGAGCCTGACCCGCTGCCATATCCCCGTGCGGGTGACGGCCTTCTGCTCCGTCAGCGGCTGCACGGTGCTGCGTATCCTGCGGGACTACGACCATCCGGAGCAGAACGACCGGGTGATGGACTATGTGTCCGCCGGATGGAACCGGGACGGCCTGGCGCTGCGCGCCATGGGACGGCTCATGCGGCAGACAGCGGGAGAAAAACGGCTCCTGCTGGTGCTGTCCGACGCCAGCCCCAACGACGACCAGCGCATCCCCGGCGGACTGGGCGGCCACGCCTACACCGGCAAGCGGGGCGTGGACGACACGGCGGCGGAGGCCGCCGCCCTGCGGCTCCACGGCGTCACGCCCGTGTGCCTGTTCTCAGGCAGCGACCGGGAAGCGCCGGACGCCCGGCGTATCTACGGCGCAGCCATGGAGCGATTGCCCTCCGTGGGCTGGCTGGCGGACACCGTCACCCGCCTCATCCAGGGACAGATACGGAAGGGGTAAAATGCGTGCAGGGGAGCCCTTGACCGGGCTCCCCTGCACCTCGGAATAGCCGCAAGCAGCAAAAAGAGACATCCCTTCGGATGTCTCTTTTTGCTGGTGCGAGCGATGGGACTTGAACCCACACGACCTTACGGACACAAGCACCTCAAGCTTGCCTGTCTGCCGATTCCAGCACGCTCGCATGCGGAACACCTTGCTATTATAACAAAATGCCCCTGTTTGTCAAGGGGCAGACGGAAAAATCCCCGCCTTGCGCCCCGCAGCTTCCTATGTTACAATTGCTCCAGCACCTGTCCGATGGGTCCATCCACCGTAACGGCGGCCTGCGCGGGGCCTGCCCCGCCCTTATTCACCACCGCCAGCTTATGCCCGCGGTAGTAGGTGATGAGTCCCGCCGCCGGATACACCACCAGCGACGTACCGCCGATGAGCAGCACGTCCGCCTGCCGGATGTAATGGAGGGCACGGGCCATCACGTCCTCGTCCAGCGGCTCCTCGTACAGTACCACATCGGGCTTGATGACGCCGCCGCAGCTGCACCGCGGCACGCCGGTGCTGCTGACGATACGCTCCACGCCGTAGGCTTTCCCGCAGCGGGTGCAGTGGTTGCGCAGCACGCTGCCGTGGAGCTCCAGCACCTCGCGGCTCCCCGCCTTCTGGTGCAGGCCGTCGATGTTCTGGGTGATGACCGCCTTCAGCTTTCCCTCCCGCTCCCACTGGGCCAGCTTCCGGTGGGCCGCGTTGGGCTGGGCGTCCAGCGCCAGCATCTTGGCGCGGTAGAAGTCGAAGAACTCCCCGGTGTGCCGCTCAAAGAACGTATGACTCAGCATGGTCTCCGGCGGGTATCTGAACTTCTGGTGATACAGCCCGTCCACGCTGCGGAAATCCGGGATGCCGCTCTCCGTCGACACGCCCGCTCCGCCGAAAAACACAATGTTATCGCTGCCGTCCACCAGCTCCTTCAATTTACGGATCTGCTCGTCCATTGTACGTTCCTCCTTACTCTACATAGGAATTTTCCACTTTGATAATGGCCCGGTAGCGGCCCTCCATCCCCTCCACCAGACGGCAGACCTGCTGGGCCACCTGCGGCCGGGTCAGCTGCTCGTCAAAGGGGATCACCACATCGAAGATCAGGTTGGTGTGGGTCGCGCCGGGAACCATGCGGAAATCATGGATGGTGATACGGGGATCGATGGTCTTGACCAGCGCTGTCACCTGCTCCCGGAGCGCCGTCACCACCGGGTCGCCCACCACCACGGGATCCATGTGGATCACTGCCTCGCAGCGGAGCTTCCGGGCCAGCTCCATCTCGATATTGTCGATGGCATCGTGCATCTCCAGCAGTTCCCCGTCCGCCGGGACCTCGGCGTGCAGGGAGATGATGCGCCGCCCCGGGCCGTAGTCATGCACCACCAGATCGTGGACGCCCACCACCTGCGGATGCGCCGTCACCAGCTCCTCAATCTGGCGCACCAGCGCCGGGTCAGGGGCCTGCCCCAGCAAGGGACTGATGGTGTCCCGGGCCGCCTGCACCGCCGACCACAGGATGAACAGCGCCACCACAAACCCCACCCAGCCGTCCAGCGGCACACTGATGAACCGGCTGGCGACAGTGGCCAGCAGTACGGCGGCAGTGGCCGCCGTGTCACTGAGGCTGTCCGCCGCCGTAGCCGCCATGGCGGCGGAATCGATCTTCTTCCCCACCGCCCTGTTGTAGCGGTACATATACAGCTTCACAGCGATGGAGGCCAGCAGGATACCGCAGGCCAGCCACGAGAACGTCACCGCCTCCGGATGGAGGATCTTGTCCACGGAGGACTTGGCCAGCTCCGCGCCCATCACCAAGATCAGGCCCGCCACCACCAGACCGGAGATATACTCCATCCGTCCGTGGCCGAAAGGATGGCCTGCGTCGGGCTTCTTCCCCGCCAGCCGGAAGCCCAGCAGCGTCACCACCGAGGAGCCGGCGTCCGACAGGTTGTTGAAGGCGTCCGCCGTGATGGCGATGGAGCCGCTGATGCTGCCTGCCGCCAGCTTTCCGGCGAACAGCAGCAGATTCAGCCCAATGCCCACAAAGCCGCACAGAGCGCCCCAGGCACGGCGCACCGCGCCGTCCTCCACCCGCTCCCGGTTAGGGATGCACCATTTTGCCAGCAGTGAGATCATACACATTTCTCCTTATGGGGATACACATATCGTTTTGTCAGGCCGTAGATCAGCGGGATCATGTACAGCAGCACGGCGTAAGGAATGGCCCGCTGATCCACCCCCAGCATCACCAATGGGATGCTGCACGCAATGTTCCACGGGATCAGCGCCGACAGGACGATGCCGCTGTTTTCCATGTCCACCGCCTGCTCATTGGGGTCGGTATAACAGCGGTGCAGCAGCTGATTGCCCATGACGATCACCACCGACTGGTTGCAGAAGATCATACCCGCGCCCAGACTCACCGCTGCCGAAGCGGCAAAGCGGCCCCAGCGCCGGGCCAGCTTTTCCACCAGTCCCACCGCGCCGTTCAGCACGCCGATACCGTCCAGCAGACCTGCCAGCAGCCCCGTGGTAAACACCAGCGCCGCCGGCTTCGCCATGGAGACGATACCGCCGCCGGAGAGGATATCCTTCAGCTGTCCCGTGGCGGGATAGTAGCCTACCACCGCCGTTTTCAGCATGTCCCACACCGTCATGCCCTGCACGAACACGCTGACCAGTCCCGCCGCCGCCACACTGAGGGCAATGCTGATGAGCACCGGCACCTTCACCAGCGGCAGCACCAGCATCACCGCCGCCGGCAGCAGCGCCCACAGGGAGATGACAGCGCTGTCCCGCAGGGCTTGCAGCAGGCTCTCGTCCACCGCCGTGATGGGGTGGCGGACGGACAGCACAGCGTAGACGGCGATGGTCAGCACCACCGGCAGCGCGCCGGTGCGCAGCATGTTCCGCAGGTTGTCATAGAGCTTCGTCCCCGTCTCCGCCGCCACCAGCGCGGCAGAGGAGGACGCGGGAGAGCACCGGTCGCCGAAATACGCGCCTGCCGCCACCGCCTCGCTGACGCCGCCGGAGCGGGCCAGAGCCATCAGCACGATACCCGCCGTGCCGATAACGCCGAAGGACGTGCCCAGTGCGTAGGCGATCAGCGCCGTCAGCAGAAAGGCCACCAGCACGAACAGCTTGGGAGAGATGGCCTGTACGCCGTAGTAGATGAAAAACACGATGGTGCCGCCGCTGCGCCACAGGGCGGTGATGGCTCCGATGAACACAAAGATTCGCAGTACGATCAGCACCTTGCGGCCCTCTGACCAGGCCATGCCCCACATGGTTTGCAGGCTGTGGCCCTGCTTGCGGCCGTGGAGCGTGAACAGCGCCAGACCCAGCAGCAGCGCCCACAGGAACGACCAGCCCATGACAAGGCAGACCGCCATCGCCGCCAGAAACAGGGCGAAGCAGACAACCACGCCGCCCATCACTCCGCACCCCGGATGGTCAGCTTCATCTGGCAGCACAGCCGATCCAGATCCTCGTCCGTCCCGGCGGGCAGCCGCAGCTTGCCGCCGCAGCGGCGGCAGATGAGATCCACCGCGTCACGGTGCACCTGAATGCCGTACTCCGCGCTGCCGCAGGTGCAGCGGATGCCGCCACGGGCAGCGATGTCCTTCAGCTCCGACAGTACCTCGTACATGATGACATTATCGGTAAAAGCTTCCTTTTCCTCACACTTTTCCTTTTCCGCCCGGATGGCCAGCTCCTCCATGGCGCTCTGCACTTGCCGGGTGTCTCCGGCGTAGCAGCACAGCTGCTTCGTCTCCGGGCAGGCCAGAGCGATGCCACGGCCCTCCAGCAGCTCCTGAGCGCTGCACTCCGCCTGATGTACCCCGCCGCACAGGCCGCAGGGTACCCACAGCCGAAAGCGCACGCCGTCGGTCTGTACCTCCAGCGCCGACTCCCCGCACTTGGGGCATTCCATCCGTACCGCCGCCGCCGACAGGGCGAACTTGCTGCGCCGGGCCACCACAGCCTTGCCGCACTTGGGGCAGACGTATCCAAAGCTTCTCGTTTCCTCCATAAAAAGCACCTCGCTTTCCCTCTTTCAAGTCATATGGTCTCAGTATACGCCATCTTGCCGCATTTTTCCAGTCCCTGTGTTCTTTTGGGCATAAAATCTGGCACATTTTCCCATTGTCAATCGCTGCTCTCTCCGCTATAATCCATCTATCTGTCTCATTTCGACTATTCTTGCACCGGAAGTGATATTTTATGCAGCCCTCCCCCTCCTCCTGGCGGTCAGCCCTGCGGGCCGCCTTCCCCCATACCGTCCCTATTTTTGCAGGCTTTCTGGTGCTGGGCGTCACCTATGGGATGCTGATGCAGGCCATCGGCTACGGCCCTCTGTGGTCCGGTCTGTTCAGCGCCATCGCCTTCGGCGGCAGCACCCAGTATGCCGCCGTCCCCCTGCTGGCGGCAGGCTTCGATCCGTTGGAGGTGTTCCTGCTGAGTCTCACCATCAGCGCCCGGCACCTGTTTTACAGCGTGTCCATGCTGAAAAAATACGACGATCTGGGCTGGAAGCGCTGGATGCTGTACTATACTCTCTGCGACGAGACCTTCTCCGTGGTCTCCACCGTGGAGCCACCGGAGGGCGTGGACACCGGAAAATTCTATCTCTCCATCTCCCTGCTGAATTGGAGCTACTGGATCATGGCCTCCATGCTGGGAGGCGTATTGGGCGGCGTGCTGCCCTTCGACATCTCCGGCATGGATTTCGCCCTGACGGCTCTGTTCGTGGTGCTGTTTCTGGAGCAGCTGCGGCAGAAGCAGCGCCGCCTGCCGGGAGCCATCGGCATCGCCTGTGCCGTTGCGGCCCTGCTGGTCTGCGGCCCGGATAACCTGGTGATCCCCTCTATGGTGCTGATCTTCGCCAGTCTGCTGATAGGGAGGAAAAAGCTATGCGCCTGAACGCCATCCAAACACTCATCATCCTGCTGGCCATCACCGTGGGTACCGTCATCACCCGGTTCCTGCCGCCCATCCTGTTTCCCCACGGCAAGCCGCTGCCCAAGTTCCTGCAGGAGCTGTGTACCCTGCTGCCTCCGGCCATGATGGGCCTGCTGCTGGTGTACAGTCTGCGGAACGTCTCCTTCGCCTCCGCCGGTCAGTGGCTGCCGGAGTGCATTGCCATCGCCGTCACCGCCGGACTGCACCTGTGGCGGCGCAATTCCCTCCTGTCCATCGCCGGCGGCACCATTACCTATATGCTGCTGGTGCAGGTGGTATTTGCCTGACGGGCCGGGATATGCTATCACAGGGTCGTACTGTAGCGGCACGGCCCTGTTTTTATCACATCGCCGCAAGGAGACGGAAGAGATGCACATCGCTATCAGCGACGACGATCCCCGGCTGGCGGCGGAGCCAAACGGGTGGTCATCACCTCCGGCGGCGAGGCCCGGAAGCTGATGATGGCCCGTGCGCTGTACAAAACGCCCCCTTCATGTTGCTGGACGAACCCACCGGCAGCGCCGGATCCGGTGTCGGAGTACGATGTGTACCGCCGCTTCAGTCACATCTCCGGCGGACGCACCTTTGTCTAAATCAGTCACCGGCTGGCCTCCTGCCGCTTCTGCGACGAGATTCTCGTGCTCGCTGCATCGTCCAGCGGGGCAGCCATCGGCAGCTGCTGGCGGAGGAGGCAGTATGCCCAGCTGTGGCACGCTCAGGCGCAGCATGATACCGATGCCCTGTGACGCCTTATCATTTCAAGTCTATCAAGTAATTTCGCATGACGGAAGATATCCCCCGGAGACAATACCTCCGGGGGATATCTTCTGTCACTTTCCTCAGACGGACTGCTTTTCCCGCCGCTTGCACTGAATGAAGTGTACCATCATGCACACCAAGAATACCACACTGAGATAGCCGAACACCGGGAAAATAACGCCGATCAGGTCGCCGAAGCCCGCCAGACTGCCGATCCACGACAGCACCGCCGCCGCTGCCAGCGTCAGCTTCTTGTGCCTGCGGAACACCGCCTGCTTCTGCTCCATGTAGGTCAGCATGGCCACCAGCGATGCCAGTGCGTTGCAGAACATACTCAGCAGCAGCACGATGCCGTAAACCGTCCCCAGCGTGGGGCTGATGGCCGTGGCCACCGCCACCATGGGCAGCTCCGCCTCAATGGCCGCCGGATACACCGCCATGCTGAACAGGATGCTGGCCGCCACCACCGTCAGCATCCCCCCCGCCAGCGTAATGCCCCAGTAGATCACCGAGCGCTTCTTCACCAGCTTGCCGATGGGCGCCATGATGCCGATGCCCCCCAGCAGGTTATAGGCCACAAAGGTCAGGGATGCCACCAGCCATGTGGGCATCAGGGGATTGGTGTTGACGTTCTCCAACCGGAAGATATTCCCCGTGCCGAACTTTATGCAGGCCGCTGCGGCAAAGGCCAGTGTGGCCAGCACCAGCAACGGGATCAGCGCCGAAAAGGCGCTGACCATGCCGGTCACTCCCAGCAGGGCCACCAGCGCCACCGCCAGCATGAACAGGGCGTTGCCGATCCATGTAGGCAGGCCCGTCATCTGCTCTAATAGCGCTCCGGATCCCGCCGCCATAATGACCACCACGCCGAACAGGAAGGCCGCCGCCACAATGCCGGAGGCTGCCCGCAGCCACGGGATGTTCCAAGGCACCAGCAGCCGATCCATTTCGTCGGTGTGGGCCACCTGCGTCAGCCGCACCAGCAAAATGCCGAACAGGGTAAACAGCACCGCCGCCAGCAGAAAACCCACATAGCCCCAGTTGCCGAAGGCCCCGAAGAACTGCCACAGCTCCGGGCCGGACACGAAGCCCGCCCCCAGAAATACCCCCACATAGGTGAAGGCCAGCGGCAGCGTTTTCATCTCGTTCATCTTTTCCACTCCTACTCCTCTGCTCTTTCAGCGCCGCACTCGCAGCGCTGCTTTGTGTACCATCGATAGCATCAGCATCAATGGCATAATTTCGTTCATATGGATATAGTGTATCGTCTCTCCCCGGTCCTCGTCAACCCCCATTCGCCATATTTTTACTGAATCATTCAACCATTTTCGTTGACGTTCCCGTCCGTAGGATGTATAATGGGCATAAAGTCGGTCTTTGCGGCGCCCAATTTCCCCTGCCTGCCGCCGATTTGCACCGATTTATCTGTTAGGTAGTATCGCTTTACACATATTGATATCAGTCAAAAATTCAGGAAAAGGAGCTGGAACCATGGTCAATCCGACGTATGAAAAGCTGGGCAGCGCCCCCTCCATGATCCGTGAGCTGTTCGCCTACGGTCTGCGCCGTTCGGCGGAAGTAGGCCCGGAGCACGTATATGACTATTCCCTGGGTAATCCCAGCATCCCCGCCCCGCAGCCGGTGCAGCAGGCCCTGCTGGATGTGCTGCACGACACCGATCCCATTCAGGTCCACGGCTACTCCATGGCCGGCGGCTTCGACGGCACCCGCCGGGCCGTGGCGGAGGATCTGACCCGCCGCTTCGGAATGACCATCCGCCCGGAGGAGCTGTTCTTTACCTGCGGCGCTGCCGCCGCCCTGATCTCTGTCATCCGGGCGCTGACCGTATCGCCGGACAGTGAATTTGTGGCCATCGCCCCCTATTTTCCGGAGTACCTCCCCTTTGTGGAATCCAACGGCGGCAAGCTGGTGTCCGTCCCCGCCGATCTGGACACCTTCCAGATCTCTCTGGACATTTTAGAGGCCCATTTAACGTCCCATACACAGGCAGTTTTGGTCAACTCCCCCAACAATCCCACCGGCGTGGTGTACAGCCGCCAGACGCTGGAGGGGCTGGCGGAGCTTCTTCGCCGCAAGAGTACCCAGTTCGGCCACCCCATCTACCTGATAGCCGACGAGCCCTACCGGGAGTTGGTATATGACGGCGTAGAGGTTCCCTTCCTGCCCACCATCTATCCCAATACGCTGGTGTGCTACTCCTACTCCAAATCTCTGTCCCTGCCCGGTGAGCGCATCGGTTACGTCTGCGTCCCCTCCTGCGTAGAGGGTCAGGCCGACGTGCTCCACGCTGTAGCCGGGGCCGCCCGCAGCTCCGGCCATGTCTGCCCGCCGACGCTGGTGCAGCTGGCTCTCCAGCGGTGCGCCGATGCCCGGCCGGATCTGGCGGCCTATGATGCCAACCGCCGCTTGCTCTATCGGGAGCTGACCCAGATGGGCTACGAGTGCATCCCGCCGCAGGGCGCCTTCTATCTCTTCGTTCAGGTTCCCGACGGCGATGACGTGGCCTTCTCCCAGCGGGCCAAGCTGGAGCATGACCTGTTGGTGGTCCCCAGCACCGCCTTCCACTGCCCAGGCTTCCTGCGGCTGAGCTACTGCGTCTCCCACGACATGATCCTGCGCAGTCTCCCCGCCTTCCGGGCCATACGGGAGAAGTACCAATAAGACACGCCCCCGTCGGCAAGCGGGAAAGGTATTAAGAAAATAAGAAGCCCCCTGCCAGCAGACAGGAGTAGTTTCAAAAAAGCAAAAAAATCCCGGCAATAAGCGGAAGGTGTATCCATACGGCAGGAAACTCCGTCGGCGGAGGGCATTTTGCGAATCGTCAGACGGTGCCATCCTTTGCTTGCTGGTATGCTCTGCTTACCCATTTTCTCCGCACCTGTGACAAGGCGCATCCCTGTGCAGCTTGCTGCCCAGCGGTGCGCCTTGTTTTATATGGCTCTGTGTATGTGCCGCACGCTTTTCTGGAGGCTCTTGTCCTAAGCGCTTTCAGTTTTTTCCTCCGATATTTCAATTTTTTCTTGTATTTTTCGGCAAATGCTCCTATAATAGCTGTATATTTTTTCAAAAAAGAGAGGTGCTTACGCAATGAGCAAGGTCTGTATCCCACAGGGCTACAAAACCCCGTTGTCTGTCTATGAAATGCAGCGGGCCATCGAGTTTATCAAGAGCAATTTTCAGGTGAATCTCGGTAATGCCCTGAATCTGCGGCGGGTCTCCGCCCCGCTGTTCGTGGAAGAAAATTCAGGTCTGAACGACAACCTCAACGGCGTGGAGCGCCCTGTCTCCTTCGATATCCCCGACGTACACGCCAACGGGCAGGTGGTCCACTCTCTGGCCAAGTGGAAGCGGCTGGCTCTGAAGCGCTACCAGTTCCACCCCGGCAAGGGCCTCTTCACCGACATGAACGCCATCCGGCGGGATGAGGTGGTGGACAACCTCCACTCCATCTATGTGGATCAATGGGACTGGGAAAAGGTCATCCTTCGTGAGGATCGGACGGAGAGCTATCTGCGCCAGACGGTGCGGGCCATTATGGGAGCCGTCTGCGAGACCAATGATGCGCTGGACATTGCCTTTCCCAGCCTGCACACCCGCATCGACAGGGACGTGTATTTCATTTCCACCCAAGAGCTGGAGGACCGGTTCCCGGACCTGACATCCAGGCAGCGGGAGGACGCCATCTGCCGGGAGCACCACACGGTATTTCTCATGCAGATCGGCGGAAACCTGAAGCGCTCCGGCCAGCCTCACGACGGCCGTGCGCCGGACTACGACGACTGGCAGCTCAACGGCGACATCCTGCTATGGAACCCGGTGCTGGAGCGGAGCTTCGAGATCTCCTCCATGGGCATTCGAGTGGACGAGGCGGCGCTGGATCGCCAGCTCACCGCCAGCGGCTGCGACGATCGGCGCACTCTCCCATTCCACCGGATGCTGCTGGCGGGGGAGTTGCCCCTGACCATCGGCGGCGGCATCGGCCAGAGCCGTCTGTGCATGCTGCTGCTGGGCAGCG
>ERZ825137.5469-NODE-5469-length-11761-cov-4.604476_pt1 | contig 11761 bp, 7 predicted proteins | sample MGYA00519873_ERZ825137 | MGnify/ENA primary metagenome ERZ825137 (study PRJEB31778, sample SAMEA3449190) | human gut metagenome | biome: human gut; feature: human-associated habitat; material: faeces | place: United Kingdom | collected 2010/2012 ... | reverse complement strand
CTGGCGGTCTATCTCTTGTTTTCGGTTGCTTGCTTCCTTACCGTACATGAGCATTGTTGTGAGGATTGTCTTAATATCCACCTTAAATTTACGGCTGAGCTTCCCGATTATTATTCGCAGTACCTCCGCTCAATACAAGCAACTTAAGCAATGAAAAGGAGTATAAGAGCAAAAATGATAAAATAAATTTGGTGAAGTAAGAATGAATTTTGAACTAAGTCTGCAAAAAATAAAACAAGGTTTAAAGAAAAATATAAAAACAAAATCACAGCATTTATTGCAAAAGAAAATTGAGTCTTGAAGATTGTATAATGACACTGCTAAGCAAAAAACCAGAAATATGCAAACAGAAATAGATTAATATTTTAACTAAAAAGGAAAAGAAAGTGTAAGCAGACAATGTTTTGCAAAAGCTAGAGAAATATAAATCCACAAGCAATATCAGCAATAAACAAATCAATAGTCTAAGATTTTGAAGTTCAAAATACAGATAAAAAATTATATAAAAATCATCGAATATTCAATACATCGTTGCCAAGTGGTACATAAGCAATAGCAGAATATAGTTTTAATACAAACCAAAACGGAATAAAATGTGCGAAAAGTTTGGCAATGATAATATATGACAGTTTAAATGAATTGACTGTTCACGCATAACTTTTTAAGTGCAATGATTCAGAAAAAAAATATGAACTCCACATAGACAAATTTGGATATAAGTATGTCATTAGAGTTCAGTCTAATTTTTCAAAAATTATAACAAATGCAATAGCTGCCGATAGTCAAGTTACAGCGTTATACCATAAGACCCCTGTAAATTTTCGCGTGTTAGATGTCCCCCTTTGTCGTCAGGCTCAATCAAAAAAATAGTTACAAACTTTGATGAAAAAATTCAATGTAAATGATATTAAACATATTACAAAAATCGTTGAAAAATTGAGAAAAGTTTTGATGTATTAAAGAACAAAGTATAATTGAAAACTTTTTAGGAGGTACGAAAAATGCCATACTTCAAAACTTTTATACAGCAGCAATACTTATACAGAATATCTCAGCATTTGCATATAAAGAACCTTCAAAAATTATAAAATCTCTTCCTAAAGTTCAACCTAATACGACCTTTACCGCTGGTGAAATTAAGCGTAACCTTATAAAAATTTTTTAATCGATTGCAGTGTAAAAAGGCTTTTTCATATGTCTTTTATTTATTAAAAAATTCACCTTGAAATATGCGGTTTATTCGCCACCTAATCACTACTTTAACCGTTTTTCTAAACATAGAAGCAAATCTCATAAGTTTGCTAGAAAATTATTTCTTTAGCTTAAGTTACTTGCATTGGGTATTAGCAGCCGGTTTTTTGTTCTGTCTGTCCTTGTGCTGAATCAGTAATAGTTTTTCTTACTCTGTCTGCAAGGATGTTATAAATACTAATTTAACCAAGCCAACAGAGATTTTCTGTTATCCAAATAAAGATTTACCAAAACAAACATAATATTAATTTTTTGAACCTGCTTTTCAAGCCCTCTATGCCATACTTTTCGATAACTGAGAAAAATTTTTTGACTACACAAAATCCGTGTTTTATCCTTACACGCACTGATAATCTCTGAGCCAGCGACAGATTTGAAACATTTTACCAATAGCAATACACTTGGAGAAACATCCAACGCATTATCCACATAAATATGAAAAAGTTCAAAATGGAGGTAACCTCAAAAGCTATACATAGAACGTTAGTGATTAAGCTTAAAAATAATTATTCTAAGTTTCTTGAAATCAAGATGAAAGCTGTAAAGAAGCACAACAACTACGTAGTAAAACTTCACATATAAAAAAGCCAAGAAGAAAGTAATAAAAAAGTTAAAAAAACAGATAAAAAATCCAGAGTCTACCTGTAAGAATGGAAGGCAATAACCCAGTACAACTCGGCAGTTATTGAAATACAAAATTACTACAGAATTTGTTAATTCTTCATCAACTGAAAGTCGGTAAAACCTTTAAAAATATAAAATCTCTGGATAATAAAATATCGCTCTATACAGAACAGAGCGGAAAGTTTTCAATTAACAGACAAATCACTGGAAATAAAAAATACATCATCATCGTAAAATATCAAAATCGTACGCAGGAGGCTACCAGTAGGCAAAATTCACGGTTATCCATAAAGATGCCCATGTCTTAACACCTGCTAGCAATCGCACAACAATCCAGAAATATGTCAAACGTACACAGTCCAACAAAAAGCAAATAAAATCAACGAACTTCGCAAAATATTTCAAAATGAAACAATAGAAATATAAAAATGTTGCCTAAAAACTAAAAGTTTAATTTATCCTAAATATTCTAACTTAATGGAACACCGTGTGCGGTAAAGCCGCATTCACGGTGTTGAGTGTGAGAAAATTTCGAGATAATGCCAGAAGATTACCTATCGCTATATTACAGGGAAAGCATCAGAAGGGATTTAGAAGAAAATGTCAGAACGAAGTAAAAAATCGGGTAAAACTTAATGGGATACAAGACAAAATTAAATTTCAATTCTAACAGAAAAGATTATTATGGGTTTATTTGAGAGATAGTTTGTCTAGCAGCAATTGTTGAGGGATGTTTTGTGGACAATGTAACATGTTCAAATAGCAAATTCAGGTGATGAACAAAAAGCCTTTGGCATAGCGTATGCCAAAAGTATTTTTAAGACACTTTGAATTTCTATAAAAGAAAATATATCACAGCTAGGATCAAATAAAAAAGCAAAATATTTTATTCAAGTAGGAGCCTATTTAAAATAAGAAAACGCTGAAAAGCAGCTGCAAAAAGCAAACGATGCCGAATTTTTCAAAAAAATTAAATCAGACCAATTGTTTGACGAGATAATTCATTTGAAAATTTTTCAATAATTAAGCTTGAATATTTTTGTCTTTACTTTCGTTCAATGTTCTAAAACAGGGAAAGCTAGAAGGATTTTTAAAGCAACAAAGTGTTGCCGTTGTTGCTGCTATCACAAAAACAGTTGACGCAATTATTGCAGTTGTTGAATTATCATTATTAATAGCATTTGTGAGTACAATTAAAGAATCAGGTGGCTCACTTTCAGTGATATCGTTCGGGGCTCCAACTAAGTCCATATTTACCGCAAGCAAAGATTTATTTACAAAAATATCACAAAAAGTATCACCTTGATAGTTTGCTGAAACATTAACTTCTGAGATAACATATTCGGGTGCCCATTCTCACGTTTCAAGGTCAAAAGGCTCCTTATCAAAAACAGGTGAAGTAAATCTGGCTCAATTGCTCCAGTAAAAACTATTGGTGGGAGATAAACTTATACAAATAAAAAACGCATTTTGACCAATTTCCTTTACGGAATCTGTAAGCACCAAAGCAATAAAAAGTGCCTTTTCAGCAATATTAGTTTACAGAAGTCGGAATTACCACGCTTTCTAGTTTATAGCAACTATCAAAAGCATTTGCTCCAATATATGTCACCGTTTCTGAAATGTCAATTGTACTTAAGTTACTCTTTCAAAATGAACCTTACTCAATAAATTGAACTGTATCTGGAATTACATAGCTAGAGCCACTTCTTGCCCGAGGATAGAGAAATAATTTTCAACATTTTTATCAAAAATCACGCCTTCTATAGAGTTATATTTAGAATTACTTGGGTTTACATTAATAGTAATTAATACTTGGCATGGATAAAATGCATTATCACCAATAGAAGCTACTAAGCTGGGGAATAGTGGTTTCCTCTAATGCTATGCAATAACTAAAAGCTTCCTTCTCAATCTCTGTGATAGAATTTGAAACTTTTATAGTTTCTAAATCACTTAAGTTGTAAAATGCTTTAGATGATATCAAATTTACAGTGTCATTTAAAGTCATAAAAGTATACCTGAGTGGCCAATCGCAAAAATTGATTCAAAATTAAAAACGCAGTAATTATTTTTACCGTTACATCACGTAAATCTTTGTAACTGCCTCTAAAAAAGCATCGTCACCAATAGACTCGATTTACACACCCCTGTGTAATTTTTACAAATGGAGCTATAAACGGCTCCGTGCTAATATCAAAGTAAAGTGTTTTTTCTGGTAACGAGGTAATTTCATCACCGATTAACAATGTTGTCATGTCACTACTAATTTCCCATGTAATATCAGTTGCCACCCCAAAACTAGATATAGTTGGTGTCCAAAAGTTTGAATCAAAGGCCTAACTTGCATTCTCTCCACATTTGATAAAATTTGTTTCTTAGATGTAGATTTTTGAGTTGGATTAAAAATGCTAGATATCTTATCTTTCATCGACTTAATTGAAAAATTTGAAGATAATTGTTGATGGTTAATTTGTGTTTGATGGTGAGAAATAAAGCGGTTATCAACAAATATCATTAATTCATTTGCATAAATTAGCATAGACATATTTATCACAGCCAATAGATGGATAACAGTAGATACTGCTTTTTTAAATTGATTTGCAAATAAAAAATTACCAATAAAGAATGTAACTCATTTTTTCAGAAAAGTCAATGCAAAACAGCAAAATCTCCATAAATCGCTAAATCATAAACTTAATAAATTTACAATTTATTTTTTAAGAGGCGCAAAAATCTATCTTCTACAGCGCCTCTCAAAAAGGTTTAACAAAAAACTTATACTAGACTTCTGCAATCAAACTATGTTCCAATTGAAATTTTGTTAATTCATGTTGATTTTCAGAAGGAAGAAACATACTTGAGAGTATTAATGCAGGATAAGCGAAAAAATTTATGCAGTCTATCCCCAGACCTATAAACGCAGGCAATGGAACCTTTGTTGTTTCAATAGCTAGTTTATTGAGGTGTTGCATAAATAAAAACTTGCTAAAAGTTACAAAGTCTGGAAGTAAGTTTGCAATATAACCTGTTATATCTGCTGCAGAACGACCTCCTTCTATTGCGTAACTGATTACGCCACAAACAAATGGGATACCCCCGTTAAGAATGGCTGTAATTAATATAAAAGCATCACTTAGATTATTAAATTTTTTACTCGATACATGATCCGATAATTTATGGAAAATCAGAAGAGAAACCGCATCCATAATACATCCGAGAAAAGTTTCAAGAATATATTTTGAAAGATTCAACCAATAAGATGCTGAATCGCTTTCATATTCTAAGGTTATAAAAGAAGCTGATGATGCTGCCCATATAATTTCTACACCCAAGGTTATTTCGTCCCAGCCAAGAGTAAAATCTTCAAATTTTGATGGCGCCTTTGATGCAATTAAATCTGGTAATGAAAAAACATCGCTCTCAGTACTAAATGCGAAATAAATTTCTGCAACACATAAATCAAATATAGATATTATGAGGTCTGGGGCTTCTAATTCAGATTGCAACTTTAATGTTGAGGGCGCTTTAATGTTTATGCTATAAAGCTGATCTACAGTTGCTTTAAACTCATCTAATGCCTTGTCATCAGGAAAAGGTGCAGCTTTTTTTACAGATTTGTAAATAATATTTGAAGGAACAGCTGCGATTAAAGCAGTACAATCAAGTAGAGTAAATTCGTCCCCACTTATTTGACTATATAGTGTCGATATAAATGGGAAATTAATTTTTTCAGTTAAAAGCTCTTTCATCTCTTGGAACAAACTTTTAATAACTGCAAAAAATGCGTCTATAAGAAAATTTACAGAGGAAAGACCTACTTTTGCAAGCCCTCGAATAATTTCCAAAAGACCTTTTAAAGAATTAGCAAAAAATGCTTCTTTGCCGCCCTTACAAGATTCTTCGAAATATTTCATTGCAGTTTTAAACTCTTGCGTTTCTGATATATCTGCTGCATATTTCTCAATGGCTTGCATTAATTCATCAAACAGACTAGTTTTCTTTCTGGTGAATCTGGCCATTTCACTGTCTGCTAAATCTTTGGTATCTTCTAAAAATCTTGAAAGTAAAATATTGTTCGAGAAAGCTTCATTTTCTCTGGCGGGTGGTAAGCCACAGACTTCACCCGTGCACAGCTTAGCAATGCTAAATTGATCGTCAATTTTTTGCTCTAACTTATCAAAAACTTCATCGACTTTATCTTTTACTTTATCGATACCTTTATTAAGTACGTCATGCAATTGCTCTACTTTTCCTTCTAAAAAAGACAGACCTTCAAAAGATAAATATTTTATAGCTTCTTTAGTTCTTAAAATATCGTCCCAATTAAAAATAAAAGCAAGCCATTCATAGATATCATTAAAGAATACACCAATTGCTTCAAAGATAACCTGTACAGTTTCCATTATGTGTTGAGCACAGTCTAGAACAAATTTAAAGCATTTTTTTATTCCATTTATAACAAAAGTGAATACTCCTATTAAACTTTCTCCGATTTTTCGTATAACTATTTTTGTAACTTCTATAATTTTTTTTGCACAGCCAGATAGGACATCTCCCACATTTTTTAAAGCTTCCCGAAGTCCTTCTTTAGAGGAATCTTCAAGAAGTTCTTTTTCAGTTAAATTCTTAAATGAAACTCCAGTATCCAAGATTTCTAAGGACCAACCTTTTACTGAGTCATCCAGCCTTAATTTTTTAGACGCATGAATACTTTGCCTACTTGTGAAAGTATGAAACCTTGATGATTTATTATTGTCAGGCATATATGACAGACAATTTTTTATAGCTTTTACGACATCTTCTATTTCACTTTTAGTATATTTTTGGGGAATTAGGTCAGTTTGATCCGCTTTTTTAGCATTTAAAAGCTCATCTGCAGTAATATTTTCTAATTTTTCTTGTAAGACATTATACTGCGATAAGCAACCATATTTTGGTTCCTCTTTAGAGTTAGAGACTGTGCTATCACCATTTACAGGCTCAATAATAATGTCTACAGCAGACATTCCGCTAGCTTCTTGTACAATCGATAATTTTCCGAGTTCATTAGTAGTATAAATTCTTGATTCAACTGGACCAATTACTTCAATTTTGTGATTTATATAAACTAAAGTCTTTTCTTCCGCGCTGACTTTAAATTTCGAATAGGGTATTGCTAAATTTTGCTCATCGAAAAAAGCTATTTCGGAAGTAAAAGAAGGAAAATACACAATTTCATTAGTTGCTGGAGATTCGAGCTTTAACGAAGACCACAAACCAGTTTCGACGCCTTGATTCATAAGTTTTAGTGAGGCACTTTTAGCAGAATCAGGAGTTAATAGGCACAAAATTGACATAGAATAGCCATTAACCGGACTTAAAATGATTTCATTTACACTATCCTCAAATGGTATGAAAGCTAAATTGTTTGAATTTTTAAAATTTAATTCTGAATGAAAAGCTTGTTTGTTTTTTGTTATCGCAAAAATATGGTTTGTTACAGATTCCAAATCAGAATTGGTAGAAACTCTGTTTTCTTGACAAGCACACACACTTGAAAATTTTTCTTTTGGATCCAATGTATCAATTTTTCCTAAATGGACATTTTCATTTTCTATGTACAGATTATCATTGTCAAAAACAGCGACGATTTTTTGTTCAAAATTTGACGGATTTGAAATTAATGCCAAACTTTTGCAATCCAAACAATTATCCGGGTATTCAATAAAGAAATAGTTTTCCGTAGTTTGCTCAATAGGCAATGCCAAAAGTCCATCTACCTTTAGTAAATACAGATTCGAATCTTTTTGATACAACATAAGCTTTTTGGGATTTTTATGTTTAAAATCCTTAAAACGCGAATTATTAATGAAATTAGTGTTATTTTTATCCCAAACTGAATACAAAAATTTGTAATAATTAGAATTTTGACATTTCTTTGTTATGCCAATATATCTTTTTTGATTATACAATGTGGTAAATATAGAGCCAATTTCTTCACCGGTTGTGCCAAAATCACCTTTGAGTTGTTGTGGGTCAGAAAATTTATGTTCTCCATCATTTTCTTCGATAATATATTTTACAGAATTTCCATCTGAAAAAACAATGACTACTTTATCATTTTCCAAAAAAGCAATGAAGTGACTTGCTTTTATCTGTAGCGATTCTTTTTTATAGCCAGAATCGATGGTTGGATCTTGGTAATAGTGGCCAATTTCATTTTTATCTAAGAAAAATATTTCACTTTCGCCACTTGTTTTTTCAACGTTTACGATATCTGAAAAATTTTCTGCTTCACCTGCATAACGAAAATTTTGAGTAAATTTTGTTGACACACTGTAAGAGGATATTTTGCCCGTACCAAGGTTTTCATGTAATTTAGGAATTGCGTTCATAATATTTCCCTCCACAACTAATAAATTTTGATTCGCTTTCAATTATTTAAACTTAATTAACTTATTTATTTTTTTGATAATCGGGTAATTCAAAAATTAATTTTGAAAACCATGTGCGAGTATTTCCATTTTCGTCACCATTATGTTCACGTCCTACCATAGGATAGTAACAATCATCGACGCACTTCTCTGCCCACAAATTGCTTCCTGTATTTTTTTGACTTTCCTTCAACATAACATTATCTTCAAACGAAGTATAAACACAAGTGTTACAATCCTCATTAGCACTTCCTTTCATTTTTATTTTTACTTTCGCAGTAGTATATTGGGTATTCCCATTTTCATCACCATTATGATTCCTACCGATAATAACTTGTCCAGGCTTGCAATAAAATTTTGACGAAGCTTCTTTTATTTTTTCACTTACCGTGGAATCATATAAACAAATTTCATAAATTTCATTATAATTTTTATTTTTAAATTCTAATTTACCTTGCTTATACTGTGTATAGCCCTTTTCATCTCCACTATGATGACGTCCAATGATTACCATACCACTGTCGCAAATGAAATTTGAATCGTTTTCCTTAAAATTGGGGGAAGTTTTTACTTCTCGCACAATAATTTCTGCATACATAATTTTTACCTCACTTTAACTAAGAAAATAAAAATTTCAACTCAAAACATAATCTAACTCGGTATTAATCCTCCTTTACATTTAATTGATTTTAGACCTCCTTAATCTAAGTCAAATTATAAACACATAATGTATTTATAATTTTAGTATAATCCATTTTTTTACAAAAAACAATATAAAATTCCAATTTTTCCACATTACACCAAATCGCAATATGAATAAATATGTGATTTATTTGAAATTTCTAAAAATAAAAATTCGTTTTTTCACTGTGGAAAAACGTCTAGCTTTGAAATTTTTTATTAAAACATATAAAAATGTGCCGAGATAGTCTGGTTTTTACAATAAATTTCATCCAAAATTCGACGTAGATTTTGAATAAAATGGTTAAAAATGTAAACAAATCAATTCAGGCAAATACACCAAGATTCAACTTTATTCTTTATTATTTAACCTTTCATTCTGAGAAAGTACAAAAAAATAAGAGTGTAACCTTTGTCCGGAATGGGTGCAGCACAAGGAAAGGAGGATTTGAGTCTTGCCTAACTAAAATATCTTTACATTAAAGGCATGTAGGCGTTTGGGTATTGCATCAAAAATAAATAAAATAAAGTCTTGTGCACGGTAAATTACGCATGTATATAACTCTGCTATTTTATTGTGGCAGATGGCGAAAACTGTTTAGAGCGTGATTACACAAAAATAGCGTCAAAAGTCAAAGCCAAAGTTACAAAAAATAGATAACGGCAAGTTTGTCATAGCGAGTAAAAACTTTGCTAAATCGCTTAGTACGAAGGAAAAAAGCGTTTCACTTCGTTGCAACGTTTGTAAAGTTCTGCGTCATATTTCCAAAGAAACTTTCTGTTTTTCCTCGGAGGATATACACTATTAAGTGTAAATATCAAAAACAAAATGGAAAATTGTTAGTTGAAATCTGCAATATAGCAGCTGACTTAGAAAAAGATCGGATGTATTGGGGAAAATAGAGAACGTTCTAACGGTAGGAAAACTTTCCGAGCGTGAATTTACGCCGAACCATGGCAACCAATATAAGGAGCATTTGCTAAATAAAAACATCTTCATTTTACTGGTTATGAATTATACCGGCTACAACGATTTTAAAAGGGCATAATAAAATGATTTGATAAAATGGAAAAACAGCTGAGTTTTTATATACCATAGTCATTTCCGGAGGCTTTTAGATGTTTGGCCGCTGAAGTTGAGTAAAAATAATTGATGCAGAAGCAGCGAGACGAGGGTGTGCGGCCGTACAGGCCATTCGCGTACCGAAAAAAATGCAAACAAAAAATTCGAAATTCTACGCTGAAAAAAGTTTTTTTGCCTTCTTTTTTTCTAGAAGAAAAGAAGGGGAGGGGGGATTTTCATAAACATAAACCTGATAATTGAGGAAGCTTTTTCTGACTTTGAAATTAACAAAAAGCGCATTCTTATCTCGTTTTTAAGCTATCCAAGCAAAGCTGATATGTACTTAACTTACTATATTTGGCATGAGCAACCAGAAAATTTTTTAGACGATGAGTACCACCCCGAAGTTGCCTATGGTACGATTGACATTTTCTCAAAGGGAATTTTCAAAGATATTTCGAAAGAAGTAAAAAAAGTTTTAAAGAAAAATAACTTCACTTTGACGGACAACGGGGTAGATTAAAATATTAAGTGCAACAAAATAAGAAAAACTCACAAGAAGTAATGTATGATAAAGTAGGAGGAGACAACGCACTACTACAAAACCAGGAGTGATTCAAATGAGCTATAAACATCTTAGTAGGAATGAACGTAGAAAGATAGCATTAATGCTACGCCACAAAGTATCGATTCGTGAAATTTCACGCAAGTTAAACCGAAGTGCATCAACAATGAATCGTGAGGTGAAAAGAAATATGCAGAACAACCAATATAAAGCAGATAAGGCACACTCCAGTTACATAGAAAACCGAAGTAAATGTCATAGGAAAAAACTTTATGAAAACACTCAAATAGCAGATTATGTCAGTGAGAAACTTATGTCTACCTGGTCACCAGAGCAAATTGCTGGACGCATGAAGCTGGAGGGCTTTTTAAATCCAATATCTTCTGCCAGTATTTATCGATGTTAGATGAAGGATTGCTACCTCGGGCGCAATGCTCGCAACTTAAGCTAGAAAAACCCTGAAAATCCTAAACTTTGGGTTATTGATGAGGAAGGTGCGCAAATTATAGAAAAAATCTATAATCTGCGCAAACAAGGCGAGAACACTGTAAAAATAGCGAAGCTTCTAAAATATGAGAAAATCTTGATTCCATCGATGTACGCAGCGAAAAAAGGTTATCGAAAACCATCGATTAAAAATCCGCAAAATGAATATCTTTGGACCATTGAAATGGTCAGAAAAATTTAACCTACATTTATATGAATAGCCCTCATCATCAAATAACGGTTCTCAGCTATACGCAGGCAGGGATTTTAACCACTGAACTTCCTACGAAGAACTGAACTTTAAATTTACCACTTAACTGTCCTACGAAGCACGAAAGCCCTGCTTGCGTATAGGTGATGTTATGCGGTCGGTTTTCATTTTCTCTTCTTTCTCGTTAATTTGTCAAGCAAAGTTACTAAATTTGCAGTCAAGCAATTTCAATTTTTGAATTATGTATTTCAGCAGACCTTGGACTTCTATCTAAGTGATAGGCAGTCCTGAAAATTCCAATCTCTTTTAGGTCAAGACAATTAGTCTATGGGTTTCGTGTACCGACTTTTTTGTAAAGGCGTTACGTTGTCATAGTTGCTCTGTCGGGTAATACTGTCTATTCACTTCTCCACGATTTGAATTCAAGTATTCACCTGTAAGAAGTTACTAAACCTGTTGGCGGA
>ERZ825137.5460-NODE-5460-length-11776-cov-4.323863_pt1 | contig 11776 bp, 17 predicted proteins | sample MGYA00519873_ERZ825137 | MGnify/ENA primary metagenome ERZ825137 (study PRJEB31778, sample SAMEA3449190) | human gut metagenome | biome: human gut; feature: human-associated habitat; material: faeces | place: United Kingdom | collected 2010/2012 ... | reverse complement strand
GATAACGTGTATCTGTATCTGTCAGTCCGTGGAATTTCTCCGGAAGGATCTGTAAGCTCTTGGAAAGAAGTGTCATCTTCTCTGCATGGATAGAGATCTCGCCTGTTCTTGTACGGAATACAAAGCCCTCCAGTCCGTAAATATCGCCAATATCTGCTTTCTTAAAGTCTGCATAAGAGTCTTCGCCGATGGAATCTCTTGCCACATAGACCTGAATGCTTCCCTGCAAATCCTGAATGTTACAGAAAGAAGCTTTCCCCATGACACGCTTGAACATCATACGACCGGCGATCGCCACATGCAGAGGATGTGCATCCATAATGGCACGTCTTTCTTCATAATCTGCCTTCAGTGCTTCCTTTGCCTGCTCCTCATCCATTCCGGATACATCCGGTTCTCTATGATCCTTTAAAAGCTCTGCTTCATGTGCCTCATAAAGCTTCTTCGCTTCCAAGGAATGGTGTGTCTGGTTAAATTTTGTTATCTGAAACGGATCTTTCCCTGCCTGCTGCAGATTCGCCAGCTTTTCACGTCGAACCTGCAGAAGCTGGTTGACATCCTGTGTCTGATTCTGATTCTTATCTCCCACGTTCTTATACTCCTGCTCTCTGAATTTCAAGTACCTGATATTCCAGTTCTCCACCAGGTGTTTCTACCCTTACAATATCACCTGTTTTTGCACCGATCAGTGCACGTCCCACAGGAGATTCGTTGGAAATCTTTCCCTTTAAGCTGTTTGCCTCTGTAGAACCTACGATCTTATAGTCAAGCTCCTGATTCATTTCAATATCTAAGATCTTGACCTGACAGCCAATGTTGATCTTATCAAGATCTACTTCATCTTCTACGATAACTTCGGCATTTTTTAAGATTTTTTCCAGCTCATCAATTCTTGCTTCGATGTCTCGCTGCTCATCTTTTGCTGCATCATACTCAGCATTTTCGGATAAGTCACCCTGTGCTCTTGCTTCTTTGATCTTCTGCGCAACTTCCTGACGCTTAACGACCTTTAAATTTTCCAATTCATCTTCGTATTTCTTGAGACCTTCATAGGTTAAGATATTTTTCTTTGCTTCCACGACTGTCATCCTTTCTTTGCTTTGATACAGCGGGCATCTGCCGCCACTTTAACTTAGACATTATAGCCCACTCAAAAAGGTACTGTCAAGGTACTTTCGCAAGGTTTTACAGCACCGAATATTTTATCCTTTAATTGCAGGTAGGAATCCTGTTAAAAAAGAGAAAAGAGAGGTAAGAAAAATGAAAGTAGGAGAAGTAAGAATCTTAGGTATTAAGAAAACAGAAAAGGATAATAAAGTATCCTTCAATCTTTACGGTGAAACACCTTTTGAAGATTGGGAAATGGACAAGTCTGTAGGTACAAAGGTTGTGCAGGAATGGACTAACCGAGTAGATTTGTCCTCTCTGAAACCGGGTGATGTTGTTACCTTGTCTTATGCAAAAGGTTTTCAGGGCGCAGCTGTTCTTAACAATGTATCGGTTGTTTCGATGGCAAAGTAAATTCTTTTGTCGTTTCATTTGTACCGCCCTCTGTGTTGACCCCACACACGGAGGGCACTCCCCTTTATAGTGGGGTTTTAATTTGGTAGTAATTGCAATTTCTATATAGGTAACCCGTAAACAGTGAAAGAATAACAGGAGGATATTATCATGGGTGGAGTTTTAGCAGCAGATGCTGGCGCAACTACTATTGCAAGTGCATTGACAGATATTGGTACTATCGTAACCAAGGCTGTAAGTATTATCACTGATAATTCTGTTTTGTTTGTGATCTTCTGCGGTGGTCTGATGGGTATCGGATTTAAGATTGTTAAGCAGGCGAAACGTGCAGCAAAATAAGGAGGTAGTGACATGGCAGAAGCGTTAACTACTATCGGAGACCTTGCAAGTAAGGCACTTGGTATTATTACCGGGAATACTGTACTTTTTGTAACATTCTGTGGCGGTCTGATGGGTATCGGTTTCCGCATCGTAGCACAGGCAAAACGTGCAGCAAAATGATTAAACAAAGGCAGCCGGGCAACTAATTGGTTGCTCGGCTGTTTTTATGTAAAGGTGGTGTTTTATGAAAAAAAATAAGAAAATTGTAAAGCGTATATGTTGTGGATTGATAGCTGCAGGTTGTTTGTTATTAAACGTTTTGCCTGTTTTAGCTGTTGATGGTGTTTCTGGTAGCAGTGATTCTTATAATCTTATTAGCTATAATTGTAGTCGTCGTGAGCCCGGTGTTGTTTCATCAAACGTATTTTGCAGATCTGCTATTATGAGGCAGGATAATGGGCCTGATCATTATGCGTTTGGTCTGCTCGCTGTTGCAAAAAAAGACAATGGTTTTAAAATGCAAAAGTCAGGTTGGACGGAAACAATATCACCCTTTAATTATGGGAATTATAGTAATAGTGCGGATATAAAGAATAAGTTAGCTTCAGATTTTGGATGGACTCAAGAAGAATTAGATTGTTTGGATAATTATACTTTTTGTTATACTAACGGGGGTTATCAAAAAGGCGAAGAAAGCAATATAAAGATTGATACTGACAAGAATTTTTTGATGAAATACACCAATATTGTTGTTACTGGTACAGAATTGTTAAAGGATTATCTCATAAATGATAAATTTGATTTACAAGATCCATATGAAGATTGGACTTTACCGAAATTTTATTTAAAAACGCATAATGATAATGGATTAAATAAGTATACAGAGTATACCTTGACATGGGATACACGGGATTCTTTTGTTGAAAACAAAGAATCGGAATATGGTTTTAAGGTTTACATAGGAACTGACAATAAACCATTAAATGCGAAGATATTAGATTCTACAAATTTATCGCCTTGTCTTTTTACTGAAAAGAGTTTTGTTTTTACGTGGCAGGATGTAAAAGATCTTTTTTCTGTTTTGAATACTTCAAAATTAGAAAATCGCTTTGATATTTTTATACAAGTAACACATAAGGATGGTTCAACTATTAGAGCTTTGTCGAATGAGTATATTCACTATCTTATAGTTAAGCGTGTAGAAATCAGGGAGAATAATATTGTAGATAAAAATGGAAATGAAAAAAGTACATATGGCAAGTGGGAAAATGGTCAATTTAAGTATACAGATGGTCGTGATACATCTTCAGAAGATAATACAACAAATAGCAATGGATCATCTACTGCACCGGGTAGCAATGTAAGTAATGATGATTATACAGATATATCAAATGCGCCTAGTTCTTCACAGATTGATGCATCCGCTACCAGTTCGCTTATAAAAACTTTAGATACTATCGTTTCTTCTGTAAGTAATGTACCTGCTTTACTTGCAAAGGTTTATGCATGGTTACCGTATCAAATTATTACTTTAATTGGAACAGCAATTGGATTGATTGTTGTTGTTGGTATTATCAAATGGGTTTTGTGAGGTAGTTTTTATGAAAGAAATTCTTTTTGCTTGTAATGATCTCTTAAATATTCCTTTTACGTTTTTGGGGTTTAAAGTCTCACTTATGGCATTTTTGTTATTTGATATGGTTTCCTTTTTACTTATTTGGGTTATTTTCAGAATTTTTAATAGTTAGAAATTTCTATTGTTACTTTCTGATTGTTGTTATTGTCCGGGTTGTTTTTTTTATTTTCGTTTCCTAGTTTTAACATACCTATGATAGCTATTATGGCAAAAGCTATGGAAATAATGACAGCTAACGATAATACCATTTTTCCAAATAGTTCTAAAAATGCTTTTAAAATTTTCATTGTTTTATCCCCTTTCCTGTGAATTGATTCAATTATACAGGAAAGGATTGAAAAAATAAAGAGGTGTTTACATGTCTCTGTGGTCTCTACTGCTCCCGGATAAATGGGATTTATATATTATATTGTTTCACTTGGTTGTTGCTATGCTATCAGCAGTGATATGGTTACTACTTGCTTGTATAGTGATCCTGATCGGAAAGTTTGGAAGGTGTATATATGTTTTCATTACAAGATTTATGTAGAGAACATCCAGTTATTTTTACTTTGTGGTTGATTGTTCAGTGTTTTGTTGTTTGTCTGTTTTTGGTTAGAGTTGATTTTATTTCTTTTCATCAGGCTATATTTGAATTTGTGATCGTGGGTATTTATATAGTTTTGATGATGATTATTACTCGTGATTGGTAGGTGTGTATATGGAAAAATTAATATATTTATTAGTGGATTTTCATGATGAAAACCCTTTCATTTTTTGGATTTGGTTTTTTATGTTTAGTTTGGGTTTATTTTTCATGATTGTAGGACTTTTTGGAGGTAAATAAGATGAATGGATTCGATTTAAACACTTTTGGATTTTTTACACAGTCTATCCCTGCCGCTGATTTTACTTGGGATATGGTCTGTGATTTTGCTTTGAAATGTTATAACTTGTTTCTGCTGTATTTCTATTTTTGTGTTGCAAAGTTTGCGATTCAGACTGTACAGCGTTGTTGTCGTCGTTTCAGTAAGTTAGGTAAGCTGTAGGGGGTGTGAAGATGGATGCAATCAGTCAGTTATTACAGAGTAGCGGCACTATGCAGCTTGATGCAGGCTTTTTGTGTAATCTGCTTGCTTTCTGTGTTGTATTTGAAGCCGTTTCCGTTGCTATTGGTCATTTTGCGAATCTTGGCAGATAAGGAGTTGATGAAATGCGTATTATTATTTTGCTGTGCCTGTTTGGTTTTATATTTTTTGCTTGTGTTTGTATTTCTTTCGGATACCGACTGTTAAGTAAGCTGCAGGATATTCAGGATGATCTTGCAGCTTTGGAAGATCTGAATAATGAACAGCATTCTATACTGGAAGATAAAATCATATTGTCCGGGAAGAAATCAGAAGAAACTGCACAGGCATATGATGATCTGACACAGGATGTTGTAAAGCTTATGTTTGGACAAGGTAGGGAATAAGAAATGGATTCTGTTTGTGGTGCTTTGCTTATGGCGTATGCCGTGGAGTTATTAAAAAGAGGTTATTCTTTAGAAGAATGTAAAATAGAACTTGAAAAGGTTTGTAAAGAGGTGTTTGGAAAATGACTGTTTTTGTAATATTGCTATGCGTGATTCTGTTATGCGTAAAACTGACACGCTGCATAATTTTTAACCTGCACAACATAGCGATCTATTCCGTTCGGGATCTGATCGAATACATACGAAAAAAGAAATGGAAAGATTTTCACGCATTCGGTATTGATATGTTTGTTGGTATGTTTGGCAAGGGTAAAACCCTGTCTATGGTGCACCGTGCAAGATCACTGTACAAAAAATATGGGGATTCTCTCGTTTTTTACAGTAATTTCAAACTGGAAGATATTCCATATATACCGCTTATCAATTTTAACCAGCTTGTAGATCTTGGTAATGAAATGCCGGATGGTGTACAAGGTTATGTTGTTCTGATTGATGAAATTTCTTCTGTGCTCTCCCATCGGAATTATGCTTCGTTTCCTTTGGAGCTGATAGGCTTACTTTGTCAGCAGAGAAAGAAACATGTGTATATCATGTGTACTGCACAACGTTTCTTTATGGTTGATAAAATTTGGCGCAGCATTACAACTAATGTAATTGACTGTAACAAATATTGGCGTTTCGCTCATGCATCTTATTATGACGCATGGGATTACGAGAACGCCATGAATACCCAGCTAATCAAACGCTATTGGCATGATTGGTGGTTTGTCAAAAATTCTGACTATAACGGCTATGATACATCGGAAATGATTAGTAAAACTTCTGCACATGACTTTATCAGTAATGAGGAGGCTATTGTGCGCAAAGGTTTAGACAGTCAGGTAAATGAATTAGCTGTGAAGAATCACGCACGCAGCAGAAAGAAAGCATTGAAGAAAAAATAGAGGTGTTGGAAATGATAGATATAATTTGTTTAACTTGTGATTGTTATGATCCTGATTATGAATGTACTATGTCAGGACTTGATAGGTCTTATGCCTGTCCTTTATGTTCGGATCCTGCTGATGTTGATGAATCTGAGTAGCTCCGGCGCAGCGTTTAGGCTTGCTGGCAGGTAGCGCCATGCTAGCCTGCGCATGGGCGGGTGGCTATTGCCACCGCCCTGGCCGCACGGCGCATCGGCGCCCGGTTCATGCTGGCAAGCCCGCCGGAAGTTCCTAGGGCTAGTATTACCCCTAGGAACTTCTGTATAATGTATAAATTGCCTTTAAAGGTGCATTTTTACTAGGTTTTCTATTTGTATAATTTTTGTATAACACTTTTGTATAATTTAACTTCTGTATAAAATTGTGGGGTTTTATATGGCAACTCAATCAAGAAAATGGTTATTGACTATAAACAATCCTTTAGATCATGATCTATCGCATAAGGATATTATAGACAAGTTGAATACATTAAAAAAATTAAATTATTGGTGCCTTTGTGACGAGATCGGAGAAAAGGGAACATATCATACACACGTTTTTTTATATCGTGTAAATCCTATTCTTTTTTCTACTCTGAAAAAATCGTTTGATACAGCACATATAGATGCTGCTCGTGGTACTATCCAAGAAAACCGTGATTACATTCGCAAGGAAGGTAAGTATGCTGATTCTATTAAAGCTGAGACAAATATAAAAGAGACTTTTGAAGAATCAGGAGAAGCCCCAGAAGAAAGACAAGGCAGCCGTACAGATCTGCAGCAACTCTATGGAATGATAAAAGACGGTATGAGTACATATGAGATCCTTGAAACAGATCCGGCATATATGAAAAGGATTGATCTGATAGATCGCACACGTCAGATCATACGGTATAAAGAATTTGAGGAACGCTGCAGATCAGAAATAGAGGTTACATATCGTTACGGAAAAACTGGCACAGGTAAATCAAGATCTATCATAGATAAATATGGATTTAAGAACGTATACAGAGTAACAGACAATAAGCACCCTTTTGACAGCTACGAAGGACAAGACGTGATTGTATTTGAAGAATTTTACAGTTCAAATTGGCGGCTGTCTGATATGCTCAACCTGTTAGATATATATCCTCTGAAATTGCCTTGCCGATATAACAATAAACAAGCCTGTTATACAAAGGTATTTATAAACAGTAACTTACCGCTAACTGCTCAATATACTAATCAGCAGAAAGATAACAAAGATGCATGGCAGGCTTTTTGCAGACGTATCCATAAGGTACAGATCTATAAAGATAAAGACCAGATAGAAACCTATGACACACAAGATTATTTTAATGATCGTTGGGTATCTGTAGATGATCCTGAATACAAACAGATGGATTTATTATTTGATTAAAACAGCAGCTTTCAGTAATAATAGAAAATGTGTGTAATAGTGGTAAAGTACCATTTTAAATAAATGTGGTAAACCCTGTGTATAAATTGTTTATAACTGTTTTTTTAGTTATGAATAATTTATGCATGGGGTTTTCCATGTTTATTTGGTACTTTTCCACGATTTCCACATTTTAACTATTAAAGTACAAGTTTGAGAAAGAGAACATATAGAAAAAGAGTATGCCCCACTTGCTTTATGGGTACAACCGGGAAAGAAAATTGTAAAGGATTCCAACGGAACTTGCGCAGTCCTTTATAATTTTCTTTTTTCGGTTGTACCCTTTTTTATAAGCTTTAGAAAAGAAAAAGGGGTACAGACATATGACAAAAGGCAAAAAGCAGATAACAGAAAAACAGAGATATCAGATTGAAGCGTATAAAAAGTCAGGGAAAACTATAAAAGAGATAGCCGCTCTTACAGGAAAATGTGAAAGAACTATTTATTATGAACTAAAAAGAGGAAAAACAGAGTTATTAAACTCCGACCTTACCACACGTATAGAATACTGTGCAGACGTTGCCCAGAAGAAAATAGAATATAATGCTACGGCAAAAGGTTATGATCTTAAGATATCCAATGATTATGATTTTTTATATTTTATACAGGATAAAATCGTAAATGAAAAGTGTTCCCCATATGCTGCCCTGCAGCTTGCCAAAAAGGAAAACTTTAAAACTGATATCTGTCTTACTACTTTATACAAATATATCAAAATGGGTCTGTTTCCAAATATAAGGCAAGAAAAGATGCCATATCGTAGACGAAAAAAAGCATATAAGAAGGTACAAAAGGTCTGTGCCCGGAATGCGGAAAAGCCATCTATTGAGGACAGGGATAAAAGCATAAAGTATCGTGATGATTTCGGTCACTGGGAAATGGATACAGTTTATAGCGGCAAGAACAGAAGTAAAGCAAGCCTTTTAGTGCTGACAGAGAGAAAATACAGACAGGAAATAGTGATAAAGATGCCCGATCGGAAAGCCGTTTCAGTAGTAAAAGCATTAGATCGGCTTGAAAGGGTATTTGGCAAAAGGAAATTTAAAGAAATATTTAAAACGATCACTGTTGATAACGGTGTAGAATTTGCTGATTATGATAATCTTATCAGATACGAACGGACAAAAATATATTATTGCCACCCTTACTGCTCCGGGGAACGTGGAAGCAATGAGAACCAAAATAAACTTGTAAGAAGATGGATAAAAAAAGGAGAAGATATAGGAAAATATACAAAGCAGGATATCAGAAAAATAAACGACTGGATAAACCAGTACCCAAGAAAAATGTTTAATGGTCTATCCAGTCAAGAAATGCTTGTGCAACATGAACAAAATATAGCAGCGGATCTGATTGCCGGTATTGGTAAAATTTAACAAAGTTAAAAGATTACTGCAATTTACCCTTGAAATTTACAATTATAGAACATCTTTGCGGCATTTCGCACATCTAGTTAGTCATAAGCAACCACAGTTTTTACTGTATCGTTTCATACAGACTGAAATGAGCACTGACAGTCACCTGCCAATGCCCATTTTCTCATACGTTCCGGTATATTTATCCGAGTCTTGTTATTTTGTTTTAACTTTCTTTGCCTTTGACCACGCAGAACAATATTTCTTGCCCTTTATAGTCTTATAGGTGCGGATTCTGACATAATAAGTTTTCTTTGCCTTCAACTTACTGATTGTAAGCGATGTTTTTTTCGTACCCTTTACGGTTTTTGTCTTAACAGCCTTATCAAATTTCTTGGAAGTACTGTACTGGATCTGATAACCGCTGACATTCTTTTTCTGCTTTTTCCATGTTACAGTAATGCTCTTCTTTGCTGCTTTTGCCTTGGAGACCTTGGACTGCGGGGATGCAATTGTGAAGGTCTTTGTCAGGCTTCCTTCGTAATGCTCTCCCTTAAAGGCAACGGTTACTTTTGCATCACCGATGTTTTTATTGTTTGTATATGTTACATCATAGTTAGCCGCTGCTACTTCTCCGCCTGCTGCATCCTTCACTTTCACAGATGGCTTGCATGCCTTTCCATTATAGGAATACAGCTCTTTGGAAAGCTCTACAGCTGCCGGAGCTGAAATTTCCTTCCTGTCTGTCTCCTTATTGCAGTTTTTGCATACTTTTGCCGTATAACCATTTTTCTGCGGCGATGCCTTAACTGTTTTATTATCCCACACATGCTCTGTCATGGCAATTGCTTCGACCTTTGTCTTGCCACAGAATGTACAGGTATATGTCTTTTCACCTGCCCGTGTGCAGCTTGGCTGCTTTGTCACCTTTCCGGCATCAAATGTGCAGGTATGCTTTTCATCGCCCTTGCCCGGGTCATCTTTACCCGGATCGTCTTTACCCGGATCATCCTTCTTCTCTACAACTGTTATCTTGCAGGTTGCTTTTACAGCCTCATTTTCCACACTGCTAACGGTCACTGTTGCCTGTCCCGGCTTTTCCGCCTTAAACATACCATTCAGATTTACCTGTGACACAACCTCCTTATCGCCTGTGCTCCAGTATAATTTTGGGTTTTTAATATATGCCGGGCTACAGGTTGCTGACAGCTTCACCGGTTCTCCAACCTGCACTGTTACCTCCGGCTCTGAGAAAGACAGTGCTTCTATTGCCGGATAGATAATATCATACTGTTGTTTTACATAAGCAACTTCTCCCAGATCATATCTGGCAAGACTGATATATACACAATTTTCTTCGTCTTCCGGATAAGTCACCTTATATTCATCTTCTGCAAGCTTTTCTCCCTGATATACAATAGAATCTACGGTAGGTCTTACTTTCTCCCCTCGATAAACACAGCTTTCTTTATTCAGCTCAACCGAGAAATCCTCTGCCCTTGCATCCAGCTTTGTCAGCACAACCATAATCTTTTTAGATAAGCCTCTGCAGGTTGCGATCAGAGTTGCCGTATCCTTGTCTACTGTAGGTGCTACTGCTTCAACCTCTACCTGTTTTCCAGCCGTTTCTGACAGACGGAGTATGCCCGCATCTTCATCCGCTACAGACCATGTGATCTCATTACTTACATCTTCTGCTTCATTTAATATCGCATTGGCAGATACTGTTCTTTTTTCTTCCACCAGAATACTGATACGATTTGCTCCATCTAAAATCGTCATATCCAGCTTCGTGATCTTAGCACCAGCTGCTTCAATAGCCTGCCCGATCTCTTCACTCTTTTCAGTACTGCAGAGTATCATGACCTGTTTACTGCTTTCAGACGCAGCAAATGCATTTTTACCAATTGTCTGTACACTGTCAGGTACTGTTACAGATGTCAGACCGTTGCAGCCTGCAAATGCGTTTTCACCGATAGACTTTACAGTATCCGGCAGTTGTACATTCGTAAGCTGTTCATTATTCTGAAATGCGCCGCTGCTGATTGCCACCACTTCTGCACGGAAACCTTCCACATCCATACCGGAAGGGATTCTGATCTCTCCTGCTCCGTCACAGTCAATATCTGTAGTATCTGAGACTGCTGCCGTATCACTCTCCAGCGCACTGTCATCAGCTTTTGCGCCGATAATCTCAAGCGTCATTTTTCCATTGTCTGCCACACTTACTATTTTGTAAGTGATGATAGTATTTCCGACTGTCTTTGTAAAAATACCATCCGTCCATTTTGCATAAACGGACATATCACTCTGCAGCTTTGTGTTTTCTGTCAGCCGGAGCGTTCCATTGTTACGATACCAGCCTAGGAAAAACTGATTTTTGTCATCTGCATAGCTCTTCAGCGTAGGGATTCCCTTTTCACTTGTTCCTTCATATACATTCCGGCCTTTTATAACTGCAACCTGATCGTACAGCACATCTCCGTTATAATAACGCAGTATAGCATGCCTGCTGTCTGCCTTTGGTTCCTCCGTTACAACTGCGATTGCTGTATTGCTTTCTATATCCGATACCGTATAATGCGTCTTTTCTGTATTGTCCGGGTACAGGATTGTGCCATTGGCTTTTACTGTCAGCTTCTGACCTGATGCCGGTTTCACAGTAAAACCGAAGCTGTCACCTCTCTGTACAAGCGTATCCTGCTGATCAGGTGTAACCGTATATGCTTTATCTGAATCTGACGGTAAGATTACCCGGAAGGTAGTTGTCGGGAATGCATAGGTTATGCTAAGCTTACCATCTGCACTTATATAACTGTCCTCAATTTTCTTACCATTAATTGTTACCTTTGTCTGTTCTGTAAACTGACAGGCAGCCAGCGGCGTCAATTCCAGCTTTACAGTCGCAACAGTTCCTGCTGTATAGCAGTCATCCTCCCATACTGGCATATCATCAAAATACCACTTTGGTATTTCTACCAGATAACCTGCATCTGCAGCAGTCTGAATATCCGTCCATTTTGCAGGCTCTTTTCCATCCTCCGGCTGCGGGATCTGCAGTGAAACCTGATCGATGCTTTTCTTAGCT
>ERZ825137.5459-NODE-5459-length-11782-cov-3.597339_pt1 | contig 11782 bp, 8 predicted proteins | sample MGYA00519873_ERZ825137 | MGnify/ENA primary metagenome ERZ825137 (study PRJEB31778, sample SAMEA3449190) | human gut metagenome | biome: human gut; feature: human-associated habitat; material: faeces | place: United Kingdom | collected 2010/2012 ... | reverse complement strand
ACCTGTGCGCCAAGCTGACGCAGAGCTTCTATGGAAGTATAATGAGATGCACCCTCTGCACAGTCCACAACCACCTTCAGGTTCGTCAGATCCACCGGAACTGCCCGAACTGCATGATTGATATATTCCTCTCTTGCGTCCTTGCGGTACTTGATCCGTCCAACGCTGGAGCCTGTCGGAAATTCCACACGATTCATGTTGTTCTTGATCAGGGCTTCGATCTCATCCTCCAGAGCATCCGGCAGCTTGTAGCCATTGCCGTCAAAGAATTTAATGCCATTAAACTCCATCGGGTTGTGGGATGCAGAAATCACAACACCGGCTTCTACCTTATATTTCTTGGTCAGATAAGCGATCGCCGGAGTCGGAATCACGCCCACATAAACCGCATTTGCGCCTACGCTGCAGATTCCTGCCATCAGTGCGTTTGCCAGCATATCGCCAGACATTCTTGTGTCACAGCCAACCATAATTGTAGGTTTGTGCTTGTTTTCACGGGTCAGGACATATGCGCCTGCCTGCCCCAGCTGCATCGCTAAAAGCGGCGTCAGCTCTTCATTTGCAACACCTCTTACACCATCTGTTCCGAACATTCTCGACATGATCTCTTCCTCCTGTTATAAAGCTGCAAAGCCTTCCGGATTTCAGGATTTCGTTTGCAGCCCTGATTCAACCCACAAGTTCTGCATTCCCTGCTCCGGGCGCCGTTTACATTTTCTCCTGCCCGGCTTTTACTGAGCTCCCTGTGCATCTGTATTCGAAGCAGCAAGCTGAGTCAGATGCACCTGCACCGTAACCACATTGACCTGATCCACAGAAGCGGGAAGCAAAAATTTCACCGTCACTTCCTGTTCTCCTGCCGTCACAGTGCCGTTTTCATCTATCAATGCAGACAAATCCGCGTGAGGCGTGATTGTCCCTGCATCCACATGATTCAAATTATCCTGCAGACCTCTGACTGTCAGCTGCAGATTCTGTCCGCTGACTGCTTCTGCCAGCCAACCGTCCGGAATGTTCAAAAGCTGAACGCTGTCCGCATCAAAGCTGATCGTCTTGCGTCGGATCTGCTCGATATCCGCGGATACCGTTACTGTTCCGTCAAAATCAGCATCCGCAAGCGATATGTCCGAAGGAAGATATTCTCTGATATCAATCGTATTCGTCACCGGTGCTGTCGCATCCGTCAGATCAAGTTCCTCTGCCGGGATCGTGATCTCCGAGATCTTATCCAGCACAGCCGCCCGTCCTGCAATTTTCACCGTTTCAGGAGACACCGTTACCGTTCCAGTCTGTTCATAACCATCCGCCGGTTCTCCTATAGCGGAAGCACTGATTGTGACCTCCTTTGTCTCCAGAATCGGAACGGTCACCTTTACGCTGTCCACATTTTTGCGGATTTCACTGCTGGTGATTTCGTTGCCGTCTGCATCCAGCAGGCGGATTGTCGCATCGATTTCCACATTCGCTGTCACATTATCCAGAGAAATATCCACCACTGCACGGCTTACCGCATTCACCGCTGATTCCGGGCCGCTGATGCTGAGTGTATTGGTTTCCATATCGATCCTGCCGGTCGCATATCCATCCGGAAGTGTCCCGTTTTTGGCAACCTCTATGCTTAACTGTCTTGTCTTTTTATTTTCTACCTGTAACTGTACATACTGTCTGTCTGAAGTGATCTTTTCCACATCCAGGCCGCTGCTTAACGACAGCTCGATCGGTACGCGCCCGTCATCTGTAATTTCAGACAGGTCTGCCTTTGCCGTCACGCTCTGCGCATCGATTGCGCTGATTGCAGACTTCGGTGCGCGCACGGAAACACGGATCGTATCGGAATTGTCCACTACACGGTAGGTTTTTCCCTGTCCTGTCAGCGCCCCCGTATTGGTCAGCTGTACCTGTACATTATTGATATATTTATTTATCACCGGATCATTGATGTCAACCGCCAGCATCCACAGCACAACGGAAATCAACACCGCCATAATCTTCAGACCCAGATTGTGCATGAGCTTACTTTTCATTGTGGAACCACCCCTTCCAGCGTTTGTGCGCTTTCTCATCGGTCGGTTTTTTCTGAATAGATCTCAGCTTTTCTTCCAGTTCCTCCGCCGTCAGTCCTCTGCTTAACGTTCCTTCATAAGCGACGCTGATCTTGCCATTTTCCTCTGACACAATCACTGTCATGGAATCCGTTACCTCGGAAATACCGACGCCTGCACGGTGTCTCGTTCCGAGATCCTTGCTCAGACGCATATTGTCCGACAACGGCAGATAGCAGGTCGCATAGGTCACGCGGTTCCCCTGTACGATCACTGCGCCGTCATGTAACGGCGTATTTTTTTCGAAAATATTGATCAGCAGCTGGCTGGTCACAATACCATCCACTGCAATGCCAGTACGTTCATATTCTGCCAGGGAGTCCAGCTGTCTGACAACGATCAGCGCGCCCGTCTTTGCCCGGGACATTTCCACACAGCCCTTTACGATCTCACGGATCGTCCGGTCGGAAAAGAGTCCTTCCTCCGGCTTGGAGGATTCAAAGGGAATGACGGAACGGATCAGATTTTTCTGTCCGAGCTGTTCCAGCGCCTTGCGCAGCTCCGGCTGCAGCACGACGATCAGCGCAATTGTTGCAAACTGAAACGCCGTCCTTGCAATCCAGAGGATCGTATCCATCTGCAGGATTTCGGCAATCACAAGAAATACCAGAATGACGAACACGCCCTTTAACAGCTGCCATGCCCTGGTATTCCGAATAAAGATCAGTAGATAATAGACCATCAGAGAAATGAGGATAATCTCCACAATATCCATTGGTCCTATAAATTGTATCTGTGTCAGATATCTGTCCGCAAACTCTTTGATCTGTTCCATTGTTCCATCTCACTATTTTCTGGTTTTGCCCTTCCCATGGCTGTGGCGGACATTCTGGTTTGCGCGCTGCGTCGTGATCCGTTTTACCCGCTTCTCCGGCACTGCCACTGCCATTTTGGGAACCGCTTTTACATAGTAATAATACTCATCATCTTCAAACTGCACTTTTTCGGTGCGTGCATAATCCAGATTGAACTGGAAAAACTGCATCACCAGTGCGATCAACGCACATACAATACTGCCAAGAATCACGCCCACCAGTGAAAAATTCGCGTCATACATCAGATCCCCGATCAGCAAAATTACGATATCTGCCAGGGTTCCGACCAAAACAGCGATCGCTCTGGAATAGTTGATGCTCATGCGGCGGATCGCATAAACCAAAATCGCTGTAATGGCAAACGCCGTCACTACAATCAGCATTTCTTTATTTTCGATCACGCCGGTTCCCATATCGCTGAAGCGCTGCAGCATGGTATCGCTTTCCCCGCCGCCAAACGCCTGCGCATTGCCGGTAATATATGCCAGCACATAATATACCACTACGCCGCCTGCAACCGCAGCCGCAGCTCCCGGTGTCCCGAACAGTCCCGCTGCCAGCGGAGCCACATAAGGGATCTTCCACACAAACAGAAGCGGTGTCAAAAGCAGCAGCAAATGCGCTTTCGGTGCAAACCGCAGATAAATCACCAACACGATAATATAGGCAAGCAGCAGAACCACAACGCATTCCGCAGACAGCGCATAGGTATGCAGCAGCAGAAACATTGCGCTCAAAAATACCATCACGCCCAGCGGGAGGAACGAGCACAGAAGCGCCGCCACCAGCGCGATCGCAACGTGGTCAATTTTTGCCATATAGCCCATTCTGCCGTTGATCGTCAGAAACAAAATAAGTCCCAACACAAATTTCAACAGGGGAACGATAAATTCTTCATATTTTGTGTAAAAATTTTTTATGTATTCTCTGATTACAAGCAGCTGTGTCATCTTTTATTTCCTCTCTGCGGTTTCCTCTTCTCCATCCTGATCCAGGCAGTCCAGATACTCCAAAAATAACTGCAGCCTCTTCTTCGCTTTTGCATAACGGATCGTGTATATCACATAGGTAACTGCTACATACAAAACTGCCGCCACCAGATATAACGTCAAAATCTTTTTCGCCGTTCCCACCAGATCCATGGAATAAATGTTTCCCATTACCTCTGAAAAATGAAATAGAAGATATGTCCCCAGCCCGGCAAGGAAAGCTGCCGTTATCACTATCAGTGAAATAATAGTCTGTTTTCCGATATAGTCGCTGCGGAAATATCCCACCACTGCGCGATCCTTCCGTCCACCGTGTTCTTCATACGATGCCATCTTGGTCATTCTGAGAACCTTTTCCTGATTGATCATCTGACCTCCTGTCCGTTTCCGATAGACAGCGCCGCAAAATAAATTCTGGAAACGCCCTGCTGCCTGCAGACCGCCGCCATCGCGTCTATCGTACTTCCTGTCGTATAGATATCATCAATAATTACAATTGCATTTAATTTTACATCATTTTGCCCTGCTTTAAAAGCCTTTTTCAAATTATTTCGGCGTTCCTGCCCATTTAAAAGCTTCTGCGGAACTGTATTTTTTGTCCGAATCAGCCAGTTGTTCTCCACCCGGAGCCCTAACTGTTTTCCAATTTCCAATGCCAGAAGCTCCGCCTGATTGTAGCCTCTTTTGCGCTTCCGCGCCGGATGCAGCGGAACAGGGACCAATGCGTCTACCTTCCAGGAAAGGATCTGCCGCCCCAAATGCCATGCCATCTCTTTTCCGAAAAAAGCGGCGTATTCCTGCCTGCCCGCATATTTGAACCGGTAAACCGCCTTTTTAACGCTCGCATACCGGTACAGGCTGATCCCTCTGTCATACAGATGTTTTTTATGCAGACAGTCCCTGCAGTATTCCTGATTTTCATCAGAAAGCTCCTTTCCGCACTTCATGCAAAGCGGCTGTCTGACATAAACAAGTTTCGATGCGCAGCTTCTGCACACCAGCGCTCCGGCCGGTTTCACCGGTCTGTCGCATACAGGACATCTTCGTGGAAATAATAGCGTTTTGAAATCGATCAAGCTTCCCCTTTCAGCTCTCTGATCCGAACGTCCAGACTGGTGTACCTGCGGCTTTCGCTTTCGTTTGCGATCATCTCCTGCACCACCTCGCGGCTTCCCAGAATCGTCACGCAGCCCCTTGCACGGGTGACACCTGTATACAGAAGGTTTCTGTTAAACAGGAGCCTCGGTCCTCCCAAAAGCGGCATAATCACAGCAGGATATTCGCTTCCCTGCGACTTGTGAATTGTGATCGCGTAAGCCAGCTCCACCTCTTCCATCTGCGGATAGGTATAGGTCACGCGGCGTTGCTCGTCATATTCCACCAGCACCGTCTGTGCATATTCGTCAATTTCCCGGATTATCCCCATATCGCCGTTAAAAATTCCAACTCCCTTGTCAATCGGGATGCCGTAACGGCTGACGACCTCCCATTCCAGCTGGTAGTTGTTTTTGATCTGCATTACCTTGTCCCCCTCGCGGAACAGGGTATCGCCCAGCTGAACCTCCTTTTTGCCCTCCGACGGAGGATTTAAACAGCTCTGCAGTACGCCGTTTAACGTCTCCACACCAAGGCTGCCTTTCCGCATCGGCGTCAGCACCTGGATATCGAACGGTGAAGCCTTTACATATTTCGGCAGCATCTCTCCAATCAGCTGCACCATATGCTTGTAGATAACAGGGACACTGTTCCTCTCCAGAAAAAAGAAATCCCTGCTTTTATTTGTCAGCGCAATCTGTTCTCCTTTGTTAATCCGATGCGCATTGACAACAATATCGCTCTCCTGCGCCTGCCGGAAAATTTTCTGCAGGCAGACGACAGGGAACACCTCGCTGGCAATCAGATCTGCCAGCACCTGTCCGGGACCCACGCTCGGCAGCTGATTCACGTCCCCAACCAAAATCAACCTCGTCCCCGGGCTGACCGCCTTCAACAGCGACTGAAACAGGTGGATATCAACCATCGACATCTCATCGACGATAATCACGTCCGCCTCCAGCGGATTGTCCTCATTCCGTTCAAAGCTCGCCTTTTTGCCGCTTTCCGGCATCGCCCCGGACAGCTCAAGCATCCGGTGGATCGTCCGCGCTTCGTAGCCAGTTGCCTCCGTCATCCGCTTCGCCGCTCTTCCGGTCGGCGCCGCGAGGTAAAGATCCAGCCCTTCTCCTTCAAAATACCGGATAATTGTGTTGATCGTCGTCGTCTTACCAGTGCCCGGTCCACCGGTCAGAATCAGAATGCTGTTGCGGACGCTCTCCAGAACCGCCTTCCGCTGCAGCTCGTCCAGCATCAGTCCCTCCTGCTGCTGAATCTGATCCACCCGTTTTAAAATTGCCTCCTCCTGCGCCGGGAGCAGCTCGCCCTCCGGCAGCATCGTCTGATTCAATTCCACCAGCATCCGCGCGCAGGCAAGCTCTGCGTAATAATACGAAAACGCATAACAGATCGTATCCTCGCCGTTTTTCTTGATGACCATTTTTTTATCCATCGAAAGGTTCGGCAGCTGATCTGCAATTGCCTCCTGCGGAAGGTCGAGAAGCGCTGCCGCGCGCCGGATCAAAACGCTGCCCGGCAGATACATGTGCCCTTCTCCGGACGCCTGCAATAATGTATACAAAATTCCGCTCCGAATCCGAAAATCCGAATCCGTGTGGATGCCGATTCTTGCGGCGAGTTCATCCGCCTTGCGGAAGCCGATTCCGTCAATATCATCCGCAAGCTGGTACGGGTTTTCTTCCAAAACCCGGTAGAGCCTGCTGCCGTAGGTTTCATAAATCCGCACCGCCAGCGTGTTGGAAATCCCGTATTTCTGCAGATAGACCATCGCTTCCCGCATTTCGTGCTTTTCTTCCATCTGGGATGCAATATCCATCGCCTTGCGCTCGCTGATCCCCTTGATCTCCGCCAGACGCTCCGGCTCTTCTTCGATAATCCGAAACGTATCCGCCCCGAACCGTTTCACAATCCGCGCCGCCAGCGAAGCGCCGACTCCTTTGATCGCCCCGGAGCCGAGATATCTCTCCATCCCCGCCGCATCCTCTGGCGACGAGAATTTGAACGAAGAAACTTTAAACTGACTCCCATACACCGCGTGCTCGGTAAAATCTCCCTCCAGCTCCAGAATTTCTCCCTCTTCCAGAGACTGAAATGTGCCCACGCAGGTGATCTCGTCGCCTGTATTCAATTCAAAAACGGTATAGCCGTTCCCGTTGTTACGATAAATAATGTGTGTTACAAATCCTTTCAGCTGTGTCACTGTTTTCTCCGCTGTTGTTATAATATAGGCTGCACCGCGCCGCCAACCACACCAACAGGCATTTTGAACACAAAAGGTCGCCCATGAAATAGGCGACCTTGTTATGATTCTGACAATGTTCCTGTTTTCGATGCGCTTTGCATCTACGTTCTGGTTCCGATGGAATTACTCTCTGTATCCGCCCAGAAATTCTACGTATTTTCCGGTTCCGATGGCTACTGCGGTCATCGGATCTTCTGCCGTCATCGTATTGATGCCGGTGTGCTCCGCAATCAGCTCTTCCAGACCGCGCAGCAGGCTTCCGCCGCCGGTCAGGACGATACCTCTGTCCGCGATATCCGCAGCCAGTTCCGGGGGAGTCTTCTCCAATACGCCGTGAATTGCTTCTACAATCTGCATTGTAGACTCTTTGAGTGCCTCTTCTGTTTCTTCCGAAGAAACCTTGATGGTCTTGGGCAGACCTGTTACCAGGTTACGTCCTCTGACTTCCATGTAGTCCGGCTCCGGTCTCTTATAAGCGGAACCGATTTTGATCTTGATATCCTCTGCGGTGCGTTCACCGATCAGAAGGTTATGCTTCTTTCTCATGTAGCGGACAATCGCTTCGTCAAAATCATCGCCTGCGATCTTGATGGATGCGCTCACCACGGTTCCTCCCAGCGAAATTACCGCAATATCGGACGTACCGCCGCCGATATCCACGATCATGTTGCCGCAAGGTCTGGAAATATCGATACCAGCTCCGATTGCAGCCGCAATCGGTTCTTCAATAATAGAGACCTCTCTTGCGCCTGCCTGATAGGTTGCATCCTCAACAGCTTTCTTCTCTACCTCAGTTACGCCGCTGGGTACGCAGACTGCGATTCTGGGGCGGCGGAAGGTTTTTCTGCCGAGTGCTTTCTGGATGAAGTATTTCATCATTTTCTCTGTTACGGTATAGTCAGAAATAACGCCCTGACGAAGCGGACGGACTGCTACGATATTGCCGGGCGTACGTCCCAGCATCAGGCGCGCGTCCTCTCCAATTGCCTTGATCTTGTTGGTATCACGATCAAATGCTACAACGGAAGGCTCCTTTAATACGACGCCCTTCCCTCTGATATAAACCAGAATGCTGGCTGTTCCCAAATCAATCCCAATATCTGTATACTGCATGCTATAATCTCCTTCCGTTCTGCTGCGAACGTACTGTACGTTCCAATCATTCCCTGTTCTGCTCTATGTTAATCAGGGCAAATTTCACCCTTTTTGGAATAGTCCGCGTCCATTATAGCGTAAAACCCCGGTATTGAAAAGGGGATTCAGAAAAATTTAACTTTTCAGCATCTTCTTTACATAATATCCTGTATACGATGCAGGATTCTTCGCAACCTCCTCCGGCGTTCCCTTTGCGATGACCGTTCCGCCGCGCATGCCGCCCTCTGGTCCGATATCGATCAGATAGTCCGCCGTCTTGATGACATCCAGATTGTGCTCGATTACCACAACGGTATTTCCACCCTCTGCAAGCCGATGCAGAATCTCGATCAGCTTCTGCACGTCTGCAAAATGCAGTCCGGTCGTGGGTTCGTCCAGAATATAGATCGTCCTTCCGGTGCTCCGTCTGGACAGCTCCGCTGCCAGCTTGATCCGCTGTGCTTCGCCGCCGGACAGCTCCGTAGAAGGCTGTCCCAGCTTGACATAAGAAAGCCCTACATCATATAGTGTCTGAATCTTTCTCTGGATGGACGGCACATTTTCAAAAAAGGTCAGCGCCTCCTCCACTGTCATATCCAACACATCGTAAATGCTCTTGCCCTTGTATTTGACGTCCAGTGTCTCTCGGTTATAGCGCTTGCCTCCGCAAACCTCACACGGCACATAGACATCCGGCAAAAAGTGCATTTCAATCTTGATAATGCCGTCGCCGCCACAGGCTTCACAGCGTCCGCCCTTAACGTTGAAGCTGAATCTTCCCTTTTTATAACCTTTCGCTTTTGCATCCGAAGTCGATGCGAACAAATCGCGGATCATATCAAATACGCCTGTATAGGTCGCCGGATTGGAACGGGGCGTCCGCCCAATCGGAGACTGGTCGATCGCAATGACCTTATCCAGCTGCTCGATGCCGTCGATGCCCGCATGTTTTCCCGGAATACATCTCGCACGGTTTAAATCTCTTGCCAGGTGTTTATAGAGAATTTCGTTGACCAGCGACGATTTGCCGGAGCCGGAAACGCCCGTCACGCAGGTAAACACGCCCAACGGAAATTTCACATCGATCTTCTTTAAATTATTTTCTTCCGCGCTGCGCACAGTCAGCCAGCCTGTGGGCTTTCGTCTCGTCTCAGGAACCGGGATCTTCTTCGCACCGCTCAAATACTGACCGGTAATCGACTCCGGCGTATTCATGATCTCTTCCACGGTTCCGCTCGCAACAATCTGACCGCCATGGGAGCCTGCTCCAGGGCCGACGTCCACAATATAATCTGCTGCACGCATCGTATCCTCATCATGCTCCACGACGATCAGCGTATTGCCAAGATCCCGGAGATTCTTCAACGTTGCGAGCAGCTTGTCGTTGTCCCGCTGATGTAGACCGATACTTGGCTCGTCCAGAATATAGCAGACTCCGACCAGTCCGGAGCCAATCTGTGTTGCAAGACGAATTCTCTGCGCCTCACCGCCGGAAAGTGTTCCCGTCGCTCTGGAAAGGGAGAGATAATCCAGTCCGACGTCGATCAGGAAGCCAACTCTTGCCCGGATTTCCTTTAAAATCTGGCTGCCTATCAGCTCCTGCTGTGTCGTCAGCTTCATATCCTGCAGAAACTGCGACAGCTCTCCGATAAACATTGACGTAATTTCGTATATGTTTTTCCCGCACACGGTTACTGCCAGCGCTTCTTTTTTCAGACGCTGTCCTTTACACAGCCGACACGGTGTAATCCGCATAAATGTCTCGTATTCCTGCTTAGTGGCGTCCGATCCTGTCTCCCGGTATCTGCGCTCCACATTCCGAATCAAGCCCTCGAACGCGATCGGATACTGTCCCTTGCCGCGCTGTCCTTCATAGTAGACCAGAACCTCTTTTCCACCGGTTCCATGCAGCAGAATATCCTGAATTTTCTGTGGATATTCCCCAAACGGTGTATCCAGATCGAAGTGATATTCTTTTGCCAGTGCCTGCAGGATCGCATTTGCAAAAGATCCCGGCTGCTGACAGCTCTGCCACCCCAGCACGGTAATCGCGCCCTGGTTGATGCTCAGCGTGCGATCGGGAATCATCAGGTCCGGATCAAATTCCATCTTATATCCGAGTCCGTAGCACTCCGGACATGCCCCGAACGGGTTGTTGAATGAAAAGCTTCTGGGCTCGATTTCATCAATGCTGACGCCGCAGTCCGGGCACGAAAAGCTCTGGGAAAATGTCAGCATTTCCTCATCGCTTCCCACACGTTCTACAAACAGAAGTCCCTCCGACAGGTTCAGGACATTTTCGATCGAATCCGTCAGTCTGCGTTCGATTCCCGGCTTCACAATCAGACGGTCAACGACGATTTCGATATTATGCTTGATATTCTTATCCAGCTTGATCTCTTCAGAAAGCTCGTACATGTTTCCATCAACCATGACACGTACATAACCACTTTTTTTCGCCCGTTCAAATACCTTGGCATGTTCTCCCTTTTTGCCTCGGACTACAGGTGCAAGAAGCTGGATCTTTGTCCCTTCCGGAAGCTCCATCACCTGATCTACCATCTGATCGACACTCTGCTTACGGATCTCCTTGCCGCATTTGGGGCAATGCGGAATGCCTACCCTTGCATACAGCAGTCTGAAATAATCATAAATCTCTGTAACAGTTCCCACTGTAGATCTGGGATTTCTGTTTGTGGACTTCTGATCAATGGAAATTGCAGGAGACAGTCCCTCGATTTTCTCCACATTAGGCTTTTCCATCTGCCCCAGGAACTGCCTTGCATAGGAAGACAATGACTCCATATATCTTCTCTGTCCTTCCGCATAGATTGTATCAAATGCCAGGGAAGATTTGCCGGAACCTGACAGTCCTGTCAGGACTACCAGCTCGTTTCTCGGAATATCCACATCTATATTCTTCAGATTGTGTTCATTTGCGCCCCTGATCTTAATATATTCTCTCGGACGTATTCTGGGTGTTTCTATATGCTTATCTGCTAAACTCATTTTATTACCTGTACTTTCTCTTCTCTATTCTTCTTCAAGCTCATGGAGCTTTTTCTTCAGCTCTGCCATCTTGTCCCTAAGCTCTGCTGCCGCTTCAAAGTTAAGATCCGCTGCCGCTTTCTTCATCTGCTTCTCCACCTTGCTGATCAGCTTCTGCAGTTCCTCCCTGCCCATAGATTCCGGATCCTTCTCAAACCGGAGTTCTTCCTTCTCAATTGTCTTTGAAATACTGATCAGATCCCGGACAGCCTTTTTGATGGTCTGTGGTGTGATACCATGCTCTTCATTATACTTCTGCTGCAGCTTCCGTCTTCTGGCAGTCTCCTCAATAGCTGCCTTCATGGAATCTGTCATATTGTCAGCATACATGATAACATG
>ERZ825137.5456-NODE-5456-length-11787-cov-3.107910_pt1 | contig 11787 bp, 10 predicted proteins | sample MGYA00519873_ERZ825137 | MGnify/ENA primary metagenome ERZ825137 (study PRJEB31778, sample SAMEA3449190) | human gut metagenome | biome: human gut; feature: human-associated habitat; material: faeces | place: United Kingdom | collected 2010/2012 ... | reverse complement strand
CGCAGACGGAGCCCTGGGAAGTGGAGCCGTTGGAGGACAGCACCTCGGAGACCACCCGGATGGCGTAGGGGAACTCCTCCACGCTGGGGATCACAGGCAGCAGGGCCTTCTCGGCCAGTGCGCCGTGGCCAATCTCCCGGCGGGAGGTGGAACGGGCGGCGCGGGCTTCACAGGGGCGGAGACGCTGTTGTCGGCCGGGACCGGGGCGTCGCCGGACTGCCCCATGCGCGTGTTGAGCAGGATGAGCAGCAGGCCAAGGATGATGACCGCGAGGACTATCCAGAGAAAGATCTTGTTCATGCCAGTAGGCTCCTGTGCCTTTGGGCCGGATGTCCGCCGGGAAGTGCCCGGCGGAAGATCGCGCGTGGCGGTTCATGGTGCGCGTGTCACGGCGGCGGGGCAAAAGGCCTTCCGGGCCGGGGCATGCCATGAGGCCCCATATGCAGGCACGGCTAAACTCTACATGATTTGTGCCGAATGGCAAGATTTGCCAAATCCCTTTACGCGCCGGGGGCTTTGCGCTAGCATCGGCGCACTATGCACGAAATGTCCATCGCACAAAGCATCCTGGACATAGCTCTGGAAGAGATTGCCAAACAGGGCTGTGACCGGCTCGACCTCATCCGTGTGGAATGCGGCGCGCTGGCCGGCGTGGTGCCGGACTCGCTGCAATTCTGCTTCGAGGCCCTGGTGCAGGGCGGGCCGCATGCGGCCGCCCGGCTCGAACTGGTGACCATCCCCCTGTTGTTGCGCTGCTCCACCTGCGGGCAGACCTTCGGCGGCGAGGGACAGGAAGCCCTCTGGCAGCCGTGTCCGGCGTGCGGCGCCCTGACAGGCCACACGGTGGAGCAGGGCAAGGAGCTGCAGATCAGTCATCTGGAAGCCTCCGTCAGCGGGGGCCAGGATTCATAAACCGACGGCCTGCGGCCATGCTGCCGCCAGGCGGGCCCTGGGGAAAAGGGCCGGAGTTCCGGGAGGAAACGATGCAAATTCCTGTGGTGCGCAACGTTCTGGAAGCCAATGAGAAGATCGCGGCCAGCGTGCGCGAGAAGCTGCGTGAGCGCAAGATCCTGGCCCTGAACCTGATCTCGTCGCCGGGCGCCGGCAAGACGACCCTGCTGGAACGCACCCTGCATGACCTGGCCGGCGAGTTCCGCATGGCCGTCATCGAAGGCGACCTGCAGACCGACAACGATGCCCGCCGCGTGGCGGCCACGGGCGCCCAGGCCGTGCAGATCAACACCGACGGCGGCTGCCACCTGGACAGCAACATGATCATGACGGCCATGGAGAGCCTGGATCTGGACGGCGTGGACATCCTGTTCATCGAGAACGTGGGCAACCTGGTCTGCCCCGTGGAATTCGACTGCGGCGAAGACGCCAAGGTGGCCCTGCTGAGCGTGACCGAAGGCGACGACAAGCCCGAAAAGTATCCCCTGCTGTTCAACCTGGCCAAGGCCATGGTGCTGAACAAGGTGGACCTGCTGCCCTATGTGGACTTCGACCGCGAACGGGCGCGGGATTTCGCCACCCGCCTCAACAAGGAACTGGCCGTGTTCGAGGTCTCCTGCCGTGACGGTTCCGGCCTGGAAGGCTGGTACCAGTGGCTGCGCGACATGCGCGCCGGCAAGCTGTAAGCCTGGCCCGCATCTTTGGAATGCAAACGCCCCCTGCAAAGGGGGCGTTTTGTTTTTCCGGCGGGCCGCGGGGAAGGAGGGGCGTACGGGCCGTTCGTCCGGTCGCTGTTCACCGTGGCAGCACGATGGAAGGCTGCCCTCGCGGCATGTCGTCTGGTTGGGGGACCTGTCCGCCCTGCACGATGGCGCAAAAAAGGCCTCCTTCCCGGATGGGAGCGGAGGCCCTTTGGGCAGGTTCGTCCGTATCTGCTAGAACGAGGCGCTGTACGCGGTCATGTCCACGATGAGGGTGGCGGTGGGACGGCGCACGGTGATGGTGAACAGCTGTACGTCCTTGCGGGGGGTATCGCTGATGAGGTCGGGCAGCATGTCGCCGGGGGCCATCATGATGCAGGCGTCACCGCGCGGGGCGTTCATGAGCATGCCCAGAGCCATGTGCAGGATCTCCATCTGGCGCTTCTGGTCAGCCACGGGCATCTCGGTGAAATTCATGTCCAGGCCCGGCAGCTCGGCCTGCCAGGGGCGGTAGCCCATGTTGTAAAGGCTGGCCAGCAGGGCGTCCAGGCGCTGGTCGCTGAGCTTCTGGCGCAGTTCCACATGCTCCAGCACCTCGCCGCCGGCCTTGACCGGGAAGGATTCCACATTGTCATCGCCGGGGGTGTAGGGCGTCAGGCGGGCGGCCCAGACCATGTCGGCAAAGCCCAGGCTGGTCAGCACGGCGCCGCCGTCATCGCGCAGGGGGTCCTTTTCCAGCAGGGCGCAGGCGTCCTTCATCAGCATGCCGGGCCGGAATTTGCTCAGGGCGCAGACGGGCCGGGCATCTTCTGCGGGCAGCAGGGATTTTTCCGTGCCGTTGACGTGGCTGATCTTGCCGTCAAGGCCGCGGACCAGCAGGCAGGGATGGTGTTCGCCGCACAGGGTCAGGCTCTGGACGCCGGCCAGGCGGACCTTGTTGAAGTCCCACAGATACAGGCCCATATCCATGCGCAGGTCGGCGGTGCCGCCGGGATTGAGCAGCTGGTCTTCACCGCCGGGCAGGAGGTCGAGACGGGCATAGTTGGCCTGGTTGCCCACAGTGAAGCGGATGCTCAGCAGCTCTTCGGCGCTTTCGTTGCGGATGGTCAGGCTTTTTTCGTCTTCCGGGGTGTCCCTGGTCGCGAAGGCCGGGGAGGACGCGAGCAGGGAGACGAACACAAGGGTCAGAAAAACAAGCAGACGGCAGGGATGGAACATGTCGGACCTCGTCAGGTTGCAGTCCCGAAGGGCTGGGACGGCACGTCGGCCGTAGTTGGCAGGATCGGACCGCACAGCAGCGTGCGGCATGCTGTAGGTGTAGCAAAGGCCCGCCGGGGCCGCAAGGCATTACAGGCGGAAGGGCGGAGGAGCGGGAGAGGAGGGGCCTTTACGCTGCCCGTCCCGGCTGGTATAGGAATCAGTCGGGCGGGACTGTCCGCCTTTTTCCCAACACGCCGTTTTCCAAGGAGCCGCCATGTCTTCGTCCCGCCGTGCGCAGGATACTTCCCAGCAGACGCCCGCCGCAGGGCTGAAAGTGACCCTGCCGGTCCTGGTGACGGCCAGCGTGCTTTTTTTGGCGGCCCTCGTGCTGGCGTATCTTGGCGGTGTGATGACAGGCCGTGCCCAGTGGGCCAGCAGCCTTGAGGAATCCCGTGCGGCCCTGGCCGCGGCGGCCGCCACGGATGGGGAAAAGGAAGAGAGCGCCGCCGCGGGCGAAGCCCAGACGGCCGCTGATGCCGGGAACACAGAGGATGCCTTGGTCGAAGCCTCGGTGCTGGCGGCCTCGGAGCTGCGTTTTTCCCGTGCCCTGCGTGCCGAGCCCGGCGCGCGTCTGGAGCCTGTTTCGCCGCCGTTGCCGGCTGCCCAGGCCCCCAAACCGGCAGCGGCAGGGGCCCCCGCCTATCCGCCCATGCCTCCGGGCATGCAGCCTGCCGTGCCCGCGGGGGAAAAGGCGCCGCCGCCAACGCCCACCGACATATATGATTTCGTCTTCCAGCTGGGGGCCTTCCGCGATCCCGGCATCGTGGACGATTTGCGCCAGCGTCTGGAAGGGCGCGGCCTGCGCACCCGCATGGAGCGCAGCGGCAAGCTCTATCTGGTGATGGTGGTCATGCGCGGTACGGACGACCGTGCCCGCGAGGTGGAAGCCATCGCCCAGGACATGCACCTGGGCAAACCGCTCATGCGCAGCCGCAAGCCCGTCCCCGGTCGCCGCTAGCGGCGGATGCGGGCATTTTTCCCGGCCCGAGGGGCGTTGGGCTCCTTCTTGTAATATGTGAAAATATTCGCTATTATTGCAAATCTTGTTTGTTTAATTAAACAGTCATCCCGGGACGGCACCCTGCCGTGCATCCTTCTTCCCGTGCGCGGCGGCCAGCCTCCCGGCCCCGTGCGTCCGGGGAGCCGCTCCTGTCCTGTCGCGCCTGTTCGAGGCGCCTGTCCCTGGTGCCGGATGTCCCGGCCATCGCCATTTGCCTGTCGTCGGACGAACATCCTATCGGACGTTCCACCGCAAGGAGAGACCATGCCCGCTACCAAGACTGACAACATGTTGAGTTCGCTGCGCCTCGGCGTCATCGAACGTCTGGCCCTTTCGTTCTGGGCCGGGACCCTGCCGGAAGACGTGGACCGCATCCCCCTGCTGATGCGCCCGCGCGGCAGCGAGATCATGAGCCGCTGCTGCATCTACAAGGACCGCGCCATCTTGCGCGAACGCCTGCGTGCCGCCATGGGCTTCCGCCTTGAGGACGAGACGGACGACTCCATCCCCCTGCGCACCTATGCCGAAGAGGCCCTGGAGCGCAAGGAGCCCAACTGGCCCATCCTGACGGTCTGTGACATCGCCTGCCAGGGCTGCATGCGTGCCCGTTACTATGTGACCGACGCCTGCCAGGGCTGCGTGGCGCGTTCCTGTATCGGCAGCTGCCGCTTTGGGGCCATCTCTTTCTCGCGCGGCCGCTCCACCATCGACCCCGAAAAGTGCCGCAACTGCGGCATGTGCATGGATGCCTGCCCCTACCACGCCATCGTGCGCCTCAATGTCCCCTGTGAGGCGGCCTGTCCGGTGCGCGCCATCCACAAGGGCAACAAGGGCCGCGCCGAGATCGACTTTGAAAAGTGCACCAGCTGCGGCCGCTGCATGCGCGCCTGCCCCTTCGGTGCGGTCATGGAGCGCAGCGAAGTGCTGCCCGTGCTCCGTGCCCTGGCCAGCGGCCGCCATGTGACGGCCCTCATGGCCCCGGCCATCGTGGGCCAGTTCCCCGGCGGCCCGGCCCGCATCGTCACGGCCCTGCGCCGTCTGGGCTTTAGCGACGTCATGGAAGTGGCCCTGGGCGCCGACGTCACCTCGCAGCGTGAGGCCGCGGAATTCGTGGAACGCATGGAACGCGGCGACACCTTCATGACCACCTCCTGCTGCCCGGCCTATGTGGAAGCCGTGCGCCGCCACGCGCCCGAGCTCCTGCCCCATGTGTCCGAGACCGCCACGCCCATGCATTATACCGCCGAGATCGCCCGCGAGCGCCATCCCGACACCGTGACGGTCTTCATCGGCCCCTGCGTGGCCAAGCGTCAGGAAGGCCTGCACGACGAGATGGTGGACTACGTGCTCACCTTCGAAGAAGTGGGTGCCCTGTTCAATGCCCGCGGCATCGTGGTGGAAGAGTGCGAAGAGCACGAGCTGGAGCACCCCAGCAACGAGGCGCGCGGCTATGCCATCGCGGGCGGCGTGTCCGCCGCTGTGGAAAAGCTGGTGGGCGACCGCTTCGAGGTGCGTCCCGTGGCCATCAACGGCCTTTCTCCCCAGGGCCTCAAGAAGCTGCAGTCCTTCGTCAAGGGCGGCTGCCCCGGCAACCTGGTGGAGGTCATGACCTGCGTGGGCGGCTGCGTGGGCGGCGCCGGTGTGGTGATGCCCGCCGCCAAGGGCGCCAAGGCCGTGGAGAACTTTGCCACCAAGGGCAAGGTGTAGGGAAGGGCGGCAGGCGCCTTCGTGCTGCCCGCCGCTTGACATCCCCGTGAGCCGTGGCTAGTAAATGTGTTACGTTTGAATAAAACATAACACGATTGCAAGCCTCAGGTTTTTTCTCTTCCTGGCAGTCGGGAAAGACCTTTCAGGGGATGCCGGCCCGTCCGGCATCCCCTGCATCGTATGGTGCCCCCTCCTGACCGCCGTTATCCCGTTCATCACGGTGCAGACGCGTCCCTCCAGGCATTCAGCCCTTCTCCTGCTGGCCGCATCCCCCTGCGCCAGAGAGGTTTGTCATGTATGATCCCCATTCCCTGCATGCCGAAGAATTCATAGATCACGAAGAGGTGCAGGAGACCCTTGCCTGGGCGGCGGAACACGCCCGCGATGCCGGGCTCATCGACAGCATCCTTGCCAAAGCCGCGCTCTGCAAAGGCCTGAGCCACCGGGAAGCCTCCGTCCTGCTGGCCTGTGAGCTGCCGGACAGGGTAGAGGCCCTGTACCGGCTGGCCAACCGCATCAAGCACGAGTTCTACGGCAACCGCATCGTCATGTTCGCGCCGCTGTACCTGTCCAATTACTGCGTCAACAGCTGCGTCTACTGCCCCTACCACGCCCGCAACAAGCACATCATCCGCAAAAAGCTGACCCAGGAGGAAGTGGCCCGCGAGGTCATCGCCCTGCAGGACATGGGCCATAAGCGTCTGGCCCTGGAAGCGGGCGAGCACCCCACCATGAACCCCATCGGCTACATCCTCGACTGCATCCGCACCATCTACGGCATCCGCCACAAGAACGGGGCCATCCGCCGCGTCAACGTGAACATCGCGGCCACCACCGTGGAAGAATACCGGATGCTCAAGGATGCGGGCATCGGCACCTACATCCTGTTCCAGGAGACCTACCACAAGCAGAGCTACGAAAAGCTCCACCCCGCGGGCCCCAAGCATGATTATGCCTGGCATACCGAAGCCATGGACCGCGCCATGCAGGGCGGCATCGACGACGTGGGTCTGGGCGTGCTCTTCGGTCTGGAAGGCTATCGTTACGAATTTGCGGCCCTGCTCATGCATGCCGAGCATCTGGAGGCCGTGCACGGCGTGGGCCCGCACACCATCAGCGTGCCGCGCATCAAGAAGGCCGACGACATCGATCCCGACGTTTTCGACAACGGCATCGACGACGAGACCTTTGCCCGCATCTGTGCCTGTATCCGCGTGGCCGTGCCCTATACCGGCATGATCATCTCCACCCGCGAGAGTCAGGCCGTGCGCGAAAAGGTGCTGCCCCTGGGCGTCTCGCAGATCAGCGGTGCCTCCCGCACCAGCGTGGGCGGCTATTGCGAGCCCGAGCCCGAGGACGAGAACTCCGCCCAGTTCGATGTCAGCGACCGCCGCACCCTGGACGAGGTGGTCCGCTGGCTCATGGATCAGGGCCACATCCCCAGCTTCTGCACGGCCTGTTACCGCGAGGGCCGCACCGGCGACCGCTTCATGAGCCTGTGCAAGAGCCGCCAGATCCTCAACTGCTGTCATCCCAATGCCCTGCTGACCCTCAAGGAATATCTGCAGGACTACGCCTCGCCCGCCACCCGGGCCGTGGGCCTGGACATGATCCGGAAGGAACTGGACAAGATCCCCAGCGACAAGGTGCGCGCCCGCACCATCCGGTGCCTGGACGCCATCGAGGCCGGGCAGCGGGACTTCCGCTTCTAGGCCAACAGCCTTTTCCGGGGCTGCTCCTGTCTGCCGGGAGCGGCCCCGGGCTTTCCCCGTGGCGCTTGCCGCCTTTTTCCTTCCTCCATCCCGCCGGGCAGGGCCCTTCCTGCCCCGCCAGTCTTTCCAGGAGATCCCGCCATGCCGGAATCCGCACCGTCTTCCCCCGCGACGGCCAGCCGCGAGGCCGTCTGTTCTTCCGCGGCCCCCGCTTCCATCCCCTCCCTTTCCCGGGCCGAAGTTCGCGAGCTGCTTTTCGACCTGCCCTGGCCGGAGTTGCAGGCCCTGGCGCACCAGTGTCGCCTGCGGCACAAGGGGCGGCATGTGCATGTGCGCGGCCTGCTGGAATTTTCCAATGTCTGCCGCCGCAACTGCCGCTATTGCGGCCTGCGCCACGAGAACAGGCGTCTGTCCCGCTACAGCCTGTCGGCGGCGGAGCTGCTGCGGGCCGCGTCACAGGCCGTGGCCGCCGGGGTGGACACGCTGGTGCTGCAATCGGGCGAGATGGCCCGCAACCCTCTCTGGCTGGCGCAGATAGTGCGCGGCCTCAAGGAGCGCTTCGGCCTGCCCGTGACCCTGAGCGTGGGCGAGCAGCCGCGCGAATGGTACGCCCTGTGGCGGGAGGCCGGGGCCGACCGCTTCCTGCTCAAGCACGAGACCGCCGATGCCCGTCTCTATGCCGCCCTGCATCCCGGCTATCGTCTGGCCGACCGGCTGCGGGCCCTCTCCTGGCTGGCGGAGCTGGGCTATGAGGTGGGCTCAGGCTTCATGGTCGGTGTGCCCGGCCAGCGCCCCGAAAGCCTGGTGGACGACATCCTGCTGGTGCGGGACATGCGCGTGGCCATGTGCGGGGCCGGGCCCTTCGTGCCCCAGGCCGACACGCCCCTGGGGCGGCAACCGCGCGGCTCCACGGAGCTGTGCCTGCGGGTCATGGCCGTGCTGCGTCTGGCCCTGCCCTGGGCCAACCTGCCCGCCACCACGGCGCTGGCCAGCCTGCGCCCCGAAGACGGTCAGCGGCAGGGCCTTGCCGCAGGCGGCAACGTGCTCATGCCTTCCTTCACCCCGGCGGCGCGCCGGGCTGCCTACCGCATCTACGACCACAAGGCTGTGGTGGACATGGACGCCGTGCGGCGCGCCATTGCGGGCGCCGGGCTGGAGCATGCGCTGCCGGAAGCTTAGGCAGGGAGGGATGCAGTTTTTGACGGGGGAGGAAGGGGCGTTTTTTGGTAAAAACTGCCCCTTCCTTCCCCGTACCCCCTCCAACCCCGAAAAAACTTTGTTCCGGCCGGTATGGCGGGTCCCCGTCTTTGTCTGCGGGGCAGGGACATCGCGGGATGGCCGTGGGGATGTTTCCGGGGAGTGGCACGGGGCTTGGGTGAGCCGCTTCATCATCAGTCCCCTCATGCCGGGATGTCCGTGACAGGGCAGGTGTGGAACGGCCCCCCTTGTCTTTGGTGAGGAAAGGCTTCTGTGACGGCGACGGCCAGGGAACGGGGAGAGCTGCTGCAAGCGGGCCTGGAATGTGCGGCGGGGCAGTGTTTTATGCTCTTTCGATGATGACGGCATGGACAGGTGCCCGTGGCGTTCCTATATCTGGAAGGAAAGGCCGGGAGCGCGGCTGAAGGCATGGGCCTGTCCTGTTGCCTCCCGTAGCTTCCGTATCAGGATTTTCAGCATACAAGTTAAGGCGTGTCGTCCGGCATGACCGGCGGCCAGCATGAAGGAGTTCGGCATGCACGAAAGTCCCAAGGCCCTGCGCCTGCATATCGGTCTGTTCGGGCGGCGCAATGCGGGCAAGTCTTCCTTGCTCAACGCGCTCGTGGGTCAGGACGTGGCCATCGTTTCCCCCACGCCGGGCAGTACGGCGGACCCGGTGGAAAAGACGCTGGAGATGGCGCCCCTGGGGCCGGTGGTCTTTCTGGATACGGCCGGGCTGGACGATCAGGACGCCTCGCTGGGCGCCCAGCGGGTGGAGCGCAGCCTGCGGGCCATGCGCCGGGTGGACGTGGCCCTGCTGGTGCTGGATGCCCCCTGCTGGGAGGCCGTGGACGCCGACACCGCCGCCCGGCTGGCCGCTGCGGGCATCCCCTTTGCCGTGGTGGTCAACAGCCGCGGGGCGGCGGACACCTGTGATGCCGCATGGCGTCCTGACGGCCTTGCCGCGACGGTCCCCGTGCTCTGGGCCTCGGCCCGGGAAGGCTGGGGACTGGAAGGCATCCGGGCGGCGCTGGCCCGTCTGGCTCCGGCCGGGGCCCTGAAACAGCCGCCGCTGGTGCACGACCTGCTGCCGGAACACGGCACGCTGCTGCTGGTGGTGCCGCTGGATTCCGGGGCGCCGCAGGGCCGCCTCATCCTGCCGCAGGTGCAGACCATCCGGGACAGCCTGGACGGCCGCTGCCTGTGTCTTGTGGTGACGGAAGAGCAGCTGCCGCAGGCCTTTGCCGCCTTGCGGGAGCCACCGGATCTGGTGGTCTGCGATTCGCAGGTGGTGCATGTGGCCGCGCGCCTGACGCCGCCGTCCGTGCCCCTGACCACGTTCTCCATCCTCATGGCCCGCGCCAAGGGCGATCTGGTGGATCTGGCCCGGGGGGCGGCGGCCCTGACCCGTCTGCGGCCCGGCCAGACCGTGCTGGTGCAGGAAGCCTGCTCGCACCATGCGCAAAAAGATGACATCGGCCGCGTGAAGATCCCGCGCCTGCTGGCCCGGCTGGCCGGCGGCCCCGTGGAGACCCCCATGCTGGCCGGCAAGGAATTTACCGAATATGCGGGAGACGCGGCCGCCGTGGTGCATTGCGGCGCCTGCGCCATCACGCGCGGCCAGATGCTGGCCCGGCTGGACGAAGCCCGGGCCCACGGGCTGCCCATGACCAATTACGGTATGTGCATCTCGCTGGCACAGGGCGTGCTGGAACGCGTGCTCTCACCCTTCCCGGAAGCGCTGGCCGCCTGGCGTGCCGAAGCGCAGCTGCCGGGATAACCCGTAACCACAGGGCATGCATCATGCCCGGGAGGTCATATGCCTGGACCGTTGTTCGCCGTCATCGGCATCATCGTCATGTTCCTCGTCATGCGCTGGGTCTTCAAGAATGGCGGTTGCGGCTGAATGCCCCGTCGTCCTGCCCCGGGTCCCGGGGAAAAGCGTCTGGAAGAATTTTCCGCCCGGCGCAAGGAGGAAGACCGCTGACCCTTCCGGGAAAAGGCCCCGCGGCAGACATGCCTGGGTGAGCCTGTCCCTTTCTCCGCTGTCCTGACCTGACGGCAGCGGCTCTCCTGTCCATGTTCCCCGGCCCGTCGTGTCCTGCGACGGGCTTTTTTGTCTGCGCTTCTCCAGCGCCGTCGTCATGGGGCCTGTCTTTTTCCTGCCCGTTCTTCCCTGGCCTCATCTTTCGCTTGTCCGGCATGGCCTGCCGTACAGCCGCCGGCCCGTGTTCCCCGGTCTGCGGTGGGCTCCTGTCTTTTGTTCCACCTTCCGTGCCGGATGCTGAGAGCTTATGTTTCCCTTATATCCTGCACAGCTATCAGGCTTTCTTGAAGTCATTTCATAATTCTGGAGAAAATTTAAGGTTTCGGTTAGTCTCAAAAAATGAGCAAAGCCGAAATGCTAACTGATGATCAATGGTCTGTCCTGGAACCTCTTTTTCAGAAAGAGCGCACAGGCGCAGGACGTCCACAAATTCATTCTGACAGAGAAGTTTTAAATGGCGTCCTCTGGGTCTTGCGTACAGGCGCGGCATGGGCGGACTTACCGGACAGGTTTCCATCTTCCGCAACTTGCTATCGGAGATTCAGCAAATGGGTAAAAGATGGAAGGCTTCGAAAAATTCTGGAGTCTCTGGCCCGGCATCTTGAAGATAATGGCCTGATAAATCTGGAAGAATGCTTCATTGACGGCACATTCGTTGTCGCAAAAAAAGGGGCCCAAAAGTGGGAAAGACCAAGCGGGGGAAAGGTACGAAGCTCATGGTTATTGCTGACGCTTCTGGTTTACCTATCGCCGTGTACACGGATTCTGCTAACCCTCATGAAGTCAGACTTGTCCAGGCTACAATCAATGAAATTGTCACGTTGGGACGCCCCCGAAGAATTATTGGGGATCGTGCCTATGACAGCGATCCGCTTGATGAAGCCCTTGCTTCTCAGGGAATTGAACTCATCGCGCCGCACCGCAAGAATCGTAAAAAGCCGGCGACGCAAGACGGACGGCTCTTGCGCCGTTACAAAAGAAGATGGAAAATTGAACGCCTTTTTGCGTGGCTTAACAAATTTAAAAAGGCAATAACTCGTTGGGAAAGGTGCGTTGAACGTTTTACGGCTCTTGTCCACCTTGCTTTTTCTATGATTTTGTTGAGAAGAGTTATAAAAATTGCCCATTAATTATGAAATGAGTTCTTGTTTCATGGACCGGGGCGGGAATCTCCTGCCGCCGCTCAAAGACGGGGACCTGCCATACCGACCG
>ERZ825137.5452-NODE-5452-length-11804-cov-3.468891_pt1 | contig 11804 bp, 19 predicted proteins | sample MGYA00519873_ERZ825137 | MGnify/ENA primary metagenome ERZ825137 (study PRJEB31778, sample SAMEA3449190) | human gut metagenome | biome: human gut; feature: human-associated habitat; material: faeces | place: United Kingdom | collected 2010/2012 ... | reverse complement strand
GCCCACCTGCGTCTGGTCATTGCGAAAGTAGACATTGGCGCCGTGAGCGCCCGCCACGCTGCCGGTCAGGTCGGTGCAGTTGTCGGCCACCACGAACACGTCCACCAATTCGGTGGGATAGTCCTGCGCCTTGACGCTGTCGATCAGGTTGCCGATGACGGACTGCTCGTTGCGGGCGGCGATGAGGACGGCGATGCGGTGGGGCGAAGGCTCGCGGTGGGGCGCGTCCTTCTTGAACCACGCCACGGGAATATAGAAGAACTGGTAGGAATAGCAGAGGAAAAACGCCAGCATAATGGCGAGATTGATGATCTGTAGGGTAGTCATGGGATACGGCCTCCTTTGCGCCGCTGACCCAAAAATGGGTACGCTTTGCGGAGGGGTGGACTTTTTGTCCACCCCATCGGGTGTATGGAGTTGTGGTGCGCGGCGTATCGTGCGCCGCGGTAGGGTTTGGGAAATGTTTCGCGCTTCCGAGCGCGACCTACTTTTGGCTACAGTGCCAAAAGTAGGCAAAAGCACCGGAAGGAACCTCCGGTTCCTTCACTTCCGGACGCGCTATAGCGCGTGCAGAAGCAGGGGCGTTTACCACGCGTTTGCAGGAGAATTTCCTTTTCGATTCGTCAAAAGGATCGTCTCTGCTCCTGCGCCGCTGCCGCTGGCCGATGCGGAGAAGAAGTCTTTGCGTCTGTCGGGCAGCGGGGTCAGCTTGCAGGTTAATTCCTTGGTTCCCTCGTCGGAGGGAGGCTTTGGGGGCTGTACGTCTACCGATCAGGCGGACAGAGTCGTCCGCCCCTACGGAGGGTCTATTGAGCTTTTACCGTTCATTGGGCGGGCCGATGTGGGCATCGCCCCCTACGAAAGGTTTATCGTGCCATTGGCGTTCAGCGGGCGGCGGGGTGAGGGCACCCTCGAAATGGTTATCAAACCCTTGCGTTAGTCGTACATTAAATCGGCGCGGGTGTCGGCAAGGCCGAAGGATATCAGGAGATCCATGAGCTCGGTGCAGTCGCCGGGCATGCAGTCGATCACCCAGCTCAGGCCGCCGTTGCTGTCGCCCAGCTCGGCGCGGGTGGTGGCATTACCACTGCTGTTATCCGTGTCGGGCGCGGCGGTATAGTTGAATTGCAGCATGAAGCAGCTCTCTGCCACATTGCTCTCACTGAAATCCAGCACGTCAGCAGACGTCTGGATCTTGCTGTCCAGATAGCGCTGTACGGCGGTAAACAGCTGGCGGGCCTGCGCGCCGGTCAGCTCCACGGAATCGCCGCCCAGCTTGTAATTGTTGAACCAGCCGCCGGTGATATTCTCCACGGTGATATCGGGATTGACGCTGAAGTGGTTGTTCACCAGCGCCTTGCGCACCACCGGCATGTTGTACACCCTGTTCATCTGCTCATACAGTGGCGTATCGCGCCGAATGATCTGGGTAAAGCGGCGGCGGATAAAATCGCCGTTCTTCATCTGATAGCAGAACTCGATGGTCTCCTGATCCACATCGGCACTGCTGCCGCGCATCTCTTCAGCTGCCTGATTCATTTCGTTCTCGGTAGGCTCGCCCTGGGCGCCGCCGTCCTCCAGAATGGCGTCGTTGCACAGCGTCATGGCGGCGGCCAGCAGCGGCAGCGGCCCCGTGTGCTCCACCACCGTCATTTTGTTCTGGGTCAGGGTACCGGTCTTGTCGGAGCAGATGACCTGGGTGCAGCCCAGCGTCTCCACCGCGGTGAGCCGCCGGATCACGGCGTGCCGCTTGCTCATGTTGGTAACGCCGATGCTCAGCACCACCGTCACCACCGTGGCCAGCCCCTCGGGGATCGCCGCCACCGCCAGCGATACCGCCACCATAAAGGTGCTCAGGATGGAGGTCAGGGAATAGTCTCCCACTACCACCAGGTCGAAAATAAAGATGAACACGCAGATGGCCACCACCAGCTTGGACAGCGTGGTACCCAGCTGGGTCAGCTTCCGCTGCAGCGGCGTCTCATCCTGTTCCGTCTGGGCCAGCACGCCGGCGATCTTGCCCATCTCCGTGTCCATGCCGGTGGCGGTGATGACGGCGCGGCCGCGGCCGTAGACCACGGTGCTGCCCATGTAGCACATGTTTTTCCGGTCGCCCAGCGGCACGTCCTGCCCTGTCAGCAGCTCCGCCGCCTTGGCGGCGGGCACGCTCTCACCGGTGAGAGCGGCCTCCTCGATCTTCAGGGAGGCGCACTCCAGCAGCCGCCCATCGGCGGGGATGGCATCCCCGGGCACCAGCTGGCTGTTCTCCACCACGGTCTGGTGGGCGTCCCGCAGCACCTTGCATTTGGCGGCGGTCATGGTCTGGAGCGCCTCAATGGCGGCCTCGGCCTTGCTCTCCTGCACCACGCCGAGCACGGCGTTCAGCAGCACCACGGCCAGGATGATGAACACCTCCGTGAAGCTCTCGCCGCTGAGGGCATTGGTGACGGCGCTGATGGCGGCGGCGGCCATCAGCATCAGCAGCATGGGATCCTTCAGCTGCGCCAGGAATCGGCGCAGCAGGGAAGGCTTCTCCGCCTCCTTCAGCTTGTTGGGGCCGTGCGCTGCCAGCCGCGCCGCTGCCTCCGCCGCCGTCAGGCCCAGCGGTGAGGTGTGCAGCTCCTCCAGTACCTCCTGGGGCGAGCGGTTGTAGTCGTTGACCATACAGATCCTCCTCTTTTCGCGTTTCCTTGTCTATCTCGGCATAAAAAAAGACTCATACACAGTTTTCCTGTGTATGAGTCTCATTCTTTCAGGACACATCGGGCGCTGCGCGCCGAGATGACGGTGTGTCCCGCCCCGCCTGCGCGGTGCGGAATTACTCCCTCAAACAATACAACTATATTGTATGGCATCCCACATGTCAAGTTAACATTTTGTTAAGCTTCCGCCGTAGAGGCGCACAGCCGGTCGAAGTAGCGATAGAACGGCATCAGGCTCCGGAACCCATTGATCACGTCCTGCGCCAGCTCCGGCGAGAAAATGCGGTCGTCCAGCGGCACATCGTGCTGCAGATTGATGGATTTCCGATTATACCACGGCCGCAGCAGCGGCGTGGTCTCACCCTTGCTGCGGGCGTACTCCGGCCCTGCGAGGGCAAAGACATCCTGCTTGTTGAACTGCCGCACCAGGCGGCTCAGCTCCTCGGGATGCCGGTCGATGCCCTGGCGATAGGCGGCCATCAGCGCCGGACGGGGGCACCAGAACCCCATGCCGTAGCTGTAATAGTCCGGCGCGATCTCAAAGTAGAACGTGGGCCGCCCCGTCCAGTCCTGATCGCCGGTGCGGATGCAGAACCACAGGTGGTCCTTGTAGGGACCCTGCCCGTGGAGCCGGCGGGCGTCCCGATAGATGCGGGACATTTTCAGCAGGAACGGCTCGTCGGGAAAGCCTTCGTGTATGGCGTCGTAGACCTGCTCCGCCAGCGCACGGGTGGGGGAGAGCAGGTGGTTCTGATAGTCCTGCTTGTGGTCCATGAACCAGCCCCGCTCGTTGTTGAAGCGGATGCCCCACAGGAAATCCACCGTCTCCTGCGTGTAGCCCTGGAACGTCATGACTGCACCTCCTGTTCCGCCTCCGGCGGCAGATCGCTCGTGCGCCTGAGGCTGATGGACAATGTGGACAGGTTGTGCCGCAGGACGGAGGCGGCGGGCGGCAGGACGCCTGCCGCAAACAGACCAATATGCTTCATGTCAAAAACCTTCTGATCGAATACTCTATTCCATATTAAGGCGGTGCCTTTAATTTGTGGTCACGATGGTAGCATATCGCGACAAAGAAAGCAAGTGCCGTTTGTGAAGAATTCTGAAACTTTCCCCACCGCCCAACGCGGAAAAAGCAGGGCACGCGGGGCGTGTCCTGCTTTTTATGGTGCCGGTGACCGGACTCGAACCGGTACGCTGTCGCCAGCGGTGGATTTTGAGTGCTTGGCCCACGTATTTCCACCGCAGCACTCCGCAGTCCTCCGTCGCCCCAAAGCATTGCAATTACAAGCTTTTTGCGGTTGCCTCTTGCTTTTTCAATGGCTTCACAGAAGCCCCAAAAGTTCTCTCCTGACGCAACTTGGAGAGAACTAAGAGAGAACTCATTCCTTCGGCCCCTTGAGAAAGAAACGGAGAACCGAGGAGAGAACTCAGACGTATTTTCGGGTTTTAGGAGAGAACTAAAACCATCAAACATGGCACCGAACCTATTTGCCAATGGCTATTTGCAAGGAGGTTCGGAAATGAAAGACATAAGAAATAAATATAGACGGCAGTTCAAACAGTACCCTGATTTGGTATCTGTTTCGATGTTCCGGGAAATGCTGGGCGGGATCGGTGATTCCTTTGCCCGTCGCCTGATCCGTGAGCAAAAGGTCAAGGCCATCTTCATTAAGCCGCACTACTGGATACCCAAAGAGTCCGTCATCGACTATGTGTTGAGCGAGGACTATGCCAGCAGAAAGCTGAGGGTGCGGGTATGAGGAAAAAGGAGTTGAAGCTTACAGATATTCCCGGTGACTATCTGAGCAAAGAGGATTTCTACAAAATTGCCCACATCAGCAAAAGGACAGCGCTATGGCTTATAGAGACAGAACTTGTTTTAGCCGAACGGCCGGAAAAACAGGGGCTTGGATACCGGATACCAAAAGCAGAAGTCGAGCGATACCTCGCGGATAAGAGCATAAACCCCACGAAGTATCGGCGTAGTGATCGTTGTAACAGATATCCATACTGTCCGGTGCAACGGTACACGAAGCGGCTCGGCAAAGAGATTCGCACGGTTGTCGAACAGGATATTGCCCATCTGCCGGATGTACTGGCTCCAAAACAGGTCAGTGTGATTCTTGGGTACAATCTCAGAGAAATCTACGACTGGGGCCAGACCCGAGGATTAAAAGCCTTACGCCTGTCCGGAAAACTATATTATCCGAAGCCATTTTTGCTGGATTTTGTTGCTTCAAAAGCATACCACAATATTCGAGAGAAGTCAAAAGAACAAATCGAACTGCTTAGGACGAAAATGCTATCAATAAGAGTAACAAAGGGAAATCCCTTGTTACTCTTATTTTTTTGTCGCAATCGGAGGTGAAAAAGCCATGAGCGAAAAATACATTAGCCCCGCCGAACGGGAGTATATCGCCAAGGCGTGGCGCAATTACGCGAGTGTGGCGGAGATCGCCACGCACCTGGGGAAATCCAGAAAAACGATCTACGCAGAATTACGGAGAGGCCAGGACGGTGAAAAGCTGGACCGGAACCAGCGCCCTGTCTATGACCCGGAACTGGCGCAGCGCCGTTTCCAGGCTAACCTCCGACGCAGAGGCAAGCCCCAGCAGGCGGGCACCTGATACGGACGCGAGAGGAGAACGCCATGGACGACAGAAGCACAGCCATTTCCGCGGCGGAGGTGGCGGACGACAGGGCGGAGATCGCGGCGGCGGTCAAATCGGCCAAGGCTTTCCGGGACAAGCTGGAGGGCGTCGGGATCTCATACCACAAATTGCTGGCGCTGGAGGAAGCGCGGCGCGACATGAACGACCTGGCCCACCATATCCTGCTGGGCTGGGAGAATGGGGAGGGTTTTCCGCATGAATGAAAACACTATGCTGGTGCCACAGATGGGCATAAACATGGAGCAGGCCACGGCAAACTGTGAGGAACTGGCCAAGGCGATCCGCGAGATGACGGCGGGCGTTCTGACCACGGTAAACAGTTTCTGCAGATGGATCCAGCGGGTGGCGGCGGAGGTGGCAGCACAGCAGGAAATGGAAACGGCGCTGCGCTGGGCGTCGGTTGACAACCGCCCGCTTTATAACCGCTACCGCCACACCAAAAAGAAGCGGATCCGCAAGAAGTACGCCAAGCGGATCCTGGAGTGGTACAGAACGGAGGTGGCCCCGTGTTGAGGCTGAAAGCCAACAAAACCAGCCTTTACAATCTGGTGGCGACATACAAGCCCCTGCCGGGTATGCGCCGCGTGGATTTCCAGAAAGCGAATGGCCGCCCGGACTACTGGCTGGAATGGACGACGGACGACGGCCACACGAAAGCGTTTCTTTCCTCCTCCATGGGGCACCCGATCCTGACGATCACGACGCACGACGCGGCGGGCGGGCAGCTGTACCATGAGGCGCACCGCCTTTCCGTTGAGAGCCTGCGGGAGCGCGGCATGGTGGAGGAAGTCACCACCGCCATGGAGAGGAGGCGGCAGCCACATGGCAGAGCGTAACGACATGACCGCGGCCCTGGTGACGGCCTACACCTCCCCGCAGCTGGCCGCAATCAACGAATACATGGAGGCGGAAAAGGCCGTCAGGGCTGCGGCTGAAATATTAGGGCTTGACGCGGATCTGATGATTGCGGAGGCGGAGGGGCTGGCACGGGCCACGGCCTTTTCAAACGTGGAGGCCCTTTATTTCGTGGCAGATCAAGCCGCCAGCGGAAAGCGGGAGGTGAACGGCAATGCCTGACCATATCCCCCTCCCCGCCAAGCAGTACAGCGTGATCTATGCGGATCCGCCGTGGGCATATTCCCAGGGAGGGAACACGAAAAGTTCCCACGGGATTGCAAAACAGCATTACCCAACCATGACCACCGCGGAAATATGCGCCCTGCCGGTCCGCGAAATCGTCCGAGAGGGGGCAGCCTGCTTTATGTGGGCAACGTTCCCCAATATCACGGAGGCCATAAAGGTCATGGAGGCGTGGGGCTTTACATACAAAACCGCGGCTTTCGTGTGGGTCAAAAAGAACCGCAAGCAGGGCGGCAATTTCATGGGGCTGGGTGCCTACACCCGCGCAAACGCGGAGGTTTGCCTGCTGGGCGTCACGCCGGGCTTTAAGGCAAAGACGCAGATCCGCGCCCACAATGTCCACCAGATTATAGAAGCCCCGTTCGAGGGGCACAGCAAGAAGCCGGACGAAACCCGCCAGCGGATCGTGGAACTGCTGGGCGACGTGCCCAGGCTGGAAATGTTCGCCCGCCAGAGGGCTGACGGCTGGGACGCCTGGGGCAACGAAGCCCCGGAAGCATAGGAGGAACGGCAAATGTCTGATTTTTTAGAGAGAAACGGGTTGCAAACCGTGGCCCAACATTTCAAGGATCTGTTTCTGGCCAGCGTCCACCGCGACGGTGCGGAGGAACTGCTGGAGCGCCTGGAGAATGAAACGGACTTTTTCGAGGCCCCGGCGGGAGCCAAGCACCACGGCGCTTTCCCCGGCGGCCTGGTTATTCACAGCCTGAACGTTTACCGTCGTCTGCGGGAAATCACGATCCGCGACCTGACGCCCAGGGACGCGCTGGGGCCTGCCCCCATCTCCGAGCAGGAGGAGGAAACCGTGGCGATCCTGGGGCTGCTGCATGACGTGTGCAAGGCAGGCGTGTACCACATTGAAAGAAAACGCCGCAGGAACCCGGAAACGGGCGTGTGGGAGGATTACCTGGGCTATACGTTCCGGGATCCCCTCCCGCTGGGGCACGGAGAAAAGAGCCTGTACCAGATCGCCCGCTTTATCCGCCTGGAGGATCACGAAGCCCTGGCAATCCGCTGGCACATGGGAGCCTATGACACGGCGGCCCGCACAGACCTGCGGGACCTGTCCGCGGCCATGGACGCAACGCCATGGGTGTGGCGGCTGCATGAGGCTGATATGTGCGCCGCCCATATTGACGAAAGGGGCACGGACGAATGACAAAGCTGTTATGTAAGCCCTGCGCCGTCGATCTGGCGGCCAGGGGTAAAACTGTAAAACCCGTCGCGCAGAGGTGTGAGAAAATCACCTGTTCGGAGTGCGGACGCCGCCGGTTCGGTATCACCTATGAGGTGACCGGGCGGGCCACCAGAAAAAAGGAGGTAACGAAGAAATGAGCCAGAAAGGCGAAAAATACGCCCGCCGCATGGAGCGGCGCGTGGACAAGCTGGAGCAGGACGTGGCGGCCATCACCACCGAGCAGACCACCCAGGGGGTGCGGATCTCTGCCGTGGAGGACGATCTGGCCGTTTACCGGGCGGCGGTGTCCGCCCGTGAGTTGAAACAGGCCGCGGCGGAGATCAAGGCGGCCAAGGAGCGCAGAACCGCCCGTGCGGCGGAGCGGGAGCGCAAAGCCCGCCGGCGCAATAAAGTTCTGGCCTTTATCGCCCTGGCGCTGTTCGTTGCCGTCTGCGTGGTCATGGTGGCCAAGGCGTACAGCGAGGAACCGGCGGCGGAACCTGCCGCGCCGGAAGCGTCGGCGGCCCCGGCGGCAATCCTGCCCACGGAATTGCTGTTCACCGCGGCGGCGGAGGAGGAATACATGGAGGACCCGCAGGAAACGGAAAAGATCGAGGAGGCGCTGCTGGCGCAGGGTTATTTCTCCCTGGCGGTTCCAATGCCCTACGAATGGCAGGACTACATGAGGACGTACTGCGAGGAATACGGCTGCCCCTACCCTCTGGCCCTGGCGGTGGCACAGACTGAAAGCAATTTCGACATGGACGCCGTGGGCGCCTCTGGTGAGGTGGGGATCATGCAGTTAAATCCAGGCCCCGGCGGTTCCTATCACGCAGAAATCCAGGCGGCCACGGGGCTGGACCCCACCACCACCTCCGGGAATATCGCGGGCGGCTGCTACAAGCTGGGCCTGTATCTGGCCAAGTATGGCAGCGTCGAAAAGGCCGCCATGGCCTACAACATGGGCGAGGGCGGCGCGAGAAGCGCATGGGACAGCGGGATCACCTCCACCGACTACTCCAAGGCAGTCAAGGAGGCCATGGAAACATGGGAATGTACGGTGAACGCCTGGGGCGGGGTGTAACCCGCGAGGCCGCCCGCAAGTATGAAACGTCTGTGACGGAGCGGGCACGGCGGGAACGCTGGCAGGCCAGCGGCTGCGCCAGAGTGGTAAGCCGGAAATATGGCACCGTCGTGGTGCCGCACGGTTCCAATTTTGCCGCCCTGCTGAACGCGGCGGAGGTTTGGGGCTGTGACTGGACAGAAATACGGGACGCAGAGGTGTGGAGGGCCGACAAGGAGGAAAGGCCGGTGCCTATGCCGCACCTTATATAAAAGGAGGGTTTCAAATGCTGATTAACGAGGGCGGGCTGATCCGCGCCATCAAAAGAGCCTACAAAGCGGGCGGGTACACCGTCCTGAACACCGGCAACGACGTGGCCATTTACACGGATCACTGGTTTGCCATGGCCAACCGCGCCCTGCTGCCGCGCAAGGTGCTGGCCACCATCGTGGAACACATGGGCATGATCCCGGAGCGAGATATGCCCACGTCGATCATTAAGGACACGGAGCCGCAGCTGGTTTTGAGAGAAACGGCGGCGGACGATATGGACCACTGGCGCGGCGGTGACCGCGGCGAGGAGGTCACCATGGTGCCGGTGATTATGCAGGGGTTCCAGATTTACCAGCCACCCGGCGGCGGTGCCTGCTGGGGCGTTCCCCTGTACCTGGTGGACATGATCGAGCGGGATCCGGCGGAGCATATCGGCGCGGACGTGATCGACAAGGATCGCCTGCTGTGGGAGGCCGACGGCGAGGCTGTGGTGATTAACGCAGTACGGAAAGCCTGTTCCGGCTGGGCAAAGGAATGGGAGCGGGCCGTGTGGAACGCCCTGGAGGGTGTGGACCTCCACAAAGAGGAGGCCGGGCGGTGAATAACTTTGAAAGGATCACGGCCTCCCCGGAGGCCCTGGGGGATTTCCTGGGCGCCCTCCCTATCCTGTCCGGCCCGTGGGACGACGATTTCCACCGGGTATTTTGTGACAGCTGCGACGCGGAGAACTGCGACGCTGAAAACTGCGCCCACCAAGCTGAACGGAATAGCCCAACCTGGTGGCTGAAACGGGCATACACCGGAAGCGGCCCGGTTAAGACCGACAGCCGGAACCCGTACAGACGACAAGCCGCAGACCTCCGCCTGGAGGCCATGCACCAGCGGGACCGTTTTGGCCGGAACCTCTTGGCCACGGAACTGGAGGAAGCGGCGGCCACCATTGAGGCGCTGGCGGAGAAATTGGAGGCGGCGGACAATGGCGAGAGTTGAAAGGCCGGAGATCGGCACGGAAATGTACGCCGTCTTTGAACACCGCTATTACATACCCGGCCACGCTGCGCCCGTCATGGAATACTGCGTGTGCAAGGGCGCGGTGCGCGGATTTTTCGCCGGCGGATATACAGAGGTGAGCCTGCTTTTCGCGGGGCCAGATGGGTTCCCGGAGCCGGATTACCGCAGACTGGACGACATCGGAAAGAAACTGTTTTACACGGCGGCGGAGGCTGCCGCCCTGGCCAAGAGCATGACCGAGAAATACGAACGGACATGGGGCTGGATCGGCGCCCCGGAGTTTCCCATGGCAAGGCCATGGGAGAAGCTGCTGGAGGTGCCCGCCAATGGCTGAAATAATCCTGACGGGCGACGCGCTGGAGCAACTGCGGCATTTACCGCCCGAAAGCGTCCATACCTGCGTCACCTCCCCGCCCTACTATAATTTGCGAGATTATGGCGCGGCGGGTCAAATCGGAAACGAGGCCAGCGTGGAGGAATACCTGCAATCGCTGGTTTCCGTTTTCCGTGAGGTCCGGCGGGTTCTGCGGGCAGACGGAACCCTGTGGGTGAACATGGGCGACAGTTACGCCACCAGATCAGGAAGCCAGCCGCCGACGAACACCCGTAATTCCTGCGGCCACACGGCAAAGCATACGCCGCGGGGCTACAAATACAAAGACCTGATCGGCGTTCCCTGGCAGCTGGCTTTTGCCCTCCGGGCAGACGGGTGGTATTTGCGCCAGGATATTATATGGAACAAATCCAACTGTATGCCGGAGAGCGTCCGGGATCGCTGCACCAAGAGCCACGAATATATTTTTCTGCTTTCCAAATCGGAACGCTATTATTTCGACGCGGCGGCGATCAGCGAACCCGTTACATCAACCAAGGGCAACGCCAGGACGTTCCGCGGCGGCGGTGCCTACACCGGCGGGCGGGCACACGACAACAGCGCCCAGGTGGAGCGCGAGAGCCACGGGAACCGAGAAAACCAGACAGGCCGCCGGAACAAGCGGGACGTGTGGACCGTAAGCACAAACGGCTTTCGCGGCGCCCATTTTGCCGTGTTTCCTGAAAAGCTGATTGAACCCTGTATTTTAGCAGGCAGCCCATTGGGCGGAACGGTCCTGGATCCGTTCGCCGGGAGCGGCACCACCGGAGTGGTGGCCAAGCGCCTGCGGCGCGATTTCATAGGCTGCGAGATCAACCCCGACTATGCACAAATGGCAGCTGACAGAATAGCAGCGGCCACGCCGTAAGGAGGGCACCGTGGAAGTAACTGTAAATATGACCGCAGAGGAGTTTCTGGAGTTTGTGGCCTGGGGGAAAGACCGGGACTATTACAAAAGCAGGCTGGACAAGGAACTGAACAAGCGGGAAATACTGGCGAAGAAAACGTGCTGGGCCATCGACGCAGATCCGAAGAAGCCCGGCAAGGTCAAAATCATTGACCAGGACCACGCGGCGGAATTGCTGGAAATGGCCAAGGATTACCTGGCATAAAAAGAAAAGCCACCTGCGCCCGGTGCTGTCAACACGGCGCAGGTGGCAATATAGACGACGGAAAACCGTCCGATATACCTATATTATATCAGGTTCCCGGACGGAATACAAGCCGGAAAAAGCGACGGGGCCACGGCCCCGTATAGCGCCGGTAAGAGTGATTAGTAAAGTGACCAGCAGCAGAAAAGGAGGCACCCATGGCCTACGTTCATAGGGTGGTGAAAGCTGGTCCGTGTGTCGAACACAAGAAAATGCAATCTTTCCGGGTTCACACCAAA
>ERZ825137.5451-NODE-5451-length-11805-cov-4.134128_pt1 | contig 11805 bp, 6 predicted proteins | sample MGYA00519873_ERZ825137 | MGnify/ENA primary metagenome ERZ825137 (study PRJEB31778, sample SAMEA3449190) | human gut metagenome | biome: human gut; feature: human-associated habitat; material: faeces | place: United Kingdom | collected 2010/2012 ... | reverse complement strand
TTACCTCCGGTAAAATCCGGTCAGATCAGGAATCGTGAGATTACCCCGGATGATCTTCATCCGAATGATGATGGCCACGCACTGGTAGCGAAGGTTATTACCACATTTTTAGAGAAAGTTTATCAGGATCGTAATACCGAAGAGGCAGATCCTGACTTTAACGGGAAAACACTTCCGGATCCGATTACTGCCAATGAGTATGAGAATTCGGTACGATATAAAAATTATAACAGCACTCCGGCTCTTAACGGTTTCCGGAAGGATCCTCATAAGAAGAAGGAGTTTCTGGATATTTTCAGCGGAGGCTTTATTGCTTCCAGCGTAGGAGATGAAATCTCCTTTGACATTGAAGCAACGGGAATTGCAATCCAGTATCGCAAAACGATCCACAGACCGACTCCGGTTGCAGAGGTTGTGGTGGATGGAGATGAAAGCACGAGGACCGTTCTTGACGGAAACTTTGATGAGGACTGGGGTGACTGCCTGTTTATCCAGACGATAACCCGTCATACCGAACTTAAGAAGCATCATGTGCAGATCCGCATTATTGAAGCTCATGAAGACGATCAGGTGCCATTCTATCTGGTATCTGTGATCGGTTCTAAATAACCAAAGGGGGAGAGGGTATGGCATCAAAAAAAGAAAAAAAGATTAAGTTACCGAAATTATCTAAGTTACCGAAAACGGACAAGGTGAAGAAACAGAAGAAGGAAGCTGCCAGACCGGATTTCAAAAAAATGCTTGCCGGTCTGAAAAATTTGGGGGGATCAAATAAAAAGAGCATTTTCAGCACATTGCTTGTAGCGTTTATGGTGCCGGTTGTGCTGATGATTGCATTGGGTGTTGTGTCCTATCGTACGGCCTCATCCGGTATAGTAGACAAATATAAAGAGTCTGCACAATCAACCGTATCGGCAGTAGGTGATTATTTTAATCTGGTCTGTACCAATATTTCAAATAAAGCTCTCGAGATGATTACGAACAGTGATGTGGGCGATTATTATGATAAGTATTACGGAAAACAGGAATCAAAAGCATTGGAGACCTTCCGTAGTGCGAAATCCGATATTGGTAATGCTAAGTCTACAAACAAGAATATTTACAGTTGTACGGTTATTCCTGAGGGAGGTGCATACCTTTCCACCTTATCCGGCGGTATGACAGAAACACCTGTGGCAGATTTCAGTAATACGGCTGAAGGACAGTATTTTGCAGCCAATAGCACCCAGAGAAACAGATGGATGGGTTACCAGACTTATCTGGATGATAATATGCAGAGCAAACAGGAAAAATATGCCATGGTTTATTATCAGAAATTTTCCAATTCGGATGCTTATCTGGTTATGTCACTGGATATATCCGTAGCAGAGAAGATGCTGGGAGAAATCGATTTCGGCAAGGGCAGCGTGAAGGCACTTGTAACCGCTGACGGAAGAGAAGTGGCTTTTGAGCAGAAGACAGATAATCCTGCCGAAGCGGATGCTGTATCGGATGAGAAAGAGGAAGCTGCAGATGCAAAGCAGTGGTTTGTAGGAAGTGACTTCTATGAAAGTACTAAGGAAGCCGAAGAACCCGGCTACATGGATGTTAAGATTAATGGTAAAAAATATGTATATATTTATACACCTGTAGGCAACACCAAAGCCATGATCTGTACCCTGATACCGCAAAGCAATGTGCTCGGACAGGTGGGAAGTATTAAGTACATTACGATCTTCATGGTAATTCTGGCAGCAGGTGCGGCACTTATCACCGGTTTTGTGATTTCTACCGGCATCAGTAAGACCGTAAGGAAAATGAGCGGAGGCCTTGCCAAGGTAGCACAGGGTGATTTAACCCAGGACTTTACTACAAAAAGGCAGGATGAGTTTAAAGAGCTGACCGGAAGCCTCAATGCCATGATAGAGAGTATGCGGGGATTAATGCGGGATATGAAGCAGTTCGGCAGTAAGGTAACCGGACTTGCGGAGAATGTTTCTGATAAAACCGGGGTCATCAATACTTCCATGCAGGATATAGCAAGAGCCATGGATGAAGTGGCAGGCGGTGTGCAGGGACAGGCAGAGGATACGGAGAGCAGCAATGAGAATATGATAAGCTTCTCTGAAAATATTACGACAGTTACGGAAAAAACCTCACACATGGGACAGACCGCAGATAAAGCAATTGAAGCCGTGGAACAGGGAAGGGTGATTGTTCAGGAATTAAGCGGTAAGTCGGATACAACCGTATCCTTAACCAGAGTGCTGGTCGACGATATTGACGCTGTACAGAAGAATTCCGAGGAAATCAAGAGCTTTGTTGACGTGATTAACAGTATTGCCGGACAGACGAATCTGCTTTCCTTAAATGCATCCATAGAGGCAGCCAGAGCGGGAGAAGCCGGAAGAGGCTTTGCAGTGGTAGCAGAAGAAATCCGTAAGCTGGCGGATCAGTCCAAGGAATCCGGTAATAAGATTCATGAGATCGTTAAGAAGATTGGTGAGACCGCAGATAAGACAACGGCATCAGCAAGAGAGGCAGAGAGCATGGTCAATGAGCAGGCAAGGGCGCTGCAGGAGACGGTCAATGTGTTTGAAATGATTCAGGATTGTGTAGGTGAGCTGGTAGAGGGTATCCGTTTGATTACGCAAAGACTGGAAGAGAGTATGCTTGAGAAGGATAAAGTGGAAAGTTCCCTGCAGAATATTGCTTCTGTGTCTGAAGAGGTTGCTGCATCCACACAGGAGGTTACGGCTACTTTGGGAGAACAGGTATCTGTTGTCCAGACATTAAAAGAAGAAGTAGAGTTGCTTAGAAGCGATGCACTGGAGCTGGATAAATCCATTGAGAGATTTAAAATTGATTAAGCAAGGCTGAACTGTTACATAAAGCGGGATGACCGCGAGAAAGGAAATGAAATTATGTTTCGTGACGATTTTGTCTGGGGTGTTGCAAGCAGCGCTTACCAGATTGAAGGAAGAGATGCCAATGACGGTGCAGGTGCAATGATCTGGGATAAGTTCATTGCAGAGGGGGGCACGAAGGATGGCTATGGAGCAGAGGTAGCATGTGACCACATGCACCGTTACAAGGATGATTTTGCATTGATGAGACTGATGGAAATTAAAGCATACCGCTTTTCCATCAGCTGGGCAAGACTGATTCCGGAAGGAACCGGTAAGGTGAATGAAAAGGCTGTTGCTTTATACCGGGATATGATCCTGGAAATGAAAAAGAATGGAATCGAGCCGTATCTGACCATGTATCACTGGGAATTTCCCCAGGCGTTACAGGACAGGGGCGGCTGGTTGAATGAAGAGGTTATTCAGTGGTTTGGAGAATATGCCAGGGTTGTTGCGGAAAACTTTTCCGATATCTGCGAGAATTTCATTACCTTAAATGAGCCGGAATGCTTCGTTGGAATCGGACATATGTCCGGATGGCATGCACCGGGCCTGCATCTTCCGTATAAGGATGTGTTCCAGATTGCACACAATGCACTGCGCGCACATGGACAGGCAGTTATTAATCTTCGTAAATATGCCTGTCGTCCGATTAAGGTCGGCTATGCACCGACCTGTGGTATGGCATACCCTGTAAGTAATAAACCGGAGGATGTGGAAGCAGCAAGAAAGGTACTGTTTGGCTTTTATCAGCCGATGGATAACTGGACATGGAATGTGGCATGGTTTAATGATCCGGTATTCTTAGGAAAATATCCGGAAGAAGGCCTGGAGAAGTTCGCGGAATATCTGCCGGAAATCACCGATGAAGATATGAAGCTGATTTCCCAGCCGCTGGATTTCATGGGACAGAATATTTATAATGGATACTTTGTAAAAGCAGGTGAAAACGGAGAAATCGAATTTCCCGAAAGACCGGAGGGCTTTCCGAAGACCGCAGCCAACTGGCCGGTTACACCGGACTGCTTCTACTGGGGTGTGAAGTTTATTTATGACCGTTATAAGCTTCCTCTGTTTGTGACAGAAAACGGTATGTCCTGCCATGATGATGTATCCCTTGATGGCAGAGTACATGATCCGAACCGTCAGAACTTCCTCGACATGTATATTTCTGCATTACAGAAGGCAAACGATGAAGGCGTGGATGTCCGTGGTTACTTCTTATGGACATTTTTAGATAACTTTGAATGGGATAAGGGATATACCGAGCGGTTTGGAATTGTCCATGTGGATTTTGCAACCCAGAAGCGAATCGTAAAGGATTCGGCATTCTGGTATCAGAAGGTGATTGAAATGAACGGAGCAAATTTATCTATTAATACAAAGCAGAGACCGATTCTGTTCCTGGAGCCGGTATTTAAGGAAATGATCTGGGGTGGAAACCGTTTAAGAAGCCTCTTTGGATATGATATTCCGGGTGAGGATACCGGAGAATGTTGGGCAATCGGTGCCCATCAGAACGGGGACTGCGTCGTAAAGGAAGGTCTCTTCAAAGGAAAGACCCTTTCCAGGTTATGGAAGGAGGATCCATATCTTTTTGGCGATGAAGAAGGAGACCGCTTCCCGCTGCTGATTAAGATTATTGATGCAAAGGACAACTTAAGTATTCAGGTACATCCGGATGATGCCTACGCACAGGTTCATGAGAATGGATCCTTAGGAAAGACCGAATGCTGGTACATTCTGGACTGCCCGGAGGACGCAGAGCTTGTGATTGGGCATAATGCGAAGACAAAGGAAGAGCTTACGGAAATGATTTCCGAAGGCAGGTGGGATGAGTTTATCCGCCGCGTTCCGATTAAGAAGGGGGATTTCATCCAGATCAATCCGGGAACCGTACATGCAATCACCAGTGGCTGCCTGATCTTAGAGACGCAGCAGAACAGTGACATTACCTATCGTGTGTATGATTATGACCGTCTGCAGAATGGAAAGCCGCGTCAGTTACATGTACAGCAGAGTATTGATGTGATTAATGTTCCTGCGGCATCTGCCGAAGACAGTGTTAAGTATGTCGGAGACCTGCCGAAGGATCAGTTGAATGAACTGATTCACTGTCCGTACTATACCGTATGGAAGCTGGATGTGACAAAGCCGGTTTCTATCGAACAGACGCATCCGTTTATGAATGTGAGTGTCATTGAAGGAGAGGGACTGGTAAATGGACAGATGATCCGCAAGGGTGATCATTTTATCCTTCCTGCCGGAATCGGAACCGTTGATTTCCAGGGAGACATGAGTCTGATTTTATCTTCTACAAAATAAGTTAAAAGCTGATTAAAAAGTCATAAAAATAAGATGATTTATAGAGGCGCAGGAGGAAATCTCTTGCGCCTTGCTTTATTTTCGACTAGAATGGAAGGGTAAGGGTAGCTTCTGTCAGGAAGTATGGGGGAGAGCAACTCCATGCTTCGTGAAAAGATTTTCCGTGAAACGCTGCGGGATTGTGGCCGGATGAAATTCTGGACATTGCGGAGGAATATGGAAGGCTGTACGAGGTCGAATATGCGACATTCAATAATGTACTCACTTATGCAAGTGAGCACCTTGCGCTTTTTAAGGATAAATATATTTTTATCAACAGTATTCCAGGATATTTCATCGAGGGAGAGGACGAGGAACGACTGGTAAAACAGTACTCAGATCTGCTTTCCCAGTGCACGATTGAAATAAATCAGATAAAATCGGATGAAGGAGGAAACAAATAAGATGATTAATGAACAATATAAGAAAATGCTGGAGGGAAAATCCGTCATCCGGCAGCTTTCCGAATTTGCAACAGCCCGGGGAAAAGAGATTGGTTATGAGAATGTCTTTGACTACAGTCTCGGCAATCCGTCCGTGCCTGTCCCGGATGCATTTAATGAAGAGATGATTCATCTCATTCAGACGAAAAGCTCCATGGAAATTCACGGCTACAGTCCCAGCCTTGGAATCACCTCAGTGAGAGAAAAGATTGCAGAATCCCTGAACCGCAGATTTGATATGGAATATAAGGCAGCGCACATTTTTCCGACCTCAGGTGCAGCCGGAGCGATTGCACATGCGGTCCGCTGCGTGACGAAGCCCGGGGATGAGGTACTGACCTTTGCACCATTTTTCCCGGAGTATAATCCATATATCAATATGACCGGGGCAACGCTTAAGGTGGTGCCGGCGAATACTGTGGACTTCCAGATTAACTTTGACCGGCTTAAGGAAATGCTGAATGAAAAGACTGCAGCAGTCCTCATTAATACCCCGAACAATCCGTCCGGTGTGGTATACAGTGCAGCAACCTTACAGAAGCTTGCAGATCTGCTTTATGCAAAACAGAAGGAATATGGACATGATATCTTCCTGATTTCCGATGAACCATATCGTGAGATTGTGTTCGCCGGAGTGGAAGCTCCTTATGTATCCAAATTTTATGACAATACCCTGTCCTGCTATTCCTATTCCAAGTCCTTATCCCTGCCGGGAGAACGTATCGGATATGTGGCAGTCAATCCCAGATGCACGGATGCGGAACTGATCAGTGCGATCTGTGCACAGATTTCCAGGGGAATCGGGCACAACTGTCCTTCCTCCATTATCCAGCTTGCTGTTTCGGAGGTAGTGGACATGACCTCGGATATGTCCGTTTATGAAACGAATATGAACCTGTTATACAATGAACTGACAAGCCTTGGATTCGAGTGTGTGAAACCGGGCGGAACCTTCTATATTTTCCCGAAGGCGCTTGAAGAGGATGCGGTAACATTCAGCCAGAAGGCTTTAAAGTACGATCTTGTTCTGGTTCCTTCCGACAGCTTCGGTGTTCCGGGATATTTTCGTATGGCTTACTGCATTGATACGGAGAAGGTGGAGCGTTCGCTTACCGCACTTCGCAGGTTTGTGAAGGAAAATTACTAAAAAGTTTCATATTTTATGGTGATCCTGTCATAAGAATAGTATGAAAGACATAACGATTCCGTACAGGTCGAAACATTTACGGCTGAAACCGTGAGTATGATTCAGTAGTGCAAAATACTGTCAGTAAAGCTGATTTTGCACAGTAACTGTGAAGGTGCAGATCAGTTACAAGGCATCATTTTGAGAGGAAATAAAAGATTATGATCGAAATCTTAAAAGCAATTCTGTTTGGTATTGTAGAGGGGATTACGGAGTGGCTTCCGATCAGCAGTACCGGACATATGATTCTGTTGAATGAAATTGTATCCCTGAATGTATCGGAAGAATTTTACAGTATGTTTGAAGTGGTGATCCAGCTTGGAGCGATCCTTGCCGTTGTGATTCTGTTCTGGAATCAGATCTGGCCATTTGGAAAGAAGGATAATAAAGAGCCGCTGGCAAAGGACGGAGTCGGAGCCTTTGTGAAATGGGATATTTTCAAGCTCTGGTTTCACATTCTGGTATCCTGTGTACCGGCAGCCATAGTCGGTCTGCTCTTTGATGAACAGTTAGAAGCATTGTTTTACAATTATCAGACCGTAGCAATTATGCTGATTCTGTTTGGTATTGCATTTATTGTGATTGAGAATTACCATAAAGGAAAGAAGGCGAAGGTGACAGCCTTAGACGGAATTGATTATAAGCTTGCTTTCTGGATCGGTATGTTCCAGCTGATTGCAGCAATTTTTCCCGGTACTTCGCGTTCGGGAGCAACCATCGTCGGAGCACTGCTGCTTGGTGTATCCAGAACGGTTGCGGCAGAGTATACCTTCTTCCTGGCCATTCCGGTTATGTTTGGAGCAAGCCTCTTAAAGGGAGTGAAGTTCCTTGCAGGTGCGTCCATGACTTCCATGGAGGGAGCAATTCTTGCAGTCGGCATGGTTGTTGCATTTGTGGTATCCTTCTTCGTGATTAAGTTCCTGCTTGGTTATATTAAGAAGCATGACTTTAAGGTGTTTGGATATTACCGGATTGCACTGGGTATTATTGTGATTCTTTTCTTCCTGATCCGGGGCTGAAAAGTGTTACATCATGTTCTTACGCAGTCTGACAGCTGTGTGAGCAGTAACTGAAAAGTAACAGTTTAGCGCAGAAATGTTGACAAGCAGGGGCTTATGGTGTATGCTTCATCATATTGAAGTGTATGCTTCATCAAATGATTGGGGAAATGTCAGGTTAAGAAGTGAAAGGAGTTAGTCATGGCAGAAGTAAAAAAAGCAACAGCAAAAGTAGTTGCTAAGGTACCGGCTGAAGAGAAAAAGGTGGAAGTTAAGGCAGCAGAGGTAAAAGCACCCGAAGTTAAGGCAGAAGTTAAGAAAGAGGCAGTTAAGAAGACTCCCGCTGCTAAGAAAGCACCTGCTAAGAAGGCACCTGCAGCTAAGAAAGAAACCGTTAAGAAGGAAACAGTGAAAAAGGCACCCGCTGCTAAGAAACCTGTTGTAAAAGAAGAAGTAAACTTCCAGTTCAGTGGAAAATCTTATACTTCTGAAGATCTTATCAGAATTACCAGGGATGTATGGAAATATGATTTAAATGGTAAGGAAGAGGATGTAAAGAGCATTGAACTTTATGTAAAGCCTGAAGAGAACACTGCTTATTATGTAATTAATGGTGATGTAACAGGAAGCTTCTTTATCTAAATCCAAGCTTGAAACCGATATACATAAGTAAAGTAAGAAAGAGTCGTTGTGTTAGTATACGCTAAGCAACGGCTCTTATTTATCGCTACTGTAACTATTTTCCATACACTACAGAACAAACATTCGGTTTGCTCTGTACTTTTTTAAATGGGAATGATATAATGAGCCACAGAGAAAACCAGGTGACTCCGAAGGAGGCATTTGGTTTTCCGGGCTCATTAACGAGCAAATATCCTGCGAAGCAGGATGAAGAGCACGAAGTGCGGATTTTCGAGTGATATGTAGACTCAATCAATATATGATAGTAAAGTTGATCAGGAGTATGTTATGGATCATTTTAAGTTAGTATCAGAATATCAGCCGACCGGTGATCAGCCGCAGGCAATTGCAGAGCTGGTGAAGGGATTCCGGGAGGGAAACCAGTTTGAAACACTGCTGGGAGTAACCGGCTCCGGTAAGACCTTCACCATGGCGAATGTAATTGCTGCATTGAATAAGCCGACGCTGGTGATTGCACATAATAAGACCCTGGCAGGGCAGTTATATGGGGAATTCAAGGAATTCTTCCCGGAGAATGCCGTGGAGTATTTTGTCTCCTATTACGATTACTATCAGCCGGAGGCATATGTTCCTTCATCGGATACTTATATTGCAAAGGATTCTTCCATTAATGATGAAATTGATAAATTAAGGCTGTCTGCGACAGCATCTCTTTCCGAGAGAAAGGATGTTGTCGTGGTGGCGAGTGTATCCTGTATTTACGGTCTGGGTTCTCCGGATGATTATCAGGACATGATGGTGTCCCTGCGTCCGGGAATGAGTAAGGACAGGGATCAGGTCATTAAAGAATTGATTGATATCCGGTATGACCGGAACGATATGGACCTGGACCGGAGCTGTTTCCGGGTCCGGGGTGATGTGCTTGAGATCTATCCGGCACAGGGCGGCGATTATCTCATCCGGGTAGAGTTCTTTGGAGATGAAATCGATCGTATTACAGAGGTTGAGCCCTTAAGCGGTAAGGTGCATGCATCACTGCAGCATATTACCATCTTTCCGGCATCACACTATGTCGTACCGCAGGAGAAGATTAACAAGGCCTGTGAAGCACTGGAGGAAGAGCTGGAGGAGCGTGTACGTTTCTTCAAGAGTGAGGATAAGCTTCTGGAAGCACAGCGCATTTCCGAGAGGACGAACTTTGACATTGAGATGCTGCGTGAGACCGGCTTCTGTTCAGGGATTGAGAATTATTCACGTCATTTAAACGGTATGCGGGAGGGGGAACCGCCTCATACCCTGTTAGATTATTTTAAGGACGATTTTCTCATTATTATTGATGAGTCCCATATTACGATCCCACAGATCGGGGCGATGTATGTCGGGGACCGTTCGAGGAAGACTACTCTCGTGGATTATGGTTTCCGTCTGCCATCGGCATTGGATAACCGGCCGCTGAGCTTTGGAGAATTTGAGCAGCATATTGATCAGATGCTGTTCGTGTCCGCAACCCCTTCCACGTATGAGGAGGAGCATGAGCTGCTGCGCACAGAGCAGATTATCCGGCCGACGGGACTTCTGGATCCGGAGATTTTCGTCCGTCCGGTGGAAGGACAGATTGATGATCTGATTTCGGAGATCCGGAGGGAAACGGAGAAGCATAATAAGGTTCTGGTAACGACGCTCACGAAGCGGATGGCTGAGGACCTAACCGATTATATGAAGGATGTGGGAATCCGTGTGAAGTACCTGCATTCTGATATTGATACATTGGAACGGGCACAGATCATCCGGGATATGCGTCTTGATGTGTTCGATGTGCTTATCGGTATTAACCTTCTGAGGGAGGGACTGGATATTCCGGAGATCTCCCTTGTTGCAATTCTCGATGCGGATAAGGAAGGCTTTCTGCGTTCGGAGACATCCCTGATCCAGACCGTTGGACGTGCCGCACGTAACGCAGAGGGACATGTTATTATGTATGCCGACAACATGACGGATTCCATGAAGGCGGCAATTGAAGAGACCGGCCGCCGTCGGACAATCCAGCAGAAGTATAACGAAGAGCATCATATTACACCGCAGACGATTAAGAAGGCAGTCCGTGATCTCATCAGTATCTCCAGGACGATTGCCAAAGAAGAGATCCAGTTCGAGAAGGATCCGGAATCCATGAGTGCGGACGAATTGAAGAAGCTGATTGCCAGGGTGGAGAAGCAGATGCGCAAGGCAGCAGCCGATCTGAATTTCGAGGCGGCAGCCGAGCTTCGTGATAAGATGGTAGAGCTTAAGATGAAGCTGCAGGAGATCGAGAGAGAGAAGGAAAAGGAGTAAGAACCATGAGTATCAAGTTATCCGACCAGCATGTGCCGGTTGCCAAGATGCGCCCGCGTGAATACATTAAAATCCGTGGAGCAGCAGAACATAATTTAAAAAATCTCGATGTGGATATCCCGAGAAATGAACTGGTCGTTCTGACAGGACTGTCAGGTTCCGGCAAGTCTTCTCTGGCATTTGATACGATTTATGCAGAGGGACAGAGACGTTACATGGAGTCCCTGTCTTCTTATGCCCGTCAGTTCTTAGGACAGATGGAAAAGCCGAATGTGGAGAAGATTGAGGGACTGTCACCGGCTATTTCCATTGATCAGAAATCGACGAACCGCAACCCGAGATCCACCGTTGGAACCGTAACGGAGATCTATGACTATTTCCGTCTGTTATATGCCAGAATCGGTATTCCGCATTGTCCGAACTGTGGAAAAGAAATCCGTAAGCAGACCGTGGATCAGATGGTGGATCAGATTATGGAGCTTCCGGAGGGAACGAAGATCCAGCTTCTGGCACCGGTGGTACGTGGACGGAAAGGTGAGCATGTGAAGGTCTTTGAGCGTGCGAAACGAAGCGGTTATGTGCGTGTCCGTGTAGATGGCAATATGTATGAGCTGTCAGAGGATATTTCTCTTGATAAGAACATCAAGCATAATATTGAAATTGTGGTGGATCGTCTGGTGATCAAACCGGAGATTGAACGCAGACTTACCGATTCGATTGAAAATGTCCTGGCATTGGCCGAGGGACTTTTAATGGTAGATGTGATTGGTGGGGAAACCATCAATTTCAGCCAGAGCTTTTCCTGCCCGGATTGCGGAATCAGTATTTCAGAGATTGAGCCGAGAAGCTTTTCCTTTAATAATCCGTTCGGTGCCTGCCCGGTCTGCTTTGGTCTTGGATATAAGATGGAGTTTGATCCGGATCTGATGATTCCGGATAAGAAGCTCAGTATTAAC
>ERZ825137.5447-NODE-5447-length-11807-cov-3.541270_pt1 | contig 11807 bp, 16 predicted proteins | sample MGYA00519873_ERZ825137 | MGnify/ENA primary metagenome ERZ825137 (study PRJEB31778, sample SAMEA3449190) | human gut metagenome | biome: human gut; feature: human-associated habitat; material: faeces | place: United Kingdom | collected 2010/2012 ... | reverse complement strand
GCGCTTGAATGGGGTTCAAGAGGCCGTGAGTTCGATTCTCGCCACTCGGACCAGACGCATCCCAGACGAACTTTCTTTTTGTAAGTTTGTCTGGGATGTTTTTTTGTTTTTGTTAACGGTTTCGTCCGAAACATTAAAATTGATAACCAGTTCACGGTCGCTAACTACCATACTTGTTACAAAAGTGTTAACAAGACGGCGACCATACTCCGGTGTGCGCTCGGACGGCTCCACCAAGAACTGTTCCAGCAGGAAAAGGTACTGCTCTTTGGTGAATACAACCGGCTTCTCCTTTTCCAGAGCAGAGAGCTGGAAGTTCAGAGTGCGCTCCTGTTCGCTCAGATCGTCCAGACGGGCGCACAGCTGCGCATTAGCGGTGCCGTTTTCAATGGCGTCCAAAATGTTTTTACTGCGGCGGCGGACATCGGAAAGGCTCTGTTCGATGGCTACACGTTCGGCGTTGGGCTTTTCAACGTCGGCCTTTTGCACCTCGACCATGGCTTCGGCCAGTGCTTCCATAGATTCCGGCTGCAAGAGGTGATCCACGATGGACTGCATGACCTTTCCTTCCAGATCGTCCTTCGGGATGTTCCGCAGGTGGCAGTTCTTGTTGGGACAGGTGTAGTAGCGGTAGACCTCGCCGGTGGCGCTGTGGCCGCTCATGCCGCGCATGAGGGAACCGCAGGAGCAGTAGAGCTTGCCGGACAGGATGTAGTCCGCTTTTGGTTCATTCTTTGCCTTGAGCTGACGGTTCAGTTTCAACATGGTTTGTGCCCTCTCCCAAAGTTCATCGTCGATAATGGCCGGAATGGCCCCTTCAATGCGCACATCATACGATTTGCTGACGTACACGCCGCGATAGGCTTCGTTCTGGATGATTCGGGGAATGCTGCTCTTGTTGAAGGGGTTGCCCTGACTGGTGCGCAGTCCTTTGGCGTTGAGCTGTTCAACAATAGACATGGCGGATTCCCCGGCGGCGTAATGCTCAAAGATAAAGCGCACAGTGGGTGCGGTCTTTTCATCAATGACGAACCGTTTGTGCTCGTCCGTTTTCAGGCCAAGGGCGCGGCAACGGCTGATGGCCTGCCCTTTGAGAGCACTTTCCCTCATGCCGCGGCGCATCTTCTCAGCCAGCTCGGCGGAGTAATATTCGGCCAGCGCTTCCATCACGCCCTCAATGATGATACCTTCCGCACCGGAAATGTTGGATTCAGCAGCATAGACGATCTCAACACCGTTGTCACGCAGACGCTTCTTGTACACGGCAGAATCATAGCGGTTCCGGGCGAAGCGGTCTGTTTTCCAGCAGATCACCATATCGAATGCACCCTTGTCGCTGTCAGCAATCATTTGTTGGAATGCCGCACGATCATCGGTCTTGCCGCTGATGTGACGATCCACATATTCTTTCTGGATGGTCATATTGTGCAGGCGGGCGTAGGCCTCGCAGTCCCGGCGCTGGCCCTCAATGGATTGCTCAGTCTGCCCGCTGCCGCCGCTGTATCTGTAATAGGCGACCAGCCGAACCTCGCCGCCCTTGTTGAATTTTCTTTTTGCCATACCTTGAGCGTCCTTTCGAGTAATCGTCTCATTTAACCCGCAGATTAGACGAAAGCGCAACGTGTGAGACGAAAAATCATAAATCACTGCAGGATCATATAAATACAGTTTCATCTATAGCCCGTCAGGCTTCGGCCCGGCGGGCTTTTTCTTTTTGCAAATTTTACGAAAATGAAGAATAAAAGATAATCAACGTAAAATTGTGGAGTAAAAAGGCGAATTGACTTTGGAAAAGATGGCGGCTCCGCGTGCTACACTGGATATGTAAGCAACAGAGTGTAGCACGCGGAGGTTCCCCTGTATTGACAGGGGAACCTCATGGGTTCTATCAAGCCTCACCATTGAGATCAAGAAGTTTGCAAACTGCGCTCTGAATGGCAGGTGTCGCGCTTCGATATTGCTCCAATAGGTTACGCTCAAACTCCGAGAGAAGGGGATAACGAACACCACGGCTGCTTCCAAGAAGATAGTCGATGCTGCAATTGAAGTATTCACCGAGCTTTAAGAGCGTTTCATAGTCCGGTTCACGCTTGCCGGATTCATAGTTGCCGTATGCTTGACGAGAAATACCGAGATAGTCAGCGACTTCCTGCTGGGTAGCGTGAGATTCTTTACGGATGATAGTCAGATTTTCCATTGAGCATCCCCCTTTTACTTTATTATAGCAACTGATTGTTGCTTTTTCAACAGAGGAAACAAAATGTTGCAAAGAAACTGTGCAATACGCTGAAAATGCAACGTATTGTTGACATTTGAAAGGAGCAAAGCTATTATGATAGCAACGACACGTTGCAAGGGAGGGAGAGAACAGGTGAGAGAATACCTTATTGAAGCCCGCGAAAAGGCCGGTCTTACGCAACAGGATGTTGCAAACCGCATTGGAATCTCGCGGCAGTATTATCAGATGGTCGAAACCGGAGAGCGTCAGAAGCGGATGGACTTGTCCCTTGCGGGCGGTCTGTCGGTGGTTCTGAATATTCCGATTGCTGAGATTGTGCAGAGGGAAAGCGCCGCACAGGAATCCGAAAGGCAGGAGGGCGAAGCGCATGACGCTGAAACCTGAACACATTGTAGAAGCGCTGAACAAAACGCCGGAGCTGAAACGTCGCCTGATCCTGCGGATCATGGAAGAACTGCTGGACAGCGAAGCCTTTATGGAAGCGTACCCGCGCTTGTATGACCCGGCAGCGGCAGAGGCTTCACCGGAGTATAGGGAAAAGGTACGCGAAGAACTGGCGCAGATCATCGTGCGGCTGTTCCACAAAAACAAAGTTCGCCCGGACGATGCCGAAGAAGCATTGAACCGGGCGAGAGGAACTTATTTGGAAATGTATGTCCACTCCGATAAATCGTGAGGGAGTTCTTCCAGATTTGAAGCATCGGGGCAGCCGGTGGCACGGCAGTATACATTGTCTGCTTCAATCTGTGGAGTGGGGCAGGCTTCCCAGATAATGCCGTTGTACAGAAATCCGAACAGGCCGTCACCGGTTGGGACGATATACAACGGGCCGATAGAAGAATGGTAGACCCACATATTTATAACGCCTCCTTTCCGACTGATTATAGCACGGCGGGGAGGGGAGAGACAACAAGCAGGAGGGCGGAGCGCATGACGCTGAGACCTGAACACATTGAAGAAGCGCTGAACAAAAAGACGTTTGATGAAATCGACCCGGACGAAGTTCTGAAACATTACGGCTACAAGCCGGAAGAAGTTCATTGCAACGGCGTCGGGATCGGTGTATGGCGCAAGGAAGAAGCGTTTCAGAAGTTGGGGGACATCGGGGCATTCATGAGGTTTGTTGACCATAAAGCAAAAGCCCGGATCGAGTTCAACTACGACCCGGACTTTCCGGCGGCGTTGCTTATTACACACGCCGCCACAAAGACGTAAGATCAGTTTCCCAGAAGCGTGCATTTGCATCCTTGAGGAAAACAAGGAGAAGATTCAAAGTCCTCTGGCGATGTCCAGCAAACCTCTGCGGATTCAAGGCCGGATGTTCCAACCTTTTCAAAGACTTCCCATGCGTACTGTTCCATTTTCTTACAAGCTGCTATACGTTCAGATATGGGTAGTGCGCGAAGATCGACAAAGTAGTATTTCATAAATTCACCCCCTCCCCATTTTATATGTTCAAATTATAGCACGGCGGGGAGTACAAGCACAACAAGGAGCACGAGGGTATGAGCAAATGGCCGAAAAGATGAAGCCGGACAAGCTGATGCTGGATGTCCGGCAGGCCGACGCCGCGGGGCTGTCCTACGGCAGGTGGAGATTTGAAGAAACCGAGCGTATTCGCAAGGGAAAAGAGATCATCCGCCGTCAGTGCGAAGAACGGCGGCGTCGGCGAGATGAAGCCTTATCTGGCAAGGGCTGAAAGAACACGCCAGAGCGGCCCGCATGGGCAGGCGGTATGTCCGACACCGCCTTTATATGGTGCGGCCAGTGCAGGCGGGGAGCGTCAAGCCCCGCCGCCCGGTGTCAACTCCGGGGCGCACCCCCATATCCGAAAATTTACCTGCAAGCAGAAAGGACAAAGAGTATGGCATACGCATTTATTCACGGAGAGGTCAAGGGCAGCGGTGCGTCGGTCGAGTTCAAGGGAAACGGGCTTGATCTGCTGGATTTGACGATCCAGATCGTGGGCAGCGTTGTAGCAGAAGTTCCCGAACCGCTTCGTCCGCACGTTATCAAGAAGATTCAGGACAAAATTCCTGATGCGGTGCAGAACGATTTGGAAGCGCAGGGAAAGGCGGCTCCGGCAGAGAAGAAGGAAAAGCCTCCCGTTGGCGAAACGGTGGGGTTCCGCATGGCCCGGCAGTTTGCAGAGACAGAGCCGGGCTTCAAGGACTTCATTATGGCGCTGGCCGACAAGTTGTCGAACGGCTGAGTTTGGAGGTCGGAATATGAACTGCAATGTAAAAATCACAGCCGTGGGAACGGCTGACGGTCTGGAAGTCAGCATTCACGGCGGTTCGGTTGGCATGATGACGGCGGCAGAGCTTATTGTGGCCCGTGTCCTCATGGCAGTAGCAGACGACGAGGAAAATCTGGCAGGTCTGAAAGACAGTATGTTTGAGATTATCAATGAAATGGTCAAGGACTGCTGGGCTGAAAAGACGGCCAAGACGGAAGCCGAAAAAGAAGCTGCAGTCAACCAGCTGAAAGCCTTTGTGGCAATGCTCTTTGAACCGGAGGACTGACACAGGGCGGTTCCAATGGCGGGAGGAACGAAAACAAAACCCGCTGCCAGAAATACAGGCAGAAAGGCGGGGGAGTGTGAGCAGTGAATTTACGCCCTTTGTGGCGGCGTCCATGCGGGAAATGCTTTTGGATATGCTCGAAAAGCACCCGGAGATTTTCGACAGACCGACAAGATACCCGGAGGGCCGGGCAGAATTTTTGAAACAGAAGGAGCCGAACCATGGATAACGAAAAACTGTATGAGGACATGAAGCCGAAAGAAAAGTTTGAGGTTCTCTGGGCGGAGAGCGGCCTTGCTGATCGTCCGGGAGCGGAAAACCTTTGGCAGCAGATGGTGGCTTTAGGGTTCTTTGAAAAGCCTGCAAGCATTAAGCACCATTCCAACCATCCCGGCGGTCTGTGTGAGCACTCGGTTTGTGTGGCAGAGGCGGCAATGGAACTGTGCAGAACAAATCACGCTTTCAAAAAGTGTAACCGGAATGAAGTTCTTGCGGCGGCGCTCCTGCACGACTATTGCAAGGTGGGCAAGTACCGCGATAAAGGCAACGGCGAGTACGAATACTTTGACGCCGGTATGGTGGGCCATGGAGAAGGAAGCGTCATCATGGCACAGCAGTACATCAAGCTGACAGCGCGGGAGATTGTGGCAATCCGCTGGCACATGGGAGCGTACAGCGGGTCGCAGGACTGGGATACGCTCAGTGCTGTTTATGACCGCTACCCGGAGGCCATGTGCCTGCACTTCGCGGATATGATCGCTACACACTACGACGAAGTTCCTCTCTGAGGCTGTAAATGAAGGTACATAACAGAAGTCCCACCGAAAAAGCCCTGCACAAAAATGAACAGTGCAGGCACACGTTCGAGATCACCCACGAGCGGTGTGCACCGTGCAGTGGCTATGATACGAACTGTGAACGTTACGAAAAAACCAAGGGTGCTGCTGATACGAAAACATCTAAGGTATGAATGAGCCGCCACGCACCGCGTCAGCGCGGCGGCTTTTATATGGCGCGGGGCTGAACCTTGAAACGACGCAGGGGGAAACCGCCAGCGGGGCCACACCCCGTCCGCGCCGCTTTGCAGCGTGAGCGCGCCGCCATTTGCGTCCAGCACCCCGCTCTGTCCGTTTGCGGCGCTGTATGCAATGGAAAGGAGCTTTGCATCCTCGGCGCTCTGCCCGCCCAGACGGAAGCTGTAGCGCAGAAGATTTTCTTCCAGCTCGTCGTTTCTGACCGTGCACGCGGCCCGGCTTCCGGGCTGGCAGCGCAGGCTGGCCGTACCGCCGCCTGCAAGCGTCCATAGCAGCTGCGCTTCCAAATCAAGCTCGTCGGAATAGACCAGCACGAAGCAGAATTCCGTCTCCTGCTCCTGCCGTGCTCCGTCCTCCAGCACGTGCGTGCAGACTGCCTGCACGCGGAGCGTATAGTAGCTGTCCTCGCCCTGCGGGCCGACCTGCATGGCAATGCTGCCGCGTTCGTCCGCCGGTGCAAATGCGCCGTTGTTTTCCGAAATCTCTACGTTGGTAATTTGGGAATCGACCGCGTCGAGGCCGCGCAGCTCCAGCTCATAGCGCAGCTTTCCATCGGGCAGCTGCGCAGTGCGCACGTCCTGCCGCACGGTCGTATCCGACGGGCAGAGTGAGCGATAGCGCTCCCCGCCGTAGCGGTACCAGGTGAGTACGAGGCCAAGGTCGAGTGCGTCGGGCTGCGTCTCGTCTCCGGCGTCGTCCGGCTGGCCGTCGGTCCTTTCTCCGGGCTGCTCGCCGGATTCCTGGCCGGGCTGCGGCTCCGGGTCGGATCGGGGCTGCTCAGGCAGCTGCTCGGGCACGTTCTCGCTGGTCTGCTCCTCCGGCGGCTGTTCAGGATTCTGCTCCTGCCCGGACTGGCTGCCGCCTGTTCCGGTTTCCTGCGTAAGCGGCGCGGCAGCAAGCGTGCCGCCGTCTCCGTCGCCAAAGCTCAGTCGGCGCACCGGCTGGATATTCTCCTTTCGGATCGGGTTTTCCGGCTCCTGCCGCTGCATCTGCAGCGCAGGGAGCACGACCGGCGCAAGCAGCGCCGCCGTCAGCACCACGCCGAGCAGAACACGGAACCAGCGTATCGTCCAAAGCTTTCTCATAGAGCCTCCCAGTGCAAAACAAAAACACCCGACCCGCAGACGGATCCGGTGTTCGCAGTTCCAACCGAAGACAGCAATTCTCCTGACTTGCGATCTGGGCGGCTTTCCGCCCGCGTGCTGCTCCTACCTTCTCACGGTTTCCCGCAATGGCTGCCTTTCGGCCCGGCGCTTTCGCGCTTCGGAGCGGCCCTCTCGCGCACAGTTCTTTCGAGTAGGTCCATTCCTTTTTCGCCGCCCCCTGCCGAACACCCCGGCAAGACGCAGCTACAAATCTTCGGTATGCTATTTTTTCGCCTTTATCATACAGCAGGCGCAGGAAAAAGTCTACTGTTTTTTGCGTGTCTTTTCGCGGGGAATGGGCGCTTGGGGCGCACAGAAAACCCGCCCCTGTCATGCGGCGCATGACAGGGGCGGGTTGGGGGTATCGCTTATGCCGCTTCCTTGGTCATGTTCATGAGCACCTTTGCTCCCATTGCGCGGGTCGCAGTGCCCTTCGGGTTGAAGGCTCCGTTGGAGCCTGCCAGATAACCGGCGGCGGTGCAGTAGGTGACGGATTCGAGCGCCCATTCGCCGATCGCGTCAACGTCGGTGTAGGTGAGCTTCTCGGTGATGCCATCGGCGGTCTTGCCGCCGATCTTGTCATAGCCGTAGAGGACCTTTGCCATTTCCTGACGGCTGATGGCCTTGGTGGGCTTATAGGTGCCGTCTTCATAGCCGTCGACGATCTTGTTCGCGCTTGCCCACAGAACGGCGTCCGCGTACCAGCTGCCGTCCGTGCAGTCGGTGAACTTCTCGCTGACCTTACCGGTCACCTCAGGAGAACCGGCCATGCGGTACAGGACCGTTACAAGCATACCGCGGGTCAGAGCGCCGTTCGGGCCAAAGGTCGTTTCGCTCAGGCCCTTCATGAAGTTCTTGTCTGTGACATAGTTGACAGCCTCAACCGCCCAGTTGCCGTCGAGCACGTCGGTGTACGGGGTGGCAATGACCGTGATGCGGCCCTGCGGAGCAGCATAGGTTGCGGGAACGATGCCGCCCAGGCTGTCCTTGATGTAGTTGATCAGGACCTGATTGTCCAGCATGACGGAATCCTGCAGCAGCTTGTTGTCCGCGAACATATTGATGCCGTCGCCGGAATCCTTGAGCATATAGTTGTGGGACGCGACCGTGTATGTAGCCTTCGGATCAATATCGACATACTTGCCGTTCTTCAGGACCTTGACGTTCTTGACGCGGTACGCGCCGTCGACGGAGACAAACATGGATTTGTCGTCGCCCTTTGCAGAGGACTTGACCGTGGTGTCGATGGTGTACTTCAGGCCGGAAACCTGCAGGAAGCCGCCCATTTCACCAACAGAGTTCTCCCCGTCGGAATAGGTGGACATGGTGTTGCGGGCCGTCCATTCGAGCGCGTCGATGATTTCCTGACCGGTCGCCTCGACGACGCAGAGCGCGTTGCCGTACGGATGGACCTTGATGATCTGGCCGTAGGTGATATCGCCTGCGGGGATATCGGCACGGATACCGCCGCCGTTGACGAGGGCGATGTCAGCGCCGGAAACGGCGCGGTACGCGTCGGCGCAGAGGTCGCCGAGGTTGGTTTCGCGGTTGCGGACAGCGCGGGTGCCGTCGGCGCGCTTCGTGGTCAGGTCGACGGAGGTTCTGGCGACAACGGTGTTGACAAGGGCTTCATTCTTTTCCTGAATGGACTTGACAAACGCGTCGGCCGTATCGTCCTTGGCGGCGTAGTCGGAGACAAGCTCCGTGGTGAACACGCCGTTGGAGATGGTCAGCTTGCCGATGTTGACGAGCTTCGTGCCCGTGGAGGACAGGGGGATCTCCTTGCCGTCCTTGTTCTTGACCAGCTCCATGGCAATGGTGGAATGGGAGTGGCCGTCGAGCACGGCGTCGATGCCGGTCGTGTTGGCGATCAGGTCGGTCGAGCGCCACGGCTCGGAGGATTCGTCAACACCCAGATGTGCAAGGGCGACAACGTAGGTCGCGCCGTCCTTCTTGGCAGCGTCAACGGTTTCCTGCACCTTGTTATAAAGGTCAGCGCCCTTGTTGCCCTCCGCGAAGGAGTAGACGAAATTGCCGTTGGCGTCCTGGAAGTAGGTCGGGGTGGACTTGGTGAAGGATTCGGGCGTATCGATGCCGACGAACGCGACCTTGATATCGCCGTAGGTCTTGATCTCATACGCCTTGTAGCCGGTCAGACCCTTGCCGTCCTTGGCCGTATAGGTCAGGTTGCAGCAAAGATACTGATACTTGGCCTTGTCGATGAGCTTCTGGAGCTGCGGAAGAGTATAGTCAAACTCATGGTTGCCGAAGGCGGCAAAATCATAGCCTACTTCGTTCATGATGTCGACCAGATATTCGCCCTTGGACAGCGTGCCGATGACGTCGCCCTGCACGGAGTCGCCGCAATCAACGAGCGCAACGTAGTTATACGCGGCCTGCATCTCCTTTTTGTAAGCAGCCAGACCGGCATAGCCGATGTTGTCGTCAACGGCGCAGTGCACGTCGTTGGTGTACAGAATCACAATGTCGTTGGATTTCTCGTCTGCTGCGAACGCTGTGGTCATAAGGCCCAGCATCAGGCATGCCGCCAGCAGAAGTGCAATCAGTTTCTTCATAGTATCCTCCCTTTACATCTTATCTGTCCTTGGACAGATGGTATGTCTATATTATACTACAAAGAACCGTCGTCAGCTATTCACAAATGTTTGAAATCCGATGTCCGTTTTTCGTCATAATGCACAAATTGTTTAGAACATTAGTGTATGAAACCAGGTAAAGCTGTCAGTGCGTTACGGCGTCGGCTGTTCCTCGGCGAACGGTTCCCCTTTTAGAACGACCCCGCGCAGGAAGCGGAACGTCTCCTTCTCGCCGCGTTCGGCGAGCATCGTGAGCAGAAAGCGCAGCCGCTTCATGGTCTGCGGGTGCACGAGCCGCGATTCGTTTGCCCGGTCCAGATACTGCAGCGGGGATGCGTCGGTATAGGCCGCGCCCTGATATGTCTTGCAGGCCGCAATGCGGTCAGCGACCATTTCACACAGGTATCTGACCGGCATATCGACCGGCTCATACGTTCTCGTTTTGGGGCTCAGATCCGTCCAGTATTCAAAATGGTGACGGTTGCGGCCCTTGTGGTGCATCCAGGCAAGAGAATAGCCGTTCGCCTCACGCTCGGCGGTGTTCGGGCTGCGGTCGCCCTGATAGTACCGGACGCCCGCCAAAAACTCGGTTGGCGAATATTTGGACAGGTCATGCGTCAGTCCCTGCCAGATCAGGCCCATGCGGAAGCAGCCGCGCATGACCAGGTGCCGGTGATGTGTGATCGTTTTCAGATGTCCCCAGAATTTATTCATTGCGCAGCCCTCCCGTTTTTCTTATTACATTATACGATAAATCCGTTCCGGCTGCAACGCAGAAAAATTTTAAAAGCCTATTGACAAGCTAGGGAATGTGTGGTAGGATACAGCCATCCGATAGATGTTACCAACATACTATTTTAGTTCCATTTGAGTGAGGGCACAGATATGATCCTGCATCTGCTTCCGTGCGCCGTGTTCCGATGTCGGATGTGACAAAGGAACCGGATTGACGCTTTCATTTTATAAAATATATAAGGAGATTTTGAATATGTCCAACATTTATACTTCCGCTGACCAGCTGATCGGCAAGACTCCCCTGCTGGAGCTGACGCACATTGAAAAAGAGCTGAACCTCAAGGCCAGAATCCTGGCCAAACTTGAATACTTCAACCCCGCCGGTTCCGTCAAGGACCGCATTGCGAAGAAAATGATCGACGACGCGGAGGCTGCGGGTCAGCTGAAGCCCGGCTCTGTCATCATCGAGCCGACCTCCGGCAATACCGGCATCGGCCTCGCCTCCGTCGCGGCAGCCAGAGGCTACCGGATCATCATCGTCATGCCTGAGACGATGTCCGTTGAGCGCCGTCAGCTTATGAAAGCCTACGGCGCGGAGCTTGTGCTGACGGAAGGTGCCAAGGGCATGAAGGGCGCGATCGCCAAGGCGGATGAGCTGGCGAAGGAGATCCCGAACAGCTTTGTGCCGGGCCAGTTCGTCAATCCCTCGAACCCGAAGGCCCATATTGAGACGACCGGCCCCGAAATTTGGAGGGACACTGATGGGCAGGTCGACATATTCGTGGCGGGCGTCGGAACCGGCGGCACGGTAAGCGGCGTCGGCAAGGCCTTAAAACAGTTCAATCCGGAAGTGAAAATAGTCGCGGTGGAACCGGCGGACTCGCCGGTGCTCTCGGGGGGCAAGCCCGGGCCGCACAAGCTCCAAGGCATCGGGGCGGGATTCGTGCCGGGCATCTACCTGCCGGAGGTCGTCGACGAAGTTTTCAAAGTGACTGCGGAAGAGGCGGGGGACGCCGCGCGGAACCTCGCAAAAAGGGAGGGGATTCTCGCGGGCATATCGTCGGGCGCCGCCCTCTACGCCGCCCTGCAAATAGGGAAACGCCCCGAGAACGCCGGCAAGAAAATAGTGGTTCTCATACCCGACTCGGGGTCGAGATACCTGTCAACCTGGCTCTACGAATAGCATCGCCTAAATATCCGCGCCGCATTGCCGCGCGGAAGAAGGTCGGGATTCCAATCCGCGCGCCCTCTTCCGCCGGGAGCAAAACCCCCGCGCGAAAAAAAATAGAAAACGAAAATTAAGGAAATTAAAATGGAATACAGACACGAAACCCTCGCCGTTCATGCGGGACAAGTTCCCGACCCGGCGACACTCGCGCGCGCCGTTCCCGTTTACAGGACGACCGCCTACAACTTCAAGAGCGCCAAACACGGAGCCGACCTCTTCGCCCTGAAAGAGAGCGGCAACATCTACGCGCGCCTCATGAACCCCACAAACGACGTGCTCGAAAAGCGCCTCGCCGCGCTCGACA
>ERZ825137.5440-NODE-5440-length-11817-cov-3.511393_pt1 | contig 11817 bp, 12 predicted proteins | sample MGYA00519873_ERZ825137 | MGnify/ENA primary metagenome ERZ825137 (study PRJEB31778, sample SAMEA3449190) | human gut metagenome | biome: human gut; feature: human-associated habitat; material: faeces | place: United Kingdom | collected 2010/2012 ... | reverse complement strand
GACTGCAATTGGTCTACTAGAATAGTGGCTTTTTTTCTCCTGTGAAATATTCCAAATATTTAGGACTAGCTCCCTGATGCACACGAGTATAATTACTACGTGTAGCCTGAAGAGTGGGAGAAAGCTGCACTAAATTCAAGTTTCCAGGCTCAATCTTTGCCTGCATCAGAAAATGGTAAATACCATCGAATTTTTTAACTATTATACCTAAAAATCCAATTTCCGGCTGGTTAATAATAGGCTGATCCCAGTTTTTTATATCCCGATAATTAGTAGATATTCGAATACCATCTATACTAAAGAATTTTCCAGAATGGTGACAAATACGATCATCTACATAATTCCATCCTCTAAGTTCTGATATGGGAATCGGTGTTATACACGATTTTACATCTTCATTTTGCTGTTTCATCCAACGTAACACCTGTTCTGTAGAGATAAACGATCCTTTATGCAACGCAGAAAGCAAAAAATAAAGTTCTACTTCATACATGCTCGTTTTTTCCATAAAATATATTTTATTTTTAATAAACTATCAAGAAGACTCAATGCATAGTAAAATCCTCTCAACATTATAATCATTAGTAGGTAAATGAAATTTATAATCTCTATAAGTATCCAGCATTCCCTTTGTATGAATAACAACACATAGTCATTTCTCGCCACATACGGCATAAGGGAGAGAATCCGTCACCAGATATCATAAGGAAATCATTACTAACAGTCACTTCCGCTCTCTCTTGTAGTAACAGAATAAGCAGAAAACATAAGACTGTTTCAGGATACATAAAGCATCTTTTGCAAGCGCCGAGTCTATCTGAAAATCTTTATCTATTTTAATTTACTGTTTCTTCTAATCATCAATTGAATATGAATATATAACATAGGCATATATTTCAACGCTAAACACTTTATATATTGCTTCATTCCTTTTGAATGTTTACAAATATCACATTCTTTACGCCAATAAGAACGAACATCTTTTCTAAACGTCTTGTATTCTTTTGTATGACGCAAATGCCAAGTAAAGGAAAATATACAACAAAGCGTATTAATCAGGGAACCTCTAAACCATTGCAAATCGTCTTTCTTTACCGTTGTCTCACAAAATTTCACCAGCTCCTTATGTACCGTCAATATATCGTATGCACTTCGCATAGTGATTGAATGCATAATGGAGTCTTCACCTCTTTGTCTATAATTATATATCGGTGAAGCTGTCAAATAGATTCTGCGTGCAAAATATACTATCTCGTGAGAATATAAACCGTCTTCATGCAATATTCCTGGGTAAAATGAAATACAATTGTCTATGAGCAGTTGGCGGCGTATCACAAAACGCTGCACGGCCCCCATAGCACCATAACGTATATAAAACTCCTTCCCGCTAAACTCTGAATCAGCAGTACATTGTATATCTACATAATTAAGTTTCTGATTATCATAGCTCCATATCAATCCTGTACAAACCAAATCTACTTCCGAATGTTGGTTGAGAATATCCATCACCTTACCCACTGCACCATGACAAAGCCAATCATCGCTGTCTATAAACCAAATATACTCTCCCCTAGCTTCCGCAAATCCCGCATTTCTTGCCATACTAAGTCCCTGATTTTCTTGGTTCAAAACACGTAAGCTATGGTATCTCTCAAATTGTGCCACCTCCTCCATAGAATTGTCTGGTGTACCATCATTCACCACTATCACTTCGATAGGCAATGTGTCAGTGTTTTCATCAAGGATACTTCCAAGACATTGCGCTACATATTTCTCTACTTTATAAATAGGTATTATAATTGACAATTTCAATTCCATTAACTTATTTTTTAGTGTATTTACCTAACAACAATTCGCATTTCCAACTATAGTAATTCATCATATCCACTATAACAATCGAAATAATTATCAACATAACTCCAAGTATCATTCCTATATATCTAAGGTATTATGCCATACATCAATATATAGTCTACATGAGTATAAATCTCATTTATTACTTTAAAAATATCGGTGTACCATGTATAAACCGATAATCATTAATGTTTCCCACTTGCAAAAGATTATATATTTCCCCACAAAATGACTAAATAGGTTAAAGAACCATACATATCATCACATTCCACATAGCAAACGTAGAAAATACAAATAATATAATCTGTTATTAAACAATACTTATTCTAAATAATCATAAAAGTAGATATACTTGTCAAGATAAATACTCAACCCTTCATCAATAAGTGACAATAGTGCTATCGATCACGTTTTATCTAACAATATAGACCTAATTTTGTTACATTCTCTTACCAATATACCAATTATCAAATAGATACCTATCTCACCAATTTCAAGCCATTCTATTATACCTCCCCATAATTAACATAATAAAAAAGAGAAAAGAAAAAATTCTCATTTACAGATAGTTTGATAATAACCTAGCGCACCACAACAAATATCATCACAGCAAATAACCTCGATAAAAACCAAAGATATGGTCTCCACATTTCAACTACAATCTCTTTCAATGCCACTAGCTACATATATAAACTATTTTTTACTTTTTTCATCATACTATACAAGCAAAATCACCACTACAACTATCGTTATCCCAACTTTTAAATACTATTTCTTTAGTACTTCTTTTGTAGAAATTCCATATTATCTAATCAGTTTTTCTTTTAGATTAACAAATTTCTCTATTGGGGGCAATAAAATAAGCAAACGACTATCTCTCTTTAATCTCAAAAGCTTATCCTTCAATTTTTTAAATTGGTAGTTATTTTCACTTATTGGCTCCAGCATAGGAAAATCTATTTCTGTAATAACTTTTTCCCAGCGTTGAATATTACCATCTATACCAAATTTTTGGGAAATAAAAGAGTATAAATTATCATACTCTTCCTTAGGGGAAAGCAAACGTTTAACTATATAATTAGCAAGTTGTGAGAATTTATTATATAGGAAATCTTTATTATATACTGTATCAAGATATGCTGGATGGTATATAGTAGTAATACCACATCCCATTAGTTGCATTTCTATGGAAGTGATAGGCAAGCACTCTGAACGACCTGTAGGGTTAGGAACAGCTACCTTACATTTACCTAATACTTCATACTTTTCTTCACCCAAAAGTCCCAAAAAATGAACATTATTTAATATTCTTCCCCTATCATCCATGAGAAACTGCATAAAATAATCTTCATATTCTTTTTCTGCAATTCCATATTTACCAAGGATCGCATTACGGTTGTAAAGTTTTCCTGTACCAATAACATACAATTGTGCATCAGGGACATTTTTAACAACTGATTTCCACGCTTTTGCTAATACATGAAAACCTTTTACAGGAATTATACTACCCATGTAAACAACATTGTGATTGTCTTTTTTGTCAATCAATGACTCATAATATGATTTCTCACGAAATGGAAATATATTATATATATATGTTGACTTCAACGATGCCAGATGATCACGATAAAGTTCCATTTCCTCTCTACCACAATTAACAATCTTACCAAAATATGGCTTTGATGATACTAAGTCTAATATATGGTAAGGTACATTATTATGAGCCCAAATAATCACCTTGAGTCTATTACCATAACGCGATAATATTTTGTCATTAAAAAACTTGATATCTATAACGACTTCTGTTATTCCATTTTCAATACAATAATCACACACATCTTCCAATGAATTAACTTTAACGATATTTTTGTGAGGAAACTTTCCATCAAAGTTTACAAGTACATACGGGTCTATGCCATTCTCTCTTTTTTCTAACAAGTAAGGAACAAACAAAAATTCATATTCAGAACCTGCAATGCCTGGATTTGCATCAACGATTCTACTATAATCAATATTAGGCATATTGGAATTACATACATAAAATGCTACTTTCATCTCTTTTATATTATTCATAAATTATTTGAACCCATAAATCAGCATTTGATTTAGAACGCACCATTCTTATAAAACATTATTTAATAATTATTTACAAAAAATAGTTACTAACTCATTTAACTTTCAACTATTGACAACACAACTTTGTTAACTTACCCCATTTTAAAATACCAATATCTAAACCAAACAATTTCTCTATCATAAAATCTCTTTAAGCATTACACGTTTTTTTATCTATTACATACCTGAACATCACTGCAATCAATAGAGTAATCAGAAATACGATGAGAGCAGAAAATTTATAGAATTGGAAATCCAAAACAGAGAGTCCGTAAAATACCAAACGATGCCATAGATAGATATCTAAAGTGTAAATACTATGGACATGGGGGGGGAGGGAAATATTAATTAATCCTTTTTCCATATAAGCACTGAATGTCATCAACAGAGAAAACCCCAAAAGCGACAGTGGTATAGTAGCAAATGGAATATCATTTTTAATAACATTCCATTCAACCACAGACACCGCATAAACAGCCAAACAAATCAATATATTGCGCACTGCACCTAACGAACCGAAAAGCGCAAACAACCTTTGTTTATGACGAGCAACAAGATAACCATAATAAAGAAAGGGCAGCGACTGGGCAAAAAGTCCGAGATGGACATCACCTATCCTAACTACCGCTAACGACACAATTTGCCCTATCAAGATCACCACCAGTATTATCCCTTTGTGAAGCCAATGACGTAAAGCATAAATCAGTGCTAAAGCAAGCATACCATCATAGAGAAACCATGTGGTGAGTATGCCATAAACTTTGCCATGCCAAGTATGCTGATCAACAAAGGGACACATTCCTGTACTCAGTAATTTTAAAGTATCTGCAATTGTCCACGCTCCAATTTGGCCCATCACCACATCTAATGTTAAACTGATGATGAAGAATATAATAGTATATAGAACCCACAAACGTCCCCATTTGCCTATACTCCTCCGAATGACCACATTTTGATTTTCAGTGTCGTTACGAAATAGGAAATAACCTGTAACGAGATAAAAGAAAGGCACAGCGCAACGTGCTATTGGAAATAGCAAAAAATAGCCTTTCATTGGCACATGAATACACACTACGAGAAAAGCAAAAAAATATCTCGCCCATTCAATTATAGGATTTCTCATATTCCAAATTAATTATACTTATTCTTTTTCTTAATATTATATCTTACCAAAAATACCACACTCATTATACTATTTCTATTTAACACCCAATACATCGCAAAACAGGCTACATAGCCGATTAAAAGCACAATACCAGACAAAAAAGCCATTGATAAATAAGCCATTACTATCGGGATTATCTGATAAACAAGGAAACAAGTATTGGAAAACTTCACATATCTACTAGAAAATATAATACGAGTGACAGTACTAACAATGTGAGCCATAACAATAGCCAAGCAAGCTCCCCACAATCCCCACAAGGGGATAAATAACAAATTTGCCGCTATGGCTGTAAGGCCTCCAAATACAACCGTGTACATAGTGTATCTTGAATTATGGAAAGCTGAAAATACCGTACCAAGAAACGCTGTCATATTGCAAAATATCGAACCTATAGTAAGAAGTGGAATGTATTTATAGGCTGAATAAAATTCTTGCGTAGTCATTATTGAAATAAATGGTTTTGCAATTATAATTATGCATACACAACCTATTGTTTGAGCAGCAAACACAACACGGAACATTCTATTATAATATTCTACAAAAGTTGGAGATTTTATTTCTTCTACTACTGCCACTATCCATGCCTGTTGAAAGAAATTAAACACTAAATTGATAATACTTGGTAACTTCAAAGCCACAGCCATAAGTCCAATAGAGGCAAATCCACAATAATTTTCAAGCAAAGGACGATTAAGACCATTGACAAACCACCACAATACTGCTGTCGGTATGAGAGGCACTGTATACCTCAACATCTCAACAAGGCTTACACGGCTAAAATTATTCATCGAAAGATATTCATAAGAGCGAGAATAAAAGAAGGTAAAAGATGCAGTAACAACATTGGATATAATGGTCGCAAGCACGAATCCCCAAACACCCATCACAGGAATCATTAACAGAGAAAATCCGGCCATGACACCACTCTGTACTATACCTGTGAAACTAAAAACAGACATTTTACCTATTCCTCTGCAAAAATCCTGAGTATATTTCTGAAAAAGCGATGAAATGAGTATGCCATATACATACCAACTGTATTGAAATATTGCATTGTCACTATTGAACAATGTAAAAACATAAAAAAGAGGAATAGCCACAAGAGTACAGAATATCTGAAAAAAGAAACCTGTAGAATAATACTCTCTTATCTTTTTCTTATCCGCACCAATAGGAAAAATATAAATAGCATCACTGATATCACAGGCTATTACATTCAAAAGTAACGCTGCATATACACTGATAATATCTGTAAGACCGTAATCTGCAGGTGAAAGCCATGAAGTATAGAGAGGAAGCATGATGAATCCCATCAACTTCGACCCTATATTTCCAATGGCTATAAACGACAAATTTTTAACCAACTTCTTAGTTCTCCCCATAATAGAATACTATTGAAATAATCTTTTAGCTTCTGCAAGTGTCTTTACACCAGAGTCTGTTATTCGAGGACAATCAAGCTGTTCCGCCCACCAATCAATATCCGCATCTTTACCAAAAGACAGAGCAGAAGACGAATTGACTGTAGCCACTTTCTTGAAATTTACACCAAGAATGGCAAGTAACTGCATAGGGACAACTTTATTGAAATATATCACTCCGGGAAATAAACCCTTGTAGTCAAGCGTGTCACGAGGATGTGGCTTAACAATGACATTTAAGATACCATACTTATCAATCATTTCTCTGTATATATCAATTTGCTCATCACGACTCATCACCTTGTCAATGTACATCGGTTGAGTAAGGATGAGAACATTGCGAGTTTTCATCAATTCTAGATCTTCGTTAGTGATACCATAGACTGAAAGAATAAAATTTTTCTTTTCTTCACAACTATCCCGCCATGCCTTTCTAAGATCAACTACGATGTTTGGTAATCCTTTATGATAGGGCTTATTATAAGGGATTGAAGTATATATCGCTTTTGTAGATGACGATGTTCCTACAGGATGCAAATAATATTCTCCATATAATAGCCTTCTTAAAAGTTTTTTTATTAGGTTAGTATTCTCTGCTTCAATATAAAATTTATACAACGAACTTGTCTCCCAAATGTCAAGTACAAACGGGCAATCTTCAATATAATTGTTTTTCAAACCGCGTAATAGAAACCAATAAAAGTCCAAACCGTAAATGTCAGCCTTAAAGAGAAACGGCCACTTAATGAAACGCTTAACGATCATATAAGGAGCTAGTAGAAAATTGAATTTATATATCCAAGAACCTTTAATATTAAGGAAAGTACTATTTGGGAAATGAGACCTAAGATTCTCTGGTATTGTATGAGCAAAGAAAAAAAACGTATTGTTAATCTCCTCTTTTGTACTCATCAATAAATAGTAGGTCATACAATATAGAGAGCATGGCATACACACACGTGAAAAATTCCTTTTATTCATTACTTACTAGATACTATTTATTCTACAATAACGATTTTTTCTCAAACGTATATCATTGAGGAAGAATCGAAAGCATACATATTTCATAACTTAAATTATATTCTTCTATAAGTTTTCAAAAAAACAAATTCAGAAAACTCAAAATCAATAGGATTGTCTATGTCTGTAGCCTCAACCTCATCTATATTATAAATATAAGGTTTATGTCCTACCACATTCTTACATTCAACCATAGTTGTCTTTGAAAGAATATTAACAGCAAAATTCAGTGCCGCAATGTCGGGAAGATCTTGGCTGCGAGGCTGGTGACGTAAATCATAGTTAATAGGCAAATTATCCTTAAACAGGAATTCTTTCACTAAATGAGCTGTGTTCACCGAATCATATTTCAAACAGTGATTTTTGTAGAATTCCACACATTCATAAATTGTCTTATCGTGAATTAACGGATTGGTACAATTGGCATACACAATTACATCACAATCCATATTTTCAGCCATGTTCTGATAAACATCACTCATTGAAACTGTATTTGACGCATAATAAGAATCACGTCTCACTGTCTTTGCACCACAGTTATTTGCTATAAAAAGTATATCGTCATCATTCGAATTCACTACCACTTCATCTATATTGGATATACGTTGCAGTTGTTTTATCTTTACCTCTAACAAGGTACTTCCAGCAAACGGACGAATATTCTTGTTTTGAACACGCTGCGAACCGGAACGAGCAGCAATTAATGCGGAAACTTTCATGCCACCCTCCTTTCTGCCATATTCGGCGAAAAGAACGATGAAATGAGACCCTGTTTGTAATGACTATTTACCCCCCCCAGCAGGATTTCAGACGAATACGAGATACCTTCCTCCATCAGCCACTTTTCCGTTCGTTTTATATCATCTTCATCGTGTACATCAAAGCTCTCTTTAACTATTATAGGTTTAATATGATTACCCATAAATGTCCAAGGTTGCTGCCCTTCTTCTCCTGAATATAGTGAATTCTTAAGGTTCAATGTCCAGAAATTATGGCACAACACAAAGTTCATCGGCAAATCCTGACGATTAGTAGAAATACGTTGTCCTTTAAAATCGAACCATGTTCCAAGACAGCCGTCGTCACGTAGACATTTGGAACGATACGGATGATTGTCCATTTCCAATAACACCGGACATGAAGCAGACAGTTGAGGATTGTTTAAGAGATTCCTTATCGACTCTTCTATCCACTCCGTCTTAACAATACCGGAATTAGCAAGAAGCACTACGAGAATGTCTGGGAAGCAACCTTCCTTTCTCATTACAGAAAGCGCATGAACGATTACGTCTATATGTTGTGCTGTCGGAGATGCTAATTCCTTCGGACGACGAATCTCCTTATAACCACAATCCGATGCCGCCTTGATAATCTTTTCATCATCAGAACTTGCATAAAAGTCTGTTATTAATTTGCACCTACGAGCTGCCATGGCTGGATAATATAAAAGAGGCTTTCCCAAAACAGGCAATATGTTTTTATCTTTGAGTGTGTTATTGCCACGACCTGTTAGTAATGCTGCAATCTTCATGCTGCCCTCCTTTCTCTTTTAATAGAAAAAAGAAGGACATTTTGACAGACCTTATTTACCCCCCCCTATGAGAATCTATAATATACGGATCTATTTGTGAAACAGACTCGTCCATATCCAACCACGCACGGGCACAAGCCAAATCCAACCCATCGTCAATATCACAACCGGTTCTTTTGTTGACTACAAATTTATAAGGATGACGACCGTGAAAATAGCTCCATTCTATCATTTTTTCTCTGGGAGCCATAAGTATGCCATCAGTTACAAAGTAAAGAACAGGTAATTGCTGGCTCGGAACATGCTTCAATCCTAATTCATAATTAAGGGGACCTTCTTCCGTCCATATATAGCGTTTGAAACTTTCCACACTCATTAAAGAATCGTAACCCTGCTCCAAAGCCGGATAATAAGCCATTATGGCCTCACGATAATCTTTTGGAAAAACCAAGGGAGACGTACAGGTTGCCCACAAGATGGTTTCCCCATCCACACTTTCGGCGATGTGACGGACAACCTCACCAAACGTCTTCGTTTTCTCGTCGCAGTATTCAGGAGCACGTTTATGGATATCCGCCCCAACGCTACTGGCCATCTCAAGCATTAAATCGGAATCAGATGACACAACAATACGCGTAATTTCAGGTACTTGCTTTAACTGATTGATTTTGTTTACCAACAAATTGGTTCCCGCAAACGGGGCGACATTCTTGTTTTTTAAACGGGTGCTTCCGGCACGTACCGGGATAATAGCTGTGATTGTTCTCATAATCATTATGTATTAAACGTATTTCTAAGATTTTAAATCGCAGCCATATTCATCCGATTAGACTATTCCAGAAGTGCCTCCTTCAATAAGATTGTTTTCTTATAGATCTGTTCGGCGATATAAAAATCCAAAGGGGTATCAATATCGATGGACTCTATATCGGTTGTCAGAACGAACTTGGGACGTTTGCCTATTATATTCCTATTCCGTATTAAATCTTCACGGGAAATCACCGTTACTCCGAAGTTCAACGCCACCACATCTGGAAGGTTTTGTGAATTGGGAGCGTGCAGCGGATCGTAATTGACAGGTTTACCCTCTAACCACAGAAATTCTTTTATGGACGAGACGGTGGCAATACAATCGCAATCCGAAGAAGATTTAAATGTTTGAATGCACTGCGATATGGTTTGTGGTTGTATAAAGGGAGAGGTACAGGGACAATAGACAAATAAATCCGTGTCCGTAACCTCTCCTAAATGGTGGAAGAATTCACTTCCGGAACATTGGGAGGAAGCGTAATACTCTTCCCGGCGGTGGTATTTTACCCCCCCCCATAGAGTAATTCTTCTTTATAATATCAATAGCGTCCTCGGAATTGGTATTCACTATGATGGAATCCAATTCCGGAACTTTGAGAAGATTCTGAATCTTCAATTCCATCAGATTGGTATCACCGAACGGACGAAGATTTTTGTCCTTCACCCGTTGAGAACCGGTGCGAATGGGAATAACTGCTGTGATTTTCATATTCTTTAAATTATGTATAAGTTTAAGACTGGTCAAAATCCAATAAGAACTTATTGTCAATCTAAACAAAAGCTTAAAAAATTATTTTTTCTTCTCCGTCTCATAACCGTAGCCATACCGTTTGCCATAACCATAGCCGTATTTCTTTCCGTAGCCGTAGCTATAGCTGTTCTTACGGCTCGTCAAATCGATACCATTAAGAACCGTGCAAAGAGCGGAAAACTTCAACTCGTTCTTCAATGTATTGATATAACCATAACCGCCCTTCGGAGTGTAATCCGCACGGCACACATAAACCAAAGCATTGGCCACACGCGCTACCAACACAGAGATGGTGGCACTCGAGGACAAGCCGCTTTTCATGGGAAGGCTCATTCGGGTCAGCGTTATCTTCACGCCACCCACGTTATACCACTCGAGCATGTAGGAAACTACACCGGCACAATACGAAAAGAACGAACCGGAACGGGCTATTTCCTTTAGTTTGCCACTTTCCATGGGACAGCTGAAGTCTTTCCACACATCACGGATTTCTTCGGCAGTGGAGCACATCTCTAATTTTTCAGACTACTCAGCCAGGGCATAAATGCCCTGCTCGGTACCCGTAACGATTGCGGCGCCGGCAACCAACTCGGAATTCATCGTGCGGTATTTTCCGGCCCAGTCGCTATGCTCGCCAAAAAGACACAGACGACCAGGCACAAATAATTCAATTGACATGATATTGTTAGACTATGGTCCAAATTTTGATATAATATTTCAGAGAAGTCACAAAATGGTGGCATTCTCCCAGAAACCTCAAAAGCAGACTTTATTTTGAAATTTAAATGATTTTTATTTCAATCCTTTATAAATCGAGTACCATAGGGCTACTTGATAAGAATGACAAAGAGATTTATGAAGGGGATATCTTAAACAATGGATGATGTAATTATAGCGTCTGTTGGAATAATGATCGACATCGTTACCAAGTGCAAAACCTGTCACAAGACCAAGCTGATGGTCCACATGAATACCGCCAACGACTCTACTTCATCCCCTACATCCGTTCCTCATCCACTCCTTAAACTCTTCCACTAAACTCTCCGACCCAGCATCCTTCTCACCGTACACATTCCCGTAATCCTGCATCAATGCATCCATACAGCGCAGAAGAATAAGCATTTTCCGTTCCCATACCGTTTCCCGA
>ERZ825137.5436-NODE-5436-length-11818-cov-3.565927_pt1 | contig 11818 bp, 8 predicted proteins | sample MGYA00519873_ERZ825137 | MGnify/ENA primary metagenome ERZ825137 (study PRJEB31778, sample SAMEA3449190) | human gut metagenome | biome: human gut; feature: human-associated habitat; material: faeces | place: United Kingdom | collected 2010/2012 ... | reverse complement strand
CTCCCTTTTTCCCCCTTCTGTATATTAAGACGGAAAAAATCGCAAAGTGCAACAAGTTTTTTTTTCAAATTTTTGCTCTGTTTTCTATGTTTTCTTATTTTCCACTCCGTTTTTATACCTGCGAAATGGTACGAAAAAACCCTGTGATTGTAGTAATCACAGGGTTTCGCTGGTGCGGTTGACAGGACTCGAACCTGCATGTCTTGGGAACACAAGATCCTTAGTCTTGCGCGTCTGCCAATTCCGCCACAACCGCATATCAGATTGCTCCGCTTTCGCGGAACAATCATTATTATACACTATCTCTACCTAAAATGCAATGATAAAATTTCGTAAAATCAAAGTTTTTCACTTCTTTTTACAAATTCCTAGCCAAATCAAGCGTTTTGAGGCAGTGCGTTCCCCTATTTCAGCATCACACTGTTGTTAAGCACCGGCACGCTGTACAGGAACAGTATGTCCTGTCGGTCAAAATCAACAAACTTTCCTACTCTTTCGCTCGGCAGATAACGCGTATCGACTAAGGTCACTTTGCGATAGCACTCTGTGAAGAACGGCGCGATGCTGCTGCCGAAGGAATCCCGGAAAATGATGAGTTCCTTATCTGTCGTGCTCGCCGGATTTTCGATGGTCAGCAGTGACTTCGCGCCGCCGAGGAACATATCGTAGCCTTCGCCATCCTCGCTCGCGGCGCTTGCGATGGTATAGACTCCTGTTGTGACATACCGCTCATCCTCGCTCGCGTAATCGGTCACGATACAGCCAGCCAAGGCTTCATTTGTCAGATAGATCAGTTCCTCCGGCTCCATCGCAAGATCGCTTTGGCGTCCGTAAGCCCCAATAAAGCTGTCATTTGCTACAACCTTGTCGTACTCCGCCGTCAGCTCACAGCCCATCGCCTCCGCGATCCACTGTGCCACCGGATAGATCTTTTCCTGCCGCCAGTGCGCGTCAGTCTTGTAATAGCTTTCCATATCTAAAAGGTCGTCAAGCTCGATATAGGAAGCAAAGTCCTCCGTATCCGCCTGCATGCGCGCGTATAGCTCGCTGTAATCGATGACATTCTGCCCCTCTGCCTCAAATGCCCAGGCGTTCTTGTCCGGTACGATCGCGAAATAAGTTTTTACGTCCTGATCCTTCAGATAAAGCTCGTAAATCTTCCGCAGCTTTTCGCCTGCTTTGTCCAGCGACTGCTCATCCATCGGATATTCTGACTTGATGATATAGCCGTTGTAATCATAGAAGCCCTTATCATCTGTCTTGACCTTAACGCCGGACGAGCGGCAGCTCGTCAAAAATGAAGCTGCCAGCAGCACTGCAAGGCACAGCATTGCGATCCGTTTTGCGGCTCGTTTCACGTCCGGTTTGATTCTTTTTTCTTTTTTCATCGGTTTTCTCCCTGTTTCGACAAAATATTCAATCTTTCGCGTGTCTTTCACGCTATCGCAAGATTCCGCCGTTACAGCCGGATTCTCAAAGGCGGATACCGAAAGCGGGATATCCGGCGCTATTCGATGTTTTCTTCACAGTAAACTTTCGCATCCTGATAGGCCTTTAGGGTCTTGCTCTTGAAGGTATCGATCAAATCTTCCGCTCCGAAGGCCGAAACCACATAGCCGTTTACCTTGATGATAACAAATTTGTCCGGAAATCCGCAGACCCAGCGTCTGTTCTCAATGCTCTCTTTCATCGCCTTTGCGAACTTGTCCGCATTCTTGCTATCTTTAAGCTGGAACGCACCCGCTGTAAACGTGTTGAGATTCATCATGTGCGTCAACGATGCCGCCTTTTTGAGCAGATCCGCGGAATCCTCCGGAACTGCAAGGGTCGATTCCAGTACGGCGCTGTCACTGACGTCAAACTTGCCCGGCGCGTCATCTTTCGCGTTTTCCTCGGAATAGTCTCCGCCGGAAGCAGGGAATTTATCATCCTCACTGTAGCTCTTCCAAACAGTGTTCAGAAGATTCAGCGGCGAGCTTGGCTTGTTTGCTTTGTCAGTGTCATGCTTATCTGCGGACGGTTTTGAAGTCGATGGCTTGCTTGCGGAAGGTTTTGAAGCAGCCGGCTTATCCGTACTCGCGGACGGTTTTTGTTCCGGCTTAGAAGCCTCATCCTCCTTCGTGATATCGTCTTTCTGATGATCATCAGGTTTCTGCGCGCTGTCCTCCCCCGACGGATCCGCATCTTGATCTTCTTTGCCCGTATCAGCACCGGCAGTGTTCCCTGCGTTCTCACTTCCCGCGGCGTTGTCTCCCGCTGCCGGATTGTCCGTATCCGGGTCCTGCGGCTGGTCGCTTGCTGTGCATGCCGCAAAGCTAAAAACCAGGCATACGGCAAGCAATAAACATAAAAACTTTTTCATTTGTATTTTCCTCCGTAATCTCAAAAATAATTGTACCATAAGCTTAGTCGCAGGGAAAGAGAAAAACCCTCACTTTTCTTTTAGGATAAAGACTCCCATAACAAAAGCCTAGATTTTCATGTACGCATAACACTCTTTCGCAAGGTGCTTTTGTCGTGATTCCGAAAATATCGTCCAGCGATATTTCCTAAATAAAAAATCGACAGCGCAAGGGACTGATAAGCTTTCGTTTTTGCAGCTGTCGATTTTATTTCAGATTTGTTTTGCGGTTTGCGCAAAATGAAGTTATTCTTCCGCTTCTTTTACCGTTTCCGCTTGCTTTGCGGCATTTAAGGATTTTACTTTTTTTGCAAGTGTCAAGGAAAGAACAACCGCAATAACACAGCATATGCCAAAGAATATAAACATTCTGAAATAGCCTGCTTCTTCACCATAGTTGTCAAGCCAGCTTCCAATCATTGCGGGTACGAAAAGGTCCGGAAGATAGATGACCATGGAAGATAGTCCGATTGCAGTTGCTGCATAAGTAATCGGGATATCGATTTCATTGAGGATAGACCACATAACGCCATAGAGCATCATGGCAAAAGCAGATGCTAAAAGAGAAATTACAATGGCCGGAATGACACTTTCTTTTCCTGCCGGAATCTGCGTCGTGATAAAAAACAGAATCGCAAGCACGATGAACCCATATCCATAAAGTTTAAGGGTAGATTTTAAAAACTTATCCGCAATGTAGCCACCTAGCGGCGATAAGAAGTAGAACACATAGCCCCTGATGATTCCTAAAAACGCGGAATCAGATACATCCATTCCGACTTGGGAAGTTAGATACGGTGTGAAATAAGATACATTACTGTAAATCGTGTACATGATAAACATGATGATAGATGCCCACCATAAATACGGATTACGAACGGCTTTCCCGATATCGCTGATTTTAAAACGATCTTCTTCTGCGAGTTGCCCTTCTTCTGTTTCGCTTTCTTTAAACGTAATCTGTACGAAAACCGCGGCAATTATAACCGCGACAGACATTCCAATGATGGTGCGAAACATCGCATCATGATTATCATCGGTAGAGGCATACAAACCCCAAAAGATGAAACTGCATACCAGACTAATAACTGAGCCAAGGGCGTAATACCAACCATAGGTACTTCCGGAATTATCCTTGCCCCCCAATAGGCGCAAGCCTTTGTTCAGCGCGGTCCAAAATACGAAGCTAGTGGTCACCGCAAATAGGAAGAATACAATCATAGCGGTGATATAGTTCATGGAAAAGGCCATGACAAAGCCCAAAATACCGGTGCCTACCAAAGATAACACCAACATCTTCTTCGCCGAAAACTTATCAGCCAAAATTCCACCCGGAATGTATAAAATCAGGCATCCGACTGCATAAGCAGACAGCAAAAAACCCGCCTGCGCGTTTGTCATTCCAAAAGCAGGAAGCAGTTTATCATAATAGACATACTTAATGTATGGCAACTCATAAATAACGCTTCCGGCAATGGAGAATGATATGACTGCGAGAAGAGTGTTAAAACTCAGTTTTTCTTTTTTCATGTTTTTTCTCCTTCAAACTTCATCAGGTATACCTTGCAATTCGTGCGTTCCCAAGATCTTTTTTTATGCTAATTTTACTATATAGGATATGATTATTTTAATAAATAGCCAAAAAATTTTTTTAGACCAGTCCAAAATGCATACTTCCACTATTTTGGACTTTGTTATATAATAATGGTACAAGTTCAGAAGTTCCCTGCTGGCGGTAGAATACACGCCGTATACATTTTTAAAGGAGAATACAATGAAAAAGATTACCCCTGACTTCTTTAAGGAATACGTTAATACAACAGATATGCAGTATAACGGCAACGACCTGTTTTCGTTTGTTCGCTATGACACCGTTTTTGAAGAGGACAAATATGTTTCCAATCTATGGCTTTTTGACATGAACACCAACACTGTCAAAGAACAGCTGACTTTCGACGATTCTGTCGGCATGCACCAGTGGCTCGATGAAGAAAACATTATCATCGCAACAGCTAGAACCGAAGCAGAAAAAGCCGCACAGGAAAAAGGAATCCCTTTAGTAATTTTTTATAAGTTTAATATTCTGAGCAAGGAATATACCAAGCTGTTTGAAGTATACAAGAATGTCTGCAAATTTGAACGTATCGATGATGATCGCTATCTTCTGCTGGCCAGCGAAAATAAAATGCGTGATCGTTACCTGGAAGCCGCCGGCGGCGACTGGGATGAGTATATCAAGATTCAAGAAAAGGAAAGCAAATACTTTATCGCCGATGAAGTTCCGTTTTGGACGAATGACGGAGGATACTGTAATCAGGAGCGTGGCCGAGTCTATCTTTACGACAGCGGCGAGTTGAAGCAACTTACACAGGATGATATCAGCGTTTATGATATCAAATCCTACAAAAATCTGTACGGCCTCTTTTACGGCGTAGAATCCGGCGGCATGCAGCGAACTGAGGGCAAAGTCTATAAAATCAACTACAAAAACATGGAGATTACACCGATTGATGACTCAAACCATTACATCTACACCAAGATTCAACCGATTGATGAAACGCATATTTTGCTTGGTCGCAATGACCGAAGTTTTCATGGGGAATATCAAAATGAATACATTGACATTTTAGATATGAATACCGGCGAGTTTACAAGAAACAACAAAACTACAGATATCCACTACTACGATAATGTGCTGACCGACATTACCTATCTCAGTGGCTGGTTAAACAAGATCTTGACAACGCCAAACGGTATCATCTATATCAGTACGCGCGGCGGCAGTTCCAAACTCTACTTCAGTCCATTCGGCGATGACAGTATGCAAGAACTGACACATCCGGATGGCAAAATTCTGGACTACTTCCTCTGCGGCGACAAAATTTACATGTCTGCGATACGTGGTCTCTCTGGAGGCGAATTCTATATTCTTGACCTTGTCACCGGTAAAGAAACGCAGGTTAGCAACTATAACGACCATTTAGAAAATGAATACAACTATCCGCAAATGGAAATCTGTAATTTCATAAATTCCGACGGTCTGGAAATTGAGGGTTGGCTGATGAAACCAGTCGATTTCGCTCCAGATAAAAAATATCCGGCGATCCTCTTCATCCATGGTGGTCCAGGCTCTGCTTATGGCCCGGTAGCAACTCACGAAATGTTTGCGATGTGCGCGGAAGGCTATGGTGTTTTTTACTGTAACCCAAGAGGTTCTGAAGGAAAGGGCGGTGCTTTCGCTGATATTCGCACGAAATGGGGTACTGTTGATTATCGGGATCTTATGGAATTTACCGATACAGTTCTCGCGCGTAATCCTTGGATTGACGTAAGCCGGGTCGGCATCACCGGTGGTTCTTACGGCGGCATCATCATCAACTGGATTATCGGCCATACGAACCGTTATAAAGCAGCCATTTCTGACCGCTGTGTTTCTAACCTGATTAGTGACTATGGCATGTCAGATATCGGTTTCCCATGCAATAAAGATACCTATGGAACAACCCCTTGGGAAAATCTTGAATATCTTTGGGATCAATCCGGACTGAAATACGCTCCGAATATCAAGACACCGGTTCTCTTTATCCATGGCGTGGATGACTACCGCTGCACTTATGACCATGCTCTTCAGCTGCACAGCGCGATTACCTACTTCGGCGGCATATCTAGAGTTTTCGCGGTCAAAGGCGAAACACATGAACTTTGCCGCAGCGGAAGTCCCAAAAACCGGGAACGCAGAATTCTCGAAATGCTTCATTGGTTCGAAAAATATCTGTAACAGGAAGGACGGGTGAAAAAAAATGAACAAAAACAGCATGGCATACAAATATCTTATGATCCTCATTGCAACCTGCACGACGGTCGTTTATTTTATCCCTTATGCATGCAATGATTTCTACAACCATTTTATCGACACCTATCATATTACATACGGCCAGGCCGGAGATCTTCTTACGTTCTTTGGCATCACCGCTGTCATCGGCTATTTTATCGGCGGTTGGGTTGCCGATAAATTTAATCCCAAAATGCTGGTGGTGTGGTCGGCGATTTTAACCGGTCTTGCCGGAACCGTGGTGGCGTTCTCTACCTCCTTTACGATTCTTAAAATCATGTACTTTCTCTTTGGCATCACCAGTACTTGCATGCACTGGAGCGCCTTTTTGAAGGTAATCAAAAATATTGGAGAAGATGACGAACAAGGTAAACTTTTTGGATTTTATAATTTTTCCTACGGTCTGTTCGGCATCGCTTGTACCTACCTGATTCTCGGTATGATGGAAACCGCATTGGCAAAATATGAATTCCGCGGCGGTATGATGATTTACTGCGTCATCTCCGTTGTCTTTGGTATTCTAACATGGATCTTTGTTCCATATGATGAAGAAAAGGCAAAAGCCAGAGAAGGGGCTGATGATAAAATTGACTTGAAGCTCATCGGCAAGGTTCTCAAAATGCCGATCACCTGGTACTTAGGTCTCTTTACGCTCGGTTACTTCCTTGTTCGTTCTACTGTGCCTTACCTGAATCCATATATGACCGATGCCTTTGGGGTATCCATTGGCATCGCTGCACTTGTCACTAACACACTGCGCAGCGGCATGAACCTCATCGCCGGACCAGTCGGAGGTTTCTTTATCGACCGCCTCAAAAGTTCTACAAAGGTTGTCATGGTTGGAGGCATTGGAACCCTGCTATTTACTATCGTGCTGATGTTGGTGCCGCAACAGCATAACATGATTATTCTGCTGATTACCGTCTGCATTATCCTGCTGCTGTTTTCTTATGTTAACTCAACTGCGCTTTACACACCGGTCACTGAAGCGAGGGTTCCGTTCAAATATGTCGGAACTGTTTTGGGCGTCGCATCTGCAATTGGTTATTCCTCGGATATTTGGCTGTATAACCTCTGTGGGACGTGGTTGGACAACAATGGCAACGCAGGCTATTCCTATATTTGGCTTCTGCAGGCTTTCGGCGCAATTATGATGATCGTCATGGGTCTGCTCCTCGCAGCCACTTACAAGAAAGTACGTAAAAATGGAAATCAAACTGAATCGTAACAATAATACCCCGATCTATTTACAAATCAAGAACGCGATTGCCCAGTTGATCCTCTCCGGACAACTTCCTGCTTCTTTTAAACTACCATCGGAGAGAAGCATAGCGGACGATCTCGGGGTTTCCCGCACAACGATGGTGAGAGCTTATCAGGAATTGATTGCAGAAGGTTTAGTTATCGTTTCTGCAAAACCGAAGGGTTATTTTGTCCGAGAAGCGGCAAAAAAGACACCGATGCGTATTTTTCATCCGCTTGCCAAGATGATACGCTACACTTATACTGACAAAGAAAACCTTTTTGACGACCTTTTCAGCCAATCCGGCACCTTAGATTTAATTTCTCTCGCGGGGATCAATGTCAATGTGGCTGAAGAAGAAGATATTACCTACCACTATAATGATTTTGTCAGTCTTGACGACAAGGAATCATTTCGTTTAAAAACAAATATCCGTCGCATTTTAAGCAAGCATGACATCTTTGTCGGAGAAAAAAATATTCAGCTTGTTGCGGAAACCACTCAAGTACTTGAATACATCTCTCAACTTTATTTGAAGGAGGGGGACAACATCATTGTCGAAGAACCTGTGGTTGCAAGCACTGTCAATGTGTTTCGAAATCGCGGCATCAACGTAATCTGCGTAAGAATGACCGAAAACGGTATGGACCTTGATGACCTTGAAAAACTACTTCCGCTGTATCAGCCAAAGTTCATCTACACCATGCCGAATCTGCACAATCCCACCGGAATCGTTATGCCGTTGGAACACCGTATGCGGCTTCTAACTATTGCAGGTCATTGGGGTGTTCCGATTATTGAAGAAAACTCCGTTCGCGATTTTCGCTATGACGGCAAGGAACTCCCATCTTTGTATGCGTTGGATAACAACCAAATGGTCCTCTACATTGATACTTTTACCTTGACATTCCTCCCAGGCAACAAAATTGCCTATGTAGTAGGTCCTCCCGAGCCAATCGAAATGATTGGTAAATTAATCTCGACCGGTCAAATGACTATATACAAGATGAGCCACGCTATGCTCAATTCTTTTATCGAAAGCGGCGCTTTTGAACGACGTGTGCAATTTTTACAGAGGTATTATAGACAAAAGAGAGACTATCTTTGCCGGCGACTGATACCGCTCGTCGAAAAGGGACTAAAATTTCAAATTCCGGAGGGTGGTCTGTGCCTGTGGTGTAAACTTCCGGAAGACGTTAACGAAAAAAAGCTCTTCGCGCTCTGTAAGCAGCGTGGCGTACTTTACATGCCGGGCAGCGTTTTTTTCCCTTACGGTTACAGCGGAAGCGGCTATATTCGACTTTGTTTTTCTTCCGCAAGCGAGCAGCAGATTGACCGGGCAGTTGAAATTTTGGATATTACTATGGAACTCAGCAAAGACAATATAGGGAGGAGGATTTGCGAAACCAATCCGCAGTTTCGTGAATAATCATGGACGCAATCACACAGAATCGACGCGAATTTCACAAATTTGCAGAAACGAGCTGGAATGAAATTCGAACAAGCGCGAGAATTGCCGAAATTCTGGAAACAGCCGGAGTTCAGACCATTCTCATGGGCAGAGATGCTGTTAACGTCGAAACTCTCCACTCGCCGATTGAACTCTCCATGCAGCAAAGACAACAAAACATGCGCCGAGCGCTGCAGCAGGGAGCTAAAAATGCTTTTGTTGAAAAAACAGATGGTTATCCAGGCGTGGCTGCAATTATCGATACCGAAAAATCCGGTCCAACCATTGCCCTTCGTTTTGATATCGACGGTTTGCCATACGAAGAAGCTTGTTTTCCCGATGACAGAGTCGTAATGGAAAACTTTCGTTCTGTAAACCCAAGCTGTGTTCATGCCTGTGGGCATGATGGGCACATTGCCATTGGGCTAGAGCTTGCACGACGTATCAGAAGTCACATTTCGAATTATCGCGGCATTATTAAATTACTTTTCCAGCCAGCGGAAGAAACGATCCTCGGTGCACAGTCCATGGTGGATAAAGGGCTTTTAAGTGATGTGGACTATTTTCTCGCGGTTCACCTCGCACTTTCTGCAGAGAGAGTTCCGCTGCCCTCTCACGCGATAGCCTGCGGTGTTTGTGACTTCATGAGCAATCATCGCTTGGATGTCACATTCCACCCCAACATTGTATCCTATGACGCTGCACAAGGAACGCACAGTACACTGCTCGCTGCTTGCAGCGCGGCACTGAATCTGCACTGCATCGCGTCACACGAAAAAGGTCTTTGCCGTATCAACGTAGGCCAACTCAAAGCAGATTCCTGCCCAAACAGTAATATTCCAAACTACACCCTAAGTTTGGAATACCGCGGGCAATTTCGGGAAATCTCTGACTATCTTCAAAGAAGGATTGTGAATATTCTCAACGGCACTGCGAAAACTTATGGGCTGACCTATACCGTCATCGATCATGGGGAAGTTCCTGCCGGTCGCAGCGACTTTGCTATGATGGATTTTGTGCAGGCAGAGGCAACCCAAATTCCATGGTTTGAAAAGATTTACTATGAGGGAAATCTTGGTGGAACGGACGATGCTGCCGTCATGATGAATTACGTACAAAAAAACGGAGGTTTCGGTGCTTACATCGGCATCGGTACCGATATCACTGCACCCTTACATAACCCCCGCTTTGACTTTGATGAAAGTTGCCTTCCGGCTGCTGCCACATTGCTAGAACGCCTAATTCAAAGGCTCGGTCAAAGCTAATCAGTATCATCAGTCCGGTCTATATCGGACTGCATAGCATCCAATCTGTATTTATTCGGCTTGCCGTTCTGTTGAAAAAATCTCCGCGCGATTTCTCACGCGGAGATTCTATGTTTGTTGTACACGCTTTTACTTCTTCACATCGGCGTCCAATGCCTTGTCAATAAGTTCCTCCAATGCCTTCTTTTGTGCCTCTTCGGTAACCGCGCCTACAATCGGATCGCCTACGATGCAGCCGTTTCTGTCAACTACATAGGTTGTCGGGAAAGCGTACACATTTGTGACGAATTTCCCTGCCTCGCTGTTTGAATCAAAATAAATGTTCTGATACGTCGCACCCTTCTTTTGCAGAACCGCCTTTGCCTCATCGATGGCTGTCTGGTTGCTGTCCAGCGTAAAGGAATTCACGCCGATTACCGCACCGTCTTTTTTGGAGAATTCCTGATTCAGACTGTCCAAATCCGAAAGCTCGCCGACGCATGGACTGCAAGTTGTAAACCAAAAATTCACTACCGTAAAGGCATGCGCGGAGAACAGCTCGTCGCTTTTGACCTCGTTTCCATCTAAATCCTTCCCTGTAAATGATGGGAATACCTGTTTTCCATCCGCATCTGCCGGCATGCTCATGCCACCGTCCATCAGTTTTTGGATTTCGTCTGGATATTGTTCTTCAATCGCGGTCAGCTTTTTTTCAATATCGCTGACTTTCTCTGCTCCCTCACGAAGCAGTTTCAGCTCATCCTCTGTAAACTGGTCGCTGATCGTCTCGATGGTCGCGAGTAGAAATTCCCCGTAGTTCTTACCGTCTTCCACCATCGCCATACCCTTATCAGCCTGCATAAAGACCTTTTCCCAAAGCTCACTGTTCTCTGTCAGGATCTCCGTCTCCTGTGCCATCAGGTCTTGATACATGGAAACCGCCTCCTCGGCATTCTTCGGCTTCCCATCCGATTTGCCTGCGTCTGTGCCGCACGCCGCCAGGGCCAGCATCATACATATCACGAGCAGCAGAGTTAAAAATTTCTTTGTGTTCATATTCGTTCCTCCTAGATTTTCATTCTGAACGTGTCGTTCATTCTAATTTTTAGCTTTCATTCTAAATTTTTTCGCGATGGGTTTCACGCACCACATACGCCCTTGCCGTCTCCGAAGCCGCAGCGAAAACGGATTGCTCCGGTTGGACAGACTTTGGCGCACATACCACAGCGGATACATTCCGCGTGATCAGGATTTTTTGTTACATCGACATCCATCTTGCATGCCTTTTCACATTTTCCGCAAGATACGCATTTCTCCTGTTCAACTTTCATGCCGACCAGCGACACCTTATTCATAAGCGCGTAAATCGCGCCCAGCGGGCACAGCCACTTGCAGAATGGGCGGTAAAAGATGACGCTCAGCACGAGGATACTCGTCAAAATGCCGAGTTTCCATGTAAACAGCTTGCCAAGTGCCGCGCGAATTCCGGTGTTGACGGCTGCCAACGGGATAGCTCCCTCAAGGACGCCCTGCGGACAAAGGTACTTGCAGAAGAACGGATCTCCCATGCCAACGTCGTTTGTGATAAGCACCGGCATCAAAACCACCATAAAAAGCAGAACAGCGTATTTTATGTAGGTCAGCGGCT
>ERZ825137.5435-NODE-5435-length-11819-cov-2.448742_pt1 | contig 11819 bp, 7 predicted proteins | sample MGYA00519873_ERZ825137 | MGnify/ENA primary metagenome ERZ825137 (study PRJEB31778, sample SAMEA3449190) | human gut metagenome | biome: human gut; feature: human-associated habitat; material: faeces | place: United Kingdom | collected 2010/2012 ... | reverse complement strand
GATTTCACAGGTCCGTATGTATTAGAGAATGAGCGCATTTATAAGGACTACATGTACTACGGTCCAATTCCCTACAATGAAACAAAAAAGTGGTCTAACTTGGTTCAGAACAAGGGTTGGGATTAATTTATGAATCAATAAATAATAAATTGAATATGAAATATATATATTTAGTGTTGATAATGGTACTGTCGCTTATGTCCTGTCAAAATGCAGACTGGGAGTTCAGCGATTTTGATTATAGTACGGTTTATTTCTCTTATCAATATCCAATCCGGACACTGACAATGGGAGAAGACCAATGGGATACAACTCTTGACAATGAACATAAATGCAAGATCTTTGCCACTTGGGGTGGAGGATATTCGAATAAAAAAGACGTTTATGTGAAGGTTGAGATTGATAATTCGCTTTGTAACAATATAAAGTTCGATAACAATCGCCAAATTAAAGCGATGCCGAGCAACTATTATTCTTTGTTGTCAAAAGAAATAAAGATAGAAAAAGGGACAGTTGCGGGAGGCATAGAGGTACAATTTACTGACGATTTTTTTAATGGCCCGCTGGCACTGGATTTGAATTATGTAATTCCCTTAGTGATAGAAAGCGTGCAGAACGCAGATTCCGTATTGCGGGGAGCATCATCACTTGACAATCCGAGAAGATGTTTCAAAGAGGACTGGAGTGTTCTTCCTAAAGATTACATCCTCTATGCGGTGAAGTATATTAATACCTGGGATGCTACCTATCTGCGACGGGGTAAGGATGTGATAACTCAAAATGGGAATACTGAAACGATTATTCGTCACCAAGCAAATGTTGAATCCGATGAGATATATAAAAGTTGTGCCACTCTATCGCTGACGAAACTCGAATACCCCGTTACCTACAAGGATGGTAACGGCAATGATGTTACTGTCAATTTGGAACTAACATTCGATGAGTCAACTAATAAATGTACCATATCATCGCGTACGGCAGGAGTAACAGCTTCCGGTAGTGGCGAATTCAAAAAGAAAAGTGAGATAAAGGCTTGGGGTAACAAAGACCGCGATGCTCTCTATCTTGATTATACTGTGGATACTGGGGCGATGCAATGCAGCACTAAAGATACACTTGTTGTACGCGATAGAGCTGTAATTGCCGAATCTTTTAGTTTAGTTTATGAATAATAAAATATGAACAATATGAGATACAGTATATTGTGTACAATAGCAGGCGCTTTGTTATTGCTTGCCTCTTGTTCTGAACATGAAGTAAAAGATTTTCAGGTAGAAAAACCTGAGAGCCTTGTTGAGCGTGAGAAATTAGATAGTTATGAGGCACTTAACACTTATAGCAGTAATCTATTCAAGGTGGGAGCATTCACCAGTATTGCAGATTATGCGAAAATGGATATGCAGTCCCGAATATTGGACAACAATTTTGATGAATTGATACTCCGTGATGATGTAGGGGATATGTCACATAGTACTTTAATCGACAATACGGGTGTGTTGAATGCCGATAATTTGACAGGTTTTCTACAAACGATTACCGACAAAGGCTTCAGTTTATTCGGTTCTCCTTTGTGCTGGAATGAAAAACAAAATGCTTTATATTTGAATGCTATTCTCGCACCGTCAACTAAAGAGGCGGAAAACAATTTGTTAGATATTGCCGAATTGAAGAAAGGTTCGTTTTCTGGCTGGACTCTTACTACACCAACAGGAAAGAACGCCAATATCTCTGTGAAAAGTGCAGCAGGTGTCAGAGATGAAGGTATCACAGTGGTTTCCGATGTCGAGTACTATGCATGGGAATACAATCTGGCTTCACCAAAAATACAGATTGATCCAACCAAGCAGTACTATCTTGCTTTCTATGTCAAAACTAATGCAGCAGGTAGGATCCGCATTTATTTCGATAAGACAACATATAACTACCCCAAAGAGGGGCTTGTTGAGATCACACCGGATGTATGGCAATATGTAACGATTCAGGTGCCCGGTTTTAAGACGGGAACGGAGTATTTTCAGTTCTTTATTGATTTCGGGTATCTTAAAACCACCTATAATATCGACGTGACTTCATTCACCTTAAAAGAAGGTATAAGCGATCCCAATGACAAGAGTTTACTTGTAGAAAGAAATGCCGAAGAACAGGCAGTAATCATAGACGAAGCACTCGATTCGTACATTTCTCAATTGATGAGCGTGTGCGCTCCTACTGTGCAGTCATGGAATGCGATCAGCGAACCGCTGGATACAAATCCGCCTTACGATCTTAGAAGTGGGAAGGATAAGAATCTCGCTAACGATGAGTTTTATTGGAGTGACTATTTGGGAGAACTGTATTTAAGCAGTACCATCAGTGCAGCACGCAAATACTATACAGAAAACGGTGGAACAGCCAGTGATCTTAAACTGTTTGTTCAGGAAACCGGATTACTGGATAACAATGAAAAGTGTGACGCCCTTATCAGGTTCATTAATAAGAATGAGACCAGTAAAGGTGTTACGGTTGACGGAATATCAACAGATTTAAGAATTGTTTGCGGACTGACTTCCATAGAATCCATTCGCAGTTTGTTTAGCAAACTTGCTGGCACGGGTAAACAGGTGCGCATAGCTAACATTGAGATGTCGTACCGAGTTGGCGGCGAGTCTACAAATACTCCGGTTGGTAGCTTGACTTCTGAACAACAATTAGAATTGGCTGACTTTATGAAAGATTTGGTTAAAGCCTATTTGAACGAAGTTCCAGCTGTACAACGGGGAGGTATAACATTTGGAAATGTTATTGACAATACTTATTCGGGATTGTGGTCATCGACTTTCAATCGCAATTTCCTATACCAGGGATTTGTCGAAGGCGTATCTGGAAATTAAAATAAAAAAGTTATTATGAAGAAAATACTTTTAATGAGTTTAATCCTCTGTATGGCAATGGATATGAATGCACAGGATTTTATTATCACCGATTTTGAAGATGGTAAAACAGAGTATGTGATAACTTCGGGAGGAGGTGCTGCGGCTAACTGCAGCGCAGTCGTAGTGGACGACCCGACGGGTGGCGACAATAAAGCTTTAAAGGTACAGCTTTACAGTACTAACGCTTTCCCCGTATTCCATGTGAAATTGCCTGAGGGAAAGACTTTAGGCGATTACAGAGGCTTTTCAATGCAGGTTTACCTGATAGATCGTGGTAATGGAGGTAATGTCCAAATGTATCTTGGACAATGGGAAGACGGTGATGCACCAAGTCGTAATGCAACACGCGGTATGATGAAGATCAATGCAAGTTGGTCGCCCGAATCAAAACTAGATAAGTGGTCGCCAGCTACGTATATGTTTACCGACATGAATGTTTCCGGTAATCTGCTGACTGACGCTGATAAGGCAATGAACGAATTCAATCTGGCTTATGGTCTGGCCGTCAGTCGTGGCTGTCGCTATTTTATAAAAGACATCAAATTGATCGAATAAAAAGGAACAAATCAGAAGAAGTTTATTTTTATTTCGAAAGGCCGGGCTTTTAAACAAGAGAGCTTGGCCTTTCTAAAATCTTTTCTGTATCACTCTATTCCTGCTTGATAGTAGAATACCTCGTAAGTATTCAGCTTTGTGCATTCCTCTTTGTCCCCTCTCCCTAAATAAAAAACCTGAGACTTCTCAAATCCCAGGCTTTTTAGTATGGTTACTGCATTCTTTATTTCTTCCAATTAAAAGGTAACAAGGCGGAGTAATCATTGTTCTTTTCCATTTCTGTATCCTGTACTCTTATCAGTACATCTTCCATCCATTCTTTAGGATTGATTTTGTTCTCCCTGCAAGCCCCCAACAACGAGAAGAATATGGCTGCCGCATGTGCGGCCTCATGTGATCCTGAGAAGAGTACATTCTTCCTGTTCAAAGTCAGAGGCCTGATGGAGCGTTCCACCGGATTATTGTCAATCCGGAACTGTGCATCATTGACATATCCCGCCAATTGTTCAGATTGTGTATACATGTAAAGCATGGCCTTTGCTATAGGCGAGTTGATTACCGTGGATGCATACTCCCTTTTGCACCATCGCTCCATTTCCCTGACGATTGGGTATGAGATTTCGCGGCGAAGCTTCACTATAGCCTCACCCTGAAGTTTCTCCTCCTTTATTCTCCTCTCCACCTGATAAAGTTTCTCTATTTCGTCCAGCGCATGCCTTGCCCTTGGCGGGTCATTCCCTTCGGCCTCCACGAACTTGCGCCTGACATGCGCTCAACAGCACAGGTGCAGTCTTCCCGGCAACGTGTCGAACTTGTCGTAGACTACAAAACCGTCACTTTGCACAACTTTCACCTTTCCCCCTATCAGCGTATTCACGCCGCTTTCCCCTCGTCCTTCATGGTATTCAAAGAAGGGTGTATGGTGCCGGGGAAGATAAAAATTCCACATATACCCCCGGTGCAGCGCTCCCGGGCGGTCATTCTCCAAGACGGGGTGAGGCGCTTCATCGGCCATGACATAATAGCTGTTACGGACCAGCTCCCGCAGTTCGTTGTATATGGGTTCCAGCCGTTTTGCGGCAGCCATCATCCAGTTACTCACCGTGGAGGCGAACAGGCGCACACCCTCGCGTTCAAAGATTTCCAGCTGTCTGTGCAGGGGCAGATGGTCATAATATTTGGCCGTAACAATATGAGCACACTTTCCGAAGCATTGCTGTACGGATGCTCCATTACGGGCATGGGAGCGGTTACAATACGCCCGTTGGCAAGCTTGTATTTGGGACGGATGATGCGGATAACGTAGAACCGTGCGGGACGGACGGCATACTACCCACTCACTTCTCCCCCTATCTTCATCGCCCCTTCCAAGCTGAGTCCTTCAGACATGGGTATGAGCACCTCTTCCCGGGGAAGGGAAGGGTCAATGGGTTGGCGTGCATGCGGAGTGATCTTACAGGTGAAGCTTTTGTGGAAACGACTGTAAGACTTTTCCTTCTTGTCCGCCTTTTCAGCGGCTTTGCATAGTAGGTTCTTTCACTATTTCTGCCTTTAAATAATGATATAAAAATAAGAATTGTCAGTGATATTTCCTAATTCCGTATCGGCTAATAGTCATTTAAGGAAACACTTTTTAAGAATTTTCGGAAGTATGAAAATGTTACATAAAGATATCGGGGCAGAATATAGTAAAACAGGCCTGTACCCGCTCATGAGATAGCTGTGATACTACTTTTGCAGGGCTACACCTTTCCTTGCGAATGGTGTAGCCATCGCCTCCAAAAGGTGTAGCCATCCGCAAGAAAAGGTGTAGCCCTGCCGAGAGGAAGGTTTACTAACACGGAGATCGATAAATGTTATTTGACAAGTAATCCCACATATTATCCACGGATCAGACCGCACCTATTTTCTGGAAGACTTGTGTAAGATCAGAAGTTCATTCAGGCGGTTCCATAGGATGGGAAGGAAACCGGAAGAAACTTCTTCACGGTGCAGACGGTACAAACCTGTATTCAGGCGACGCGACTCCAAATGATACTCACTTCCGGTACGATACAGAAGAGAGAATTGACGATGAGAGCGTTCTACAAACACATGACAGCTCTCTTCTTGCAAGGGGAAACCTGTGTATCGGAGCACTTCACCGCAAAGACCGTCAATACCTTTGTTGAAATTGGAACAACAAGGATAAAGATAGTAATGCCCAAAAGAACTACTCCGGAAAGGACCAAGCCCCAAAGGTAACAACAAATCCTCAGCAGAACATATCGCAAGGCTGGAAACCGCAACCTTGTGGCGACCACTATCAAATATGAAAAGAAGGGAATCAAAGTGATTAGACTCGAAAAAAAGATTACGTAACTTGTCACTTTCATTATTGAACACTAAGACTGAACATATTACTGATTATTTAAATGAAGAGGCAAAGATAAGAGGTGAAAGAAGGCGGACAAACACGCACAAGGCCGAATGCTTACGAATACCTTAAAACAAGAGCTTAATATTACTTTATTTCTATTATTTTCTTGAGAATACAACTTACCGAATAAATTTGGACAAAGCAATCCCCCAAATATGGTAAAGATAGTATTTTACATATTGCAACAAGAATGAATAAAAAAAGCCTGCCTCACCTGTTTTAGTTACAGGATTTGATATTTTAGAGAATATCGAATGAATTTTGAATGCAATAAACTATATCCTTTTCATTATATCCTTCCTTTTTTATGTAATGATTAAGAAAATGTATCTTCAGGATTCTAATTGAATTCTTGCAGGATGTTTGAATCAAATATTGAAAACTCTATATAAAAAATCGTATGGGTATACTACGAGAGCTGTATGCGCTTTTCTACTAAAGTAAAAAAACTTATAGAAAAGTTGCCAACAGCTTTATAGGGAATTTATAAAAACAATGGTATAATCTTCACAGACAATGCCCCCGTAATAAATATAATGATATGATTCAAGGTATATCTTGTATAAAGAAAATGTAAACGGAAGAGGTTACGTTAACCATATGCTTAAAAGAAGTCTGCTTCATCTGTTGGAGAAATTGAGCCGTCAAACAGATAGATTACAGCATAGTCATGATAATTGCCTCACCTTATTCTGTGAATATCAAAAGTACCTTTCCATTATCTGGGAAGTTCTATAATAGGGAAAAGATTTATTTACAAAAAAGAAGGTATCGGACATATAGCCAGCATCGACCGACATTATATCCGTCCTATCGTTCGTGGCAAAGAATCCAAATCTGTAAAGTTTGGGGCCAAAGTGAATAGTACACAAATAGATGGTATCTTCTTCATAGAGCCTTTTTTTAATAATGAATTTTTTTTAATAATGAAAGCATACGGCTGAAGAATTGTATCCATTTACAGCAGAGCCCGACGAAAGTCAGAGTTAAAGCAGTTGCTACTGATTCTATCTACACTAACAATACCAATTGTAAGTTCTATACACATTATGGTATATCCGCTTCATTTGTTCGTAAAGGCAGAGCTGCCAAAAACGAAAAAGCTCATAGAAAACTCAGATCGGTACTCAGCTGTGAAAGGGTTACCCGTCTGGACGGAAGTTTTGGAACCGAAAGATAGGCTACTCTTCGTTTATATAGAATAGCGACCTTTACTAAATATATCTATTTTTTAAGCATTTATATCTAATATTTATAGGCATAGCGATTAGCTCTCTTGGATTTCTGATTCTTCTTAGAATTTTTATCTAATATTTAAAGCAAAATACTCAAAATTAAGAAAATAAATATTATATAAATGACAAATTTGCTCTCAACAATTTTTCAATAGGATAGTAAAACTCGATAATTGAGTTTAGAGCGAAAAGATTGTTTGCATAAACATTTAAATCATCCTTCCAGGTAATTTAATTTATCTGGAAGTGATGGTTTGAAAATTAAGAATAGAATCTATTTTGATATTTTCTAATAATTCGATGAACTGATAGTATACTAATTGAAACTCTTGAAGATAAATAAAATCTATAGCTTGACAAATAGATTTTTTATCTTATTTTATATTATATGATAAATTTTGCCATGATTTACTCTTTAGAGAATCTTATCTTTTTGAAAAAAGAGACTCTATTGAATGAGACAATTAACAAGATAAATTTGGCAATAAAGAGAAACAAAATATAAACTTATTAATAATGGAAAAGTTAATAACCAATCTTGTATTTACTATTATAGTAACTCCTTTATTTTATGCATGTTCTGAAAAACCTTCTTCCAGCGATCAAGTGATTACTTTAAAGGAAGCTTTAGCTGATAAATTTCTTATTGGAACAGCATTAAATTCAAGACAAATCACCAATAGGGATTCAATCGGAATACATGTGATTACTAAACATTTTAATGCAATTGTGGCCGAAAACTGCATGAAATGTGAAGAAATTCATCCGGAAGAAAATCGGTATGATTTTACATTGCCCGATGCATTTGTTGATTTTGGTACTTCATTCGGCATGGCAATAACAGGGCATACACTTATTTGGCATTCGCAACTCCCAAAATGGTTCTGCCATGATGAAAAAGGTAATTTAATTTCAGCCGAAGTATTAAAAAAGCGCATGAGAGAACATATTCATACCGTAGTGGGTCGTTATAAAGGCCGGATAATAGGTTGGGATGTAGTTAACGAAGCAATTAATGATGATGGAACATGGCGTAATTCCCCTTTTTATCAAATCTTGGGGGAAGATTTCATCTATCTGGCATTTCAATATGCGCATGAAGCAGATCCTGAGGCTCAATTATATTATAATGATTACAATGAATGGCATCCAGGTAAACGGAAAGCAATAGTAAAAATGATAAAGACGATGAAAGAAAAAGGCTTACGCATTGATGCTATAGGTATGCAAGGACATATAGGTATGGATTATCCTTCAATAGAGGATTATCAGGCGGCTATCAATGACTATACTTCAACTGGAGTAAAAGTGATGGTTACTGAATTGGACTTATCAGCTCTTCCTTCTGTACGTCATAATGTGGGTGCCAATGTATCTGATGTCGAGGCATATAGAAAGGAGGTGAATCCATATGTCGAGGGACTCCCCGCAAAGATTTCTAAAGAATGGGATACCCGTATGTCGGATTTCTTTGATTTGTTTTTGCAAAATAGTGATAAGATTTTACGCGTTACTCTTTGGGGAGTTGCAGATGGGGATTCATGGAAAAACAATTTTCCAATGCATGGACGTACAGACTATCCTTTACTGTTTGACCGTAATCATCAGGCAAAACCTGTGATTACCTCAATTATAAATGCAGCAACAAATAATAACTAATAACCTTCATAGCTGGGAGATACTATATTAATAACTTTAAATTAGATGCTTATGATGACAATTTTCAATAGTAGTTAAACAGATCTTTCTCCGTTTAAATTCAATGAAAGAAAAAACAGTATTAATCTTTTAATTAATAGTAAATGAAAAATGCGGTAAACAAAATTCAAAAGAATCTATATCTCGTCCTGTGTATGCTGTTTTATAGTTTGATCATAACAGCCCAAAATGGAACAATTGCAAAAGGAGTCGTTTTAGATGAAAACAATGAGCCGGTAATAGGGGCAACTATTTCTATAAAAGGGAATAAATCAATAGGTACAATTGCAGATATAGATGGAAAATTTCAACTAAAAGTTCCTAATGCTGATGCGGTTCTTGTTATCTCATTTATAGGAATGACTCCGCAAGAAGTAAAAATAGGGAAACAACCTATCCGTGTGATATTAAAATCCGACAATGTACAGTTGGAAGAGGTAGTAGTAGTTGGCTTTGGTAAGCAAAAGAAAGAGAGTGTAGTTGGTGCAATCGCGCAAACTACAGGAGCTACTTTGGAAAAAGCCGGAGGTACGTCGAATTTAGGAGCAGCACTTACTGGTAACCTTCCTGGATTGGTAACGGTACAGAGCACTGGTTTACCAGGTGAAGAAACACCAAGCCTCCTTGTGCGTGGCCAAACAACATGGAATGGTAGTCAACCCTTAGTATTGGTCGACGGTATTGAGCGCCCATTAGCTGATGTGGATGTCAATTCAGTAGAGGCAATATCTGTACTTAAAGATGCATCAGCAACTGCAGTATTTGGCGTACGAGGAGCTAATGGCGTAATATTGATTACGACAAAACGTGGTCAAGAGGGAAAAGCAGCAATTAGTATCGGTGCTAATGTGACAATGAAAACGGTGTCTAAATTACCAAATAAATACGACGCCTACGATGCACTAATGCGTAGAAATCAGATTGCTGAGCATGAGGTAGCCCGTTTTGAAAATGCTTGGAGTTATATCAATACCCAGTCATTCATTGAGAATTACCGTAATCAGACCACACAGGAGCAAAGAGAGCGTTATCCCAATATTGATTGGCAGGATTATATGTTTAAAGATTATGCCATGGCATACGATTTTAATCTTAATATTCGGGGAGGAAACTCTTTTCTGAAATATTTTGTTGCTACAGATTACTCTCACGAAGGCGACCTTTTTAAGGAGTTTAAAAATGACAGAGGATATACTTCTAAATTCAACTATGATAGGCTCAATACACGTACCAATTTTGACTTTCAATTAAGCAAAACAACATTATTCAAAGTCAATCTTTTCGCTTCATATGGTGTTCGCACCTTTCCTCCGGGAGCTAAGGATGGCGATTATCCAACCACTGACGTAACACGATATATGAGTTCTGTTTATCAAATACCTGCTAATTTTTACTACCCGCGTTATTCCGATGGTACATATGGATATCAACCTTCCGGTGGCATCGAAAACCCGCAAATATCACTTGCAACCCGGGGTGTTTATAAGTATACAAATACTCGTATAACCACTGACTTTGTATTTGAACAGGACTTGAAATTTATCCTTAAGGGACTTAAATTCCAGGCAGCTTTATCTTGGGACAATCGATTTCAGGAAAGAAACAGAGGAATAAAAGATCGCGACCCAGGTGAAGCCATTGCTGTCCGCGTGAAATATATTGATCCATATACTGGACAAGAGGAATTCCTTGTTGTAGATCAAGGCATAGATCAAAATACGCAGTTTGACTGGGCAGAAGCTGTATCTTGGACAACAAGAGGTGGAATAATGCATAACAATTCGACTTATCGAGGATTGAACTACAATGCACAATTGAACTATAATGCCACATTTGCCCGAGACCATAATGTAACGTTGATGGGTAATGTGATGCGCCAAGAATATTCTACAAGCAACAACATTCCTACTTATCGCGAGGACTGGGTATTTCGGGGAACATATGATTATGCAAAACGTTATTTTTTTGAATACAATGGCGCTTACAATGGTTCGGAAAAATTCGACAAAAACAACCGGTTTGGTTTCTTTTCATCAGGTGCTGTAGGATGGATGGTGAGTGAGGAAAAATTCATGAAGAAACTAAAATTCCTTGATATGCTTAAACTAAGATATTCATATGGAAAAATCGGCGATGACAGTATAAACGAACGTTGGATTTATATGGATGAATGGGCCTATGATGGGAATGCTTATTTGGGACAATCTGGAGGAACGCCGCAGACAAGCCCGTATACATTTTTTAGACAGTCTAAACTTGGAAATTCAGGGATACGATGGGAAACTGTAACAAAGCACAATTTTGGTGTAGATTATGCTATCTTGGGTGGATTAATAGCCGGATCTATTGATGTTTTTAAGGATGTTCGTGATGATATCATTATAAAAGGGTCTGACCGCGCTAATCCTGACTATTTCGGACAGGCTCCTCCAACAGCTAATCTAGGTAAAATGCAAGCAAAGGGATATGAAATAGAACTACGCTTTAATAAACAGTTAAATCAGGATATGCGTCTGTGGCTGAACTTGAATATGACGCATGCCAAGAATACCATCTTAGAAAGAGATGACGCAGCGTTGCTTCCGGCATACCAGAAAAAAGCAGGCTATGCTAACGGGCAGAACAAATCGTATATTTCCTCAGGATTCTATAATACCATTGATGAGTTATATGGTAGTACACCTTTCCAATCAAGCGATGTTAAGATACCCGGAGGATATTATATTGTAGATTATAATGGCGACGGACAGATTTATTCCGACGACGACAATGTACCGTACGCTTATACCGGAACACCTCAAAACACATATAATTGTAGTCTCGGATTTGACTGGAAGGGGTTGAGTATTTTTCTTCAATTCAGACATCAGAACACGCCTCCCTTGCTTTGCGGATCAGTAATGATCAGTTATTTTCGCTGACATCAAGGTCGTCGAGAGCATCGCCGATGACTTTGCCCATATCGACGAGAGCCGCACCCGGCTTGAGAGCCGCGGAAAC
>ERZ825137.5432-NODE-5432-length-11823-cov-5.316876_pt1 | contig 11823 bp, 8 predicted proteins | sample MGYA00519873_ERZ825137 | MGnify/ENA primary metagenome ERZ825137 (study PRJEB31778, sample SAMEA3449190) | human gut metagenome | biome: human gut; feature: human-associated habitat; material: faeces | place: United Kingdom | collected 2010/2012 ... | reverse complement strand
AAATGAAGAAGGCCGTGGACTGCGGCTACTGGAACCTGTTCCGCTACAATCCCGAGGGCGAGAAGAAGTTCACGCTGGACTCCAAAGCGCCCGCCGGCGGCTATCAGGAGTTCCTGATGAACGAGGCGCGTTACAGCCGCCTGACCCGCGAGTTCCCCGAGCGCGCGGACGTGCTGTTCCAGCGCAACGAGGACGAGGCCAAGGCCCGCTTCGAGCACCTGCAGAAGCTGGTGGAGATGTACGACAAATAAGTCGTACCCCTTTACGGACATGCGATAAAAAAGGACCGCCGCGCTTATGCGCGGCGGTCCTTTTTTGCTGCGGAGGCGAGGGGAGCTTTTACGGGGAAACGGGAGCGTTTGTGTTGGGAGCGCGGCGAGCGGCTGTTGAGGGCGGGCGGCGGTGGCCGTGCGGGGATGCGGCGGCTTTCTGCGGCGAGGACGCGGCGGCATAGGGCGGGAAAATGGAGATTTTTCCGTGCGGTGCTTGACGGTGCGCCGCCGTGCCGCGTATAATGAAGCATATTTTTGTGTGGGGGCGCGTGGAGTATGAGGAGACGTTGGGCGGCATTTTTGCTGGCACTGGCCGTGGTAGGCGTGCCGTCATGGCTGGCGGTGCAGTTGGCGGGGGCGGCGCCCGCGGCCGGGGAGGATGCCGTACCGGTGCTGGCGTCAGCCGCGGTGCGGGCCGGTACGGCGATGGAGGCGGCGCTGTCCGCCGCAGAGCCGCTGGATGCGGCGGTGCAGCAGCTGCGGGACAGTGTGGACGAGACGGTGGAAAAGGCGCTGCACAGCGGCCCGCCGGCGGACATCGACCTGAGCTGGTGGCAGGCCCGCTATCCCGACATCATCGGCTACGTGTACTGTCCGGGAACGCCCATCAGCTATCCGATCGCCTATGATGGCAACAACGAATACTACCTGCATCACGATCTGGACGGCAATTACAGCGAGTACGGCACCATCTTTCTGGACGCCCGGGCGCCGCGGGATTTCAGCGCACAGTGCAATATGCTGTACGGCCACCACATGAAGGACCGCACCATGTTCGCGTCCATCGACGGCTACAAGGAGCAATGGTATTACGACGCGCACCCGTGTCTCTACGTCTACACCAACGCGGGGACGCATCGGGTGGATCTGTTCGCGGGCCTCATTGTGCCCGGAGAGCACGAGGTATTCAACACATCGTTCCAGACTGTGGATCTGGAGCGGTTCATCAGCCAGTCCACGTTCTACGCGGGACGGGGCATCCCCACGGGACGCATCGTGGGGCTGTGTACCTGCTCCTACGAGGCGGACAACTACCGGTATGTGGTGCTGGGCGAGATGACGCTGATAGCGGAAGGATAAGGAGCAAATGACAGAGCAGGAAAAGGAGATCTTGTATGCGAACGTGATGAAGCGGGCCAACCAGAGGGACACCTTCGGCGTGGAGAACGGCATGCGCATCGTGGCCATGGGCGAGGGCTGGGCCCGTGGGGAGCTGCACACCGAGGTGCGGCACGGCAACCCCATGGGTATCGTACACGGCGGCGTGTACTGCACCATGATGGATCAGGTGGCGGGGACGGCGGCGTGCAGCCGCGGCGCGCTGTGCCGCACCGTCACCTGCGACGTGCGGTTTCTGGCGGCGGGCGCGGTAGGCGGTACGCTGACCTCCCACGCGGAGGCGGTGCGGATGGGTCACAGCATCGTGGTGATGCGGGCGTGGGTGGAGGACGACGGCGGCACCGTGTGCGCCGATGGCATTTATACCTTCCGCATGAAGGCCGAAAAATGAGAAAAAGAGGGGCGCTTCCCTTGGGGAAGCGCCCCTCTTTTTATGCGGTTCAGAACAGCAGGCCGTATTTGTCGGACAGGGGCCGGAGAACGGACTCCGGCAGGCTGCCCTCGTACAGGGCGCGGCCCTGATAGACCCGCAGGGCCTGCTCCAGCACGGCGGCATCGCCGCAGACCAGGCACAGGGGCTTTGTCAGCAGGTACTGGCAGTCCGCCAGCGCGTTTACGTCCGCCATGGAGGCAACGCGGAGGGCCACCATGGGGTCGTCCCGCTCCAGCGCGTCGGACAGGGCATCCTCCAGACCGGGGGTCACGTCCAGTACCGGCCCGTGGGCAGCGTCGGCGGGCAGCAGGGCGGGGAGCTTCTCTGTGGCGGCGGGCAGCAGATCTGTGTGCAGCGGGGCGGGGGGCGTGATGGCCGCGCCGTCCAGTGCGCCACGCAGGGCTGCAATATGCTCCGGCGTGGTGCCGCAGCAGCCGCCGAAGATCATGACGCCGCAGGCCAGCATGTCGGGCACCAGCGAGACGAACTGCTCCGGCGGGCAGTCGTACACCGTCCGGCCGTCCACAACGGTGGGCATACCCGCGTTGGGCTTGGCGATCAGGGGGATGCGGGCGTATTCCCGCAGGCGGCGGAGCTGGGGCAGCATCTGGTCCGGCCCCGCCGAGCAGTTGAGACCGAAGGCGTCGATGCCCATGCCCTGCAATACCAGCAGGGCGGCGGTGATGTCGGTGCCGGAGATGCTGCGGCCATTCTGGTCGCAGGTAAAGGTGACGAAGATGGGCTTGGCGGAGACGCTGCGCACGGCCAGCACGGCGGCACGGGCGTCGGACAGGGTCATCATGGTCTCAATGACGTACAGGTCCACACCGGCGGCTTCCAGTCCGGCTGCCTGTTGGGCGTAGGCGTCCACCAGCTGGTCGAAGGAGGCGCTGCCCAGAGGGGCCAGAAACAGGCCGGTGGGAGACAGGTCTCCGGCCAGCAGGGCCTTGCCGTCCGCGGCCTGACGGGACAGGTCCGCCAGACGGCGGTTATAGGCGGCGGTGTCCTCCGTTACGCCGTGCTCCGCCAGCTTCACGGCATTGCCGCCGAAGGTGGGGGTGTAGAGCACCTGGCTGCCGGCGGCCACGTAATCGCGCTGGATGGACAGGATGCTGTCCGGATGGGCCAGCACCCACTGCTCCGCGCTGACGTCGCCGGTGTAGCCGCGCTTTTGCAGCTCCGTACCGGTGGCACCGTCCAGAATAAGGGGAAAATGCAGTTCCATATGTGAATACCTCCGTGATGGGATGAAAGGGCCGCGCCGTACTTGACAGGGGGGAACCAGATTTCTATAATGATACCACTACTTTAAGCAGTGCGGGGCTGCTTTGTCAAGAGTCTTTGTGAGGTGAGCGCGATGATGACAGCGAAAGAGATCTTTCTGGAGCTTCTGAAGCCGGACGGACAGCCGGACCGGCTGCTGCGGCAGTACGAGGCGCTGCACATGTGCCTGGGCGATCCCATCAACACCTACCTGCGGGGCAACCGGAAGCGGGGCACCGTCAGCGTGGACCGGTGGGGCACCACTATCAGCTTTCCGGAGGACGCGCCGGGGCCCATGCCCGTCACCCACGATGGCCTTGCGGTGTGTCCCGACGTGACGCGGTGGCGGGAGACGGTGCATGCGCCGGATCTGGCGGCCAACTGCACGGAGGGCTGGGAGGCCGTCCGGCAGCAGGCGCGGGAGGCATGCGGGCAGGAGAAGCTGCTGGCAGGGTTCATGGGCACCGGTATTTTTGAACAGTGCCATTTCCTGATGGGCTTTGAGGACACGCTGACGGCGCTGTACGAGCACCCGCAGGAGATGCACGAGCTCATTGAGTACATCACGGAGTACCGGCTGGGATATGTGAAGCTGCTCATCGACAACCTGCAGCCGGACGTCATCTTCTCCCACGACGACTGGGGCACCAAGAACGCCCTGTTCATGCAGCCGGAGATGTGGCGGGAGTTTTTCAAGGAGCCGTACCGCCGGTTCTATGGGTACATCCGGTCCCGGGGCTGCATCGCCGTCCACCACGCCGATTCCTATCTGGCGCCTATCGTGGAGGACATGGCGGAGCTCGGCATCCAGGTGTGGCAGGGCGTGCTGCCGGAGAACGATATCCCCGCCTTACAGCGGCAGCTGAGGGGGAGACTGGTGCTGATGGGCGGCATGGGCGCCGCCATCGACCGCGCCGACGCGTCGCCGGAGGAGATACGGGACTACGCAAAGAACGTGCTGGCGTCCTGCGGGCCGCTGGGGCACTTCATCCCATCCATCACCTACGGACTGGCGGGGACGGTGTATCCCCACGTGGACCGGTATATCGACGAGGCCATCGACGGGTATAACCGGCAGGTACACCTGCCGAAGTTCGATCTGCCGCCGGTGCCGCGGCGGGTGCTGGCGCAAAAAGGGAGCGGCGATGCCGTCCGGACTGCGGAGAGCGGCGACAACGCGCTGGACCGCGTGGCGGCGGCCTTGCAGCGGGGACAGCAGAAAAAGGTGCTGGCCCTGTGCGGGGAGGCGCTGGATCAGGGCATTGCGGCGGCGGACATCCTGTCCGGCGGGCTGATGCGGGGCATGGACCGGCTGGGCGTGGACTTTTCCGCCGGTATCGCCTTCGTGCCGGAGATGCTGATGGCGGCGCGGTGTATGCAGGCAGCTCTGGAGCTGCTGCGGCCCTGCATGGCCGACAGCGGCACGGAGAAGCTGGGCCGCGCCTGCATCGGTACGGTGCGGGGCGATATGCACGACATCGGCAAGAATCTGGTGAAGATCATGATGGAGGGCAGCGGCATTGAGGTGGTGGACCTGGGCGTGGACGTGGCGCCGGAGAAATTCGTGGAGGCCGCGATGCACCAGAACTGCGGCATCATCGCCTGTTCGTCCCTGCTGACCACCACCATGCAGGAGATGCGGGATGTGGTGCGTCTGGCGGAGGAGATGGGCATCCGCGGAAGGGTGAAGATCCTGGTGGGCGGTGCGCCTATCAGCCAGAGCTTCTGCGATGAGATCGGCGCAGATGCCTACACCGAGGACGCGGCTTCGGCGGCCCGCGAGGCGGCGTCCCTGCTCCGCAGCGGGGAAGTAAGGGTATGAAGAAGTATCTGCCCTCGCTGGCGCTGCTGGCGGTGTTCGAGACGGTGGCCGTGGTGCTGTGGCTCACCAAGGACAACCTGTTCTACCTCTTTAATTTCAGCTATATCGGCGGCTCTATCGCCCTGGGGACGGCGCTGTTCGTGGGAAAATACAAGCACGCCCGACGGGTGACGCAGCTGCTGGTGGGATCGTACATGCTGGTGTATCTGGGCCTGATCTGCGGGGAGAATATGCAGATCGAGGGATTCTGGTACTACCTGTTCACCGGCGTGTTCGAGGCGGCCACCATCCACTACGCCGTGGCCAAGATCTTCGGGCCGCTGCTGTTCGGGCGAGGCTGGTGCGGGTACGCCTGCTGGACGGCCATGGTGCTGGACTTCCTGCCCTACAAGGTGCCGCAGACGCCGCGGAAGCCCATCGGCTGGCTGCGGTACGTGACGTTCACGCTGTCGCTGGTCTTTGTGGCGGCGTTGTTTCTGGCCAATGTGGGGCACCTGGAGCGCATCATGTTCTGGGCCTTTGTCATCGGCAACGCACTGTACTACGGGGCAGGTATCCTGCTGGCCTTTGCGTTTCGGGACAACCGTGCCTTCTGCAAGTACCTGTGCCCTGTGACGGTGTTCTTAAAGCCCATGAGCTATTTTTCCCTGGTCCGTATCACCTGCGACAAGAGCAAATGCGTGTCCTGCGGGCGGTGCAGAAGGGTGTGCCCCATGGAGGTGGACATGACGGACAACTCCCGCCGGCGGGCCAACGGCACGGAGTGCATCCTGTGCATGGAGTGTGTGAAGAGCTGCCCCAAGGGGGCGCTGTGAGAAAAAAAGAGTACGGACGCGAAAGCGTCCGTACTCTTTTTTGTTACATGCTGCGAATGTCCTTCAGCAGGTCCTCCAGGGACATGGTGCGCACATCCTCCTCATCCTTGGGAGTGGGCTCGTCCGCCAGTACCTGATCCACCGTGTCCGCCAGCAGCTCCTTGTCGGGAGCGGCGGGCTGAGGCGCGGGCCTGACGGTGGGCTCATCGTCCAGCGGGATGTCGAAGTCCTTCCAGTCACGGGCCTTGGGAGCGGGCTGCTGTACCGGCTCCGCCTGACGGGGCACGATGCGGGGCGCGGGGCGGGAACGCTCCGGCGCAGGGTGACGGCGCTCGCGGCGCTCCTCGCGCTCCTCGCGGTGGTCTCTGCCGCCGCGGTCGGGGCGGTCATCGCGGTCATCGGGGCCGCTGCCGTCATCATCGGGACCGCCGCCGGTGCCGCGGCCGATGAACAGGCCAAGCAGGAACAGCAGGGCGGCCACCAGCACCACGCCGCCGATCAGGGCGACCACGGTGCGGACCTCACCCAGCAGGGGCAGCTTGATGCTCACGGGGATCTGGAGCATGGGAGTCTCCGGCTCGGGCTCGGGCTCCGGTTCCGGCTCCGGTTCCGGCTCCGCCGCGGAGATCACGGGCAGGGTACCGGTGTACTCCGGCATACGGACCACATGGACGGTGTACTCCAGTTTGGTGGTCTTGTCCTCGGCGGTGCATACCACGGAGATGGGGTTGTCGCCCTCCTTGTCCAGCGTGATGTCGCCGGTGCCGGTGATGCCGCTGGACTTGCTGTCGTTGGCGGAGGCGTTGACCTTCACCGTTTTTGTCTCAAAGGGTACATAGGCCACATAGTCGTGGACGGTGCTGCTGAAGGCGGGACTGAGGGTCGCACCCTCGATGCCCAGCGCCGACAAAGCGGCATCGGTGGAGGCCTTGTAGTTGGGGTCCTGCTCGCGGGTGACCTCAATGACGTAGGACTTGGTGGCGCCGTTGGCCGCCGTGACCTTCAGGGTGACGGTATTGACGCCTACGGCCAGGTCATTGCCGCTGATGTTGACGGTCTGGCCCTTGTCGTTGCGGTTATAATCCAGACTCAGCTTGGATACGCTGTAAGGGACCTTGGCGGTGTAGTACGTGGTGCCGGAGGAGAAGGCGGGGGACAGGGTGGCGTTGCCGCACATGATGGCGGACAGGGTGCAGTCACCGCTGGGCGCGGCGGCCACGCTGCCGGTCCAGCTGGCGGTGCCTACGTCGATGTCGGTTTCGCCGTCGGAGGCCACGATATTGCTGAAGCTGGCGCTGAGGGCCGCGCCGCCCTGAACGCTGGAGGACACCTTCAGCGTCACGGTGATGATGCCGCCGCTGGCGCTGTTGGTGCCATAGACGCTGAAATGGTTCTGGTTCACAAGAATGCTCCAGCCGCTGACGGAGCAGGAGTAGTTGGTGAAGGTCAGGCCGTCGCCGCAGTTCAGGTCCGCTGTCAGGCCGAGGATCTTACTGTCCACGGACAGGGTCAGCGTCACGGAATTGCCGGCCTGGACGCTGCTGCTGCCGGAGAGAGACGCGCCGGCGGCCTCCGCCCGCTGGGGCAGGATGGCCAGCACCAGCAGGCACGCTGTGACCAGGGAAAGGGCGGTGCGAAGCAGTTTGTTTTTCATGTTTTTCATGGAGTACCTCCTGCTCAGATGGTGCGCTGGCCCACGGTGACCTGGGCCGCCTGGACCACATCGGTGATGGTGACACGGCCGTCGCCGTTGATGTCGGCGGCCTTCAGAGCGGCCTCGTTCAGGTCGCCTGCGCCGGCGGCGTAGTTCTGGAGCTTGACCACATCGGTGATGGTGATGCGGCCGTCGCCGGTGACATCGCCGGTGACGACGATGGTCAGGCTGGAGCTGCCGTCGACGGCGGTCATGCCCGTGCCCACGTAGCCGGAGGTGATCTCCTTCTTGCCGTCATACACGGTGTAGCCGGAGTCGTTCAGCGCCTTGACGGAGGTCTGGGGCGCGATACCGGTGAGGAACGCGCCGGAGGGCTCCGTGGGATCGATGCTGCCGTGGTCGGATTTGGCGGTCTTGGTGAACTGGGCGGTGTAGGTGATGTCCTTGGTGCCCATGTAGGTGGCCTTGGCGGCAAAAACGTCGCCGTTCTGATCCACCCAGTTCTTGAAGCTGTACGTGTACTTGCTGTCTGCCGCCTTCACGGGGTTGGCAGGGGCGGTGATGAGATCGCCCTTGGCCAGCTTGAAGGTGCGGACCGTCTCGCCGTCCACCTGGAAGGTGACGGTGTAGAGGTCGCCGAAGCGGGCGTAAAGCGTGTGGTTGGAGGCGGCCACCGGCGAGTTGGGGGAGATCTCCGTGCCGTCCTCGCGGTACCAGCCCTGGAAGCCGGCCTCGTCCACCGTGGGCAGCTCGCCGTAGGTGTCGGTAAGGCGGTACATGCGGCTTTCGACCACCACGTCGCCTATCTGGAAGGACACGGCGTACTCCTCGTCGGAGAGGTCGCCGGGGCTGAAGGAACTGTTGGCGTTGACCTTGAACTGGGACTCCGCCAGAGTCACGGTGCCTGCGCTGTTTGTCGCGGTGATGGTCAGGGTGTACTCGCCGACGCTGAGGCGGCTGAAGGCGCAGGCGCTGTCCAGCTTCCACAGGTCGTAGGAGTAGACGGTGCCCTTGATGCTGCTGGTGGCGGTAAAGCCGGTGCTGCCGCTGGAGGACACCGCCTTTACGGTGACGCTGGTGATGGGCAGGCTGCTGGTGATGACGCCGCGGACGGGGTAAGAGGATTTATTGGCCAGCAGTTGGGTCTCCTTGCCCTCGCTGCCGGGGTAGAACAGACCCTCGGAGCCCCAGACACTGCCATCGGCGGTGAGCTGGAGCTTGGTGGCGCCGGCGCTGTCCTTCACAGTGGACACGCTGTTGTCCGCGAGCGCCAGATAGCGGCCGGTGGCGCGGTTCTGGAGATAGTAGGGGCTGTCGCCGGTGAGGGCCCACATCTGCTCGTTGCCGGCAGTGGCGGAGGCCAGCGTGACCTTGCCGCCGTTATCGCTGAGGCGCTTATCGCCCACCGTCAGGGTGTAGTAGCCGCTGGCGAAGTACGTCAGCTGCACGGAGGCGGCGGAGGAGATCTTGGTAAGACCCGACAGGTCGGCGGCCATGCCGCGGTCCGTAGTGCCGCGGGGCGACAGGCGGTAGGCGCCGTCGGCCAGCGGGGCGTCGGAGTTGGCGTAGAGCATTACCAGTGCGTCCGCCGGCTCATTGACGTGCAGACGGCTGTACACGCTGAGCTGCACGTCGCCGGAGTTGGCGCTGAAATAAGCCATGGATTGGCCGGATACGCCGTATTTGCTGGCGGCGTCGCCGGCCATGCGCTTGGGCTCGGGGGTCTTGTCCAGACGGCTGCACTCGGCGTAGATGGCCTGGATCAGCTGGGCCTCGCCCTGGTTCTTGAAGCCGCCCAGAGAGTCGAAGGCACGGAGGATGACGCCGGTGGCGCCGCTGCGCCCATCGCTGCTGCTGGCGCCGCGGATCACACCTGCGCCGTGGTGGACGCTGCGGCTCCAGAACACATTGCGCAGAGCCACGGAGTAGTCATCCAGATCGAAGGAGGGGACGGCGGACTTGATGTTCTTCAGCAGGTCCGCATAGGCGTGGGTCTCCCAATAGTCCTTCTGGGACTGCATGAACTCGTCGGGGTAGTCGTCAGCCACGCTGCGCCAGGTGGCGTTGAAATTGCTGCCGTAGCCAGGGGAGTACTTGCCGTTGCGGTCGTAGGCGTAGGCGTTATACAGCGTGTCGCCCATGTCGCGGTAGATGGAGCCGGACTTGAACTCCTGCAGCCACTGGACGAAGCTCAGGGGCGTGCCGGCGTTGCTGGCGAACATATAGATGCCGTAGGACGTGCCGCCGCTGTCGCCGCGGACGGTGGAGACGTAGCCGGGGTCGGCGCTGTTGCCCGTCTCGTAGTACTGGCTCAGGTCGCCCAGTCCCGCGTCCTGCCAGTTCTTGCTGGCGGCCAGCAGCGCCGTGGCCAGCAGGCTCAGCACCACGGCGGCGGCCAGCACCATGGCGGTGCTCCGCTTCATCCTTTTCATCGCATACACCCTGCCTTTTCAGTAGTCGTCAAAGCGGCGGAGAACGCCGCTGATTTACATAATAATCACTGACAGTATACCATTCGTTCCCGCTGTTGTCTACCGGAAATGCGGGGAAAACCGGAAAAAGAGGGGAAATTTTGCCGCCGCAGGAAGAACAGGGTGGAAATATGGCGGAAAATATCGTATAATGTCCGCTGTAACACCAACGAGCACAAGGAGAATTTGCCTATGTCAACAAAAGAGAAAACCGGCAGCGCCGGCCGCACCGCGGGGATCCTCTTTATCCTGCTGGCGCTGGCGGCGGTGGCCGTTCTGGGCGTGTATATCTACCGGCAGCTGCAGCCGCCGAAGGCGCCGGAGACGGCCATCGGCTACGTGGCGTCGGAGACGGCGTCCGCGCCGGTGTACGACGCCGACAGCGGCGCGGAGCTGGGCGTACTGGTGCGGGGCAGTCAGGTGGCCTACGTGGCCGCAGACGTGGAGACGCCCCGTGAGGACGGCCGCGTCCGCGTGGTCAACGGCGAGGGGTACGTCCTGCTGGACGCGTCCCATCTGGCCGATGATCTCAGCCGGACGGTACAGGTGGAGACGGTGTACGCCCTGCGGGGCATGAGCCTGCTGGATGAGACCGGGGCTGTCCCGGGCTGCGCCGTGGAAAAGGGCATGGCCCTCGCCGTCACCGGCTTCGACGGGCTGGACGAAAACGGCGAGGTGCTGCGCTGGCAGGTGTCCTGCCAGCGGGGCGAGGGCTATATCGCCGCTGCCAACGTCCGCATGACAGAGGACGAGGCTCTGGCCCAGTACGATGCGGAGCTGTATCAGCTCCACGCCTCCCGCGGCGACAGCTGGGGCGGCGGCGATGCAGCGGGGCTGGACTACTACCCTGTGGAGAAGGGGGCCATCGAGGGCAACGTCATGCCCGATGAGGTGCGGGCCCTGTACCTCAACGGCTCCGCCGTCCAGTACGCCGACAGCTACCTGCGCGTGGCGGAGGGCAGCGGCGTCAACGCCTTCGTGGTGGACATCGTAGACGGTACCGCCGTGTCCTACGCCTCACCGGTGATGCAGCAGTACAGCCCGTCCGCCTACGCGGCGGCCATGGACACCAGAGAAAACTTCCAGACCAACATTCAGAAGCTGAAGGCTGCGGGATACTACCTCATCGGACGCATTACCGTGTTCAACGACGCCCATCTGGCGGCGGACCATCCGGAGCAGGTCATCTGCGACCTGAAGGGTACGCCTCTGAAGATCAGCTCCATGTACTGGCCCAGCGCCTACGACCGGACGGTGTGGCAGTACAAGGTGGATCTGGCGCTGGAGGCGGCGGCTCTGGGTTTCAACGAGATCCAGTTCGACTATATCCGCTTCCCCGATGGGGCGTATAGCTACGAGAAGGCGGGGACCATCGACTACCGCAACGCCTACGGCGAGAGCAAGGCCCAGGCGGTGCAGAGGTTCCTGCTGTACGCGGCGGAGCGGCTCCACAGCGCGGGGTACTATCTGTCCGGCGACGTGTTCGGCGAGTGCGCCAATCCCTACGTCACCGCCTGCGGCCAGTACTGGCCGGCCATCAGCGCGGCGGTGGACGCCATCTCCGGCATGCCCTATCCCGACCATTACAGTGCGCAGGGCGACTACAAGCCGTGGGAGCATCCCTATGATACGGTGCACATGTTCGGCGCGGCGGCGGCCCAGCGGCAGGCGGAGACGGCTTCGCCGGCGGCGGTGCGCACATGGATCCAGGCGTACAACGCCCTGTGGGAGCCGTACAACACCTACGGCGAGGCGGAGGTGGCGGCGGAGGTCAAGGCTCTGCGGGACACCGGCTGCACCGGCGGCTTCATGACGTGGAACGGCGGCTCGGACATCAACAAGTACCGGAGCATCATCGGCGCGCTGCGCTGACCTCCTGAAAACGCATAAAAAGGCCGTCCGGTTCACACCGGACGGCCTTTTTGTATCCCGAAAACCACTCGCTGGGCGAGTGGTTCAAAAGAGGCTGCTGCC
>ERZ825137.5424-NODE-5424-length-11839-cov-4.086813_pt1 | contig 11839 bp, 10 predicted proteins | sample MGYA00519873_ERZ825137 | MGnify/ENA primary metagenome ERZ825137 (study PRJEB31778, sample SAMEA3449190) | human gut metagenome | biome: human gut; feature: human-associated habitat; material: faeces | place: United Kingdom | collected 2010/2012 ... | reverse complement strand
AAGCTTATAGCTTTTTTACAACTTCCACCGATTCTGCTACGACTCGCCACCCCATCTTGATTATATCATTGTTTTATACGATATTCCACATAAGAATCTTTTTTTCACCTTTCCCGACCTTCTGCATAGTATGTTTCATAGGAATCGGCGCAATTCGTTTCTTCCGGTTGCGCGATTTATTTTTATTTCCGGAGGTTATCTATGAAAAGGCTGCTGATATTTATGCTGACGTTTACACTGCTTCTCTGCCCGGTACTTGCCGGATGCAGTAAGAAAGCGGATGACGGGAATCTGACGCCCCTGACTCTGTGCGAGGTGGCACATTCGATTTTCTATGCCCCCCAGTACGCCGCGATTGAGCTAGGCTATTTTAAGGAGGAGGGCATTGACCTGACGCTGTTCAACGGCTCCGGCGCTGATAATGTTATGACAGCACTGATTTCCGGCGACGCGGATATCGGATTTATGGGAAGTGAGGCTTCGATCTATGTGTATCGTGAAGGTGCTGAGGATTACGCGGTTAATTTTGCGCAGCTGACCCAGCGGGCCGGAAACTTTCTGGTAGGACGCGAAGCGGATCCGGATTTTCAATGGTCGGATCTGATAGGAAAGAAGGTTCTCGGCGGCCGCAAGGGCGGGATGCCGCAGATGGTTTTTGAGTACATTCTGAGAAGGAACGGCATTGATCCGGCAACGGATCTCACGATTGATCAGAGTATTGATTTCGGTTCTACCGCTGCCGCCTTTTCCGGCGGTCAGGGAGATTTTTCTGTAGAGTTTGAGCCCCACGCCACCTCTCTTGAAGAAAAAGGCGATGGCTACGTCGTTGCTTCCTTAGGAGAAAGCTCCGGCTATGTTCCTTACACGGCGTTCAGTGCAAAGAAAAGCTATATTGAAAACAATCCTGAAATTATCCAGTCCTTTACCAATGCGTTGCAAAAGGGCATGGACTATGTGGGCAGTCATACTCCGGAGGAAATTGCCACTGTCATTGCTCCGCAGTTTGACGGCACGCAGCTGCAGACCATCACCACCATCGTTTCCCGGTATGCGGCACAGGATACCTGGAAGGAGAATCTGATTTTTGAAGAGGATTCCTTCATGCTCTTGCAGAATATCCTGGAAGAAGCCGGTGAGCTTCCGGAACGTGTTCCTTATGAAGCTCTTGTAACCACAGAATTTGCCGAACAGGCTGTAAAATAAAAGCACCCGCTTTCCTTCTGCGTGCAGCCTGTTGTATCCCCCGATGAAGAATTACCCGGTTTTCCTATGGTATTTCCTCATCGGGGTACTTTTGATGTATTTATTGCATTAAAAGATTCATTACAGGCTCACTGTACTAGCTCACACCAATGACGATACCAATCACAATCACCGCTGCACAGAACAGCTTATAACCGACGTTCTTTTCCCTGAAAATAAATTTACCGGCAAGAATGGTTACCACACAGCCGCTCTGCTTCAGTAGCGTCATAATGGTAATCCGGCTGTCGGGTATGCCATTTGCCACAAACAGAGCTTTATCCGCAATGACAAATAAAATGGCAAGCAGCCAGATCCATCCGTTCTTCCAGACCTCCTTCCGGATTCTGGTGTGGCTGCATAGAATATAAATCAGATAATACAGCACCAGAAACAGCATATACCAGAACTGTAGCTGGGAGCTGCTGATGTTTTTCATCAGAAGCTTATCCATAAGTCCGGAAACTGCATTCAGCATGCAGGAGGCAAAGGCAAAAAGAACCAGGATCACAGAAACTTCATTTCCGGATTGCCGTACTGCAGCAGATCCACCTGTCACTGCATCTGTGATATCCATTACCTGATCAGACTGACCGGGGACTGTCTGATCTTTGCATCCTTTCGTCCGTTTTCTTTGCAGATTCGCCCGTAATTTTTTTAACAGCACAGAGGGCTTAAATTTCAAAAGCAGCAGGCCCGCACTGACAAAGACAAGACCGATCACCTGATGCGTATTCAGTGTCTCCTGCAGCACCACGACACCTAAAAGAGTTGCAAACAATACTCTTGATAAGTCAAGCACTCCATAGAGGCTGATCGGCATATTCTTAATCGCCTTAAAGCTGCAGATCCATGCAAGGAAAATCACAAAGGACTTTAAGGCAATCCAGAAATAATATTTCGGCTCAAGCCCCATCGCCGACGGTGCCTGCGGAGTTACAAACAGGAAGCCGAGCAATGTATAGAAAAACAGCACCTCAATGACACTGCTTTTTGTCAATGCCTTCTTCTTTACAATTTCACGCGCTCCTTTTAACACTCCATATAATAAAACAAGTAACATCCACATCTCTTTCGTTCCTCCAGACAATAACCCTTTTATATTCTATTTTAGTACCATTTGTCTATAGGCATTGTGTACAAAACTATTCAATGCTATAATTTCCTTATCGAATATTTGGAGGGTTATCTTATGGGTATTTTTATTGATCAGACAGGGTATCTCCCTGTATCCAGGAAAGTGGCAACCACCACCTTTCCCTGTAATTTCCAGTTAATTGACAGCACAACACAGCATGCTGTTTATGATGGAGTAAGCACGGATTCCGGAATGGATGAAAGCGCAGGAGAACAGGTCTACCAGCTTGATTTTTCGAAAGTAAACGCTCCCGGACGCTACTATGTCCTTGCCGGAAACGGGGAGCGCTCCCACACCTTTGTCATAGGAGAGCATGTTTATGAACAGCTCCAGCTGGATCTGATGAAATGTTTTTACTTCCAACGCTGCGGCTGTGCACTTACCAGTGAATATGCCGGTGAATATACACATGCCGCCTGCCATACAGAGGATGCTGTTTTTTTAGAGGATTACATGAACCAGACACCGGATCCGCCACACTTTGACATGACCGGCGGCTGGCATGATGCCGGAGATTTCGGACGCTATATTTCCCCGGCAGCCGTTGCTGTCGGACATTTGCTGTATGCGTATGAGCTTTTCCCCGAAAGCTTTCAGGCTTCCTTACATATTCCGGAATCCGGTAATCTGCTTCCTGACATCTTAAATGAATGTCTCTATGAATTAAAATGGATGCTGAAAATGCAGGCAGACAATGGCGGCGTTTATCACAAGCTGACCTCCTTTGTCCATGCGGACTTCCTGATGCCGGAGGAGGACAAACTCCCCTTCCTGATCTATCCCGTTTCCACCATGGCAACTGCAGATTTTGCAGCCTCCATGGCACTGGCCTCCAGAGTGTATGCTCCTTTTGATAAAGCATTCTCCACACAGGCCCTTGAAGCCTCCCGTAAGGCCTTCGCCTATATGGAAAGCCACCCTTATATCGGCTTCCACAATCCGGAGGGAAGCAACACCGGAGAATACGATGATGACTGTGACATCGACGAACGTCTCTGGGCAAGTGCCGAACTTCTTCGTACGGATACAGCTCATCGGGATACCTATTTAAAGGCTTTTGAAAAATATTCTTCCATGACTCATCCAGAAGTAAGCAAAACCGATTTTGGCTGGACCGATGTTTCAGGCATGGCAACTCTATGTCTGCTTACGGATCCTGGAAATACCTGTGGAGCCACACGGAAAAGGGAATATGAACAGATCCTGTTTACCGAGGCCGACCGGCTCATAGAACTGCAAACGAAATCCGGCTTTGAGCTTTCGATGCAGCCGGAGGATTTTGTATGGGGAAGCAACATGGTTGTCTGCAACCGTTCCATGCTGCTGATTCTGGCCTCCCTTTGCAGTGAGGGAGACACCGCATCCCGGTATCGTGAGGCTGCATTAAACCAGCTCCATTATCTGCTCGGCCGTAATGCACTTGATATCAGCTATGTAACCGGAGAAGGTGAACATGCTTTTAAGAATCCTCACAACCGTCCGACCGCATGCGATGAAATTGATCTGCCGATGCCGGGCTGGGTAAGCGGCGGTCCCTTTAAAACACCTTGTGATCCTGCTGCCATTGCGGCTGTTCCTGCCGGTACCGCTCCGATGAAATGTTATGTCGATGACGTAGGAAGCTATTCCACAAACGAAATTACCATTTACTGGAATTCTCCTGCAGTATTTATGACTGCATTCTTTAACCGGACAATCTAAAAGCAGCCTCACCAGGTGCTCCGCATGCACCTGCTGCACTAAGTTCGTACTTCACTTGGCTTATTTGTTCTCATTAAGTGCACAGGTATCGTTCGTACTAAGTTCAGACTTCTCCTTCGGATCGTCTTCACCAGGTACTCTACATAAATAAGGCGCTGCGGACCGCAGCGCCTTATTTATTAATGTTTGTTTTTGTTTGTGTTCGTTTTCTTTTATTCGTATTATTTATCTTTCACTGCTTTCTCTTTGACCGGCTTTTCCTTCATCGATTTTCCGGTATCCGGCTCCTGTTTCTGTGTTACTTCCCGAAAATTATCCACCAGCTTTTCCAGTAAAAGCTTCTTCACGTACACATCGTATCCCAGCGTAAAAATAAAGGAAAATAACTGTAAAATCTCCTGATCCTCTTCCGGCACGTCGGTAAAGGTCTTTTTCGACATCGCAAACTTTTCAATAATATCTTTCTTAAGACCTGCAATCTGCTCCTCTTCCATGCCGAACACCTCTTCGTAGATACTGGAAAGGTTCGGCTCACTGGTCTTCTGGAAGTAACGTTCTGCAAGAGGATTTAACAGAGTCTGGATATCATTGATCGAAAGCATTCCCTTACAGTAATAAATGAAAATCAGCATCAGGATATGCTCTTTACTGTACTTCTTCTTAACCGGCGGCGGCAGAAGATCGTTCTTTGCATAGTTGTTAATCATGGTCTTCGTCAGAATCTTGTCTTCGTCCGGCTTACGCGTTGTCGGCTTCAGCTTACGGTCCATAAAGGTCGTTACCTGATCCATATATAAATCAATATTGGGAATATCTTCAAGTTTAATGCTCTCGATTCTCCCGATGCTTTCTAATATGCTGTTTAATAAATCGTCCTTATCGATTGTCATGGTATCTGCTTCCTTCCAAATACTTACCTTCCCAAAACAAATGCCTCCTTCGGAGTCGCTTGTTTTTCTCTGCTCTGCTTTATGCTCACATGCTCGTGCTTCGCACTCCCTGTCTGTCTTCGACAGACGCATGTTCGCTAATGGGTGCTGAAAAACAAATGCCTCCTTCGGAGTCGCTTGTTTTTCTCTGCACCCATTATATAGTATTTGAAACTACATGGCAAGTCTTCATTTACCACAATATATTTTGATTTTTCAGTGGACTTTAAAACTTTAGTATGTTAAAATATTACTGTGTAAATATCACTATGCAAAATACATTCATGTTTATATTATGGAGGTATCTCATGAATAAGAAAATACAAACGGAAGCAGTAGATCATTTATTTGAAGCCATTCTGTCCCTTGAGAACAAGGAAGAGTGCTACGGCTTTTTCGAGGATCTCTGCACGGTTAATGAACTGCTCTCTCTCTCCCAGCGTTACGAGGTGGCATCCATGTTAAAGGATCACAAGACCTACCTTGAGATTGCGGAGAAAACCGGAGCATCCACCGCTACGATCAGCCGGGTCAACCGTTCCTTAAACTACGGAAACGATGGATATGAACTCGTATTTTCCAGAATCCATCATAACTGATTGACGATTTATAACAAATGGGTAAGCCCTGTGGCTTACCCATTTATTTCGATTAACGTCATCGGATCAATATATTCTTCATTCTGCATGATTTCATAGCCAAGCTTCGTATTATCCTCTCCTACCGTAAACAGGATATATCCCTTGCCCAGTGTCTCGCCGGTCTTTACAAGCGGTGTCCCGTTATTCCGGTAAATGGACTGATAGCCGTTTCCATGGTCAATCACGATTTTATTTCCATATTGCTCATCAGCATCAATACTCAGTACCACTCCCGTACCTGTCGATACAATATTTACCCCATCCGCAGCTGTAAATTCCAACATGGGATGCTCTTCAGAATCTGTGGCTTCTTCCATCGTGGCTGTCCCACTTAACGGAAAGCCCTTCGGCATTGCATTTTCACTTTCTTCCTGCGAAATCGCATCTTCTGTTGCCATCTTCTTGCTGACGGTTTCACTTAAGACCGTAATCTTACTGTTCAGGGTGGCATTCTCTACCGTAAGGGATTCGTTCTCATCTGTGAGCGTATTAATCTGGCTGATCTGGCTGATCATTTCCTGATGCATATTCTGAAGTGTGATCGAATCATAGATTAACCGGCATACCACCAGTACAATCACTAAAAACAACACAATACCTGCCAGTTCAATTGCCGTTGATCCAATATGATGCTGACGGATCACTCCGTCCTCTTTCTCCGTCACCAACAGAAGGAAGAATTTACTCTTGCGTCTCTTTCTTTCCTTCACAGGCTCCGTTTCCGCTTTGGTTTCCTTTTCCGTTTTCTCCGGTTCCTGTGTACCGGTATCCGGATTCCCGGATTGCTTTACATTCTCTGATTTCTTTACTTCTTCTGCCCTTTCTGTTTTCTCGGCAGCTTTCTGTTCTGATTGATCTGCGGCAGTAATTTCGGTCTTTACTTCGGAAGTTTCTTTCACTTCTTCAGTCTGCGCTGTCACCTGCCCGTTTTCGGTCTTTTCGACCTTCGTTTCCTCGACTTTGGATTGTCTCATTTTCATACACCTCCGGTCAATTAGGGACATTCTAACACAATTTTCCAAATCACACAACTATTACGTTATGTTCACTCGTATCTCGATGAACCATTTTGTCAAAGAAATTCCTTTACATTTAGGGTTTCCTGTGCTATTCTGAACTTGTTACAGATTACTGTAGCGGCACTATATATTTTTAATTTTCTTGGAGGTATCTACAATGAACAAAGGTACAGTTAAGTGGTTTAACAACCAAAAAGGTTACGGATTCATCTCTGATGAGGCAGGCAATGACGTTTTCGTACATTACTCAGGATTAAACATGGAAGGCTTCAAGTCTCTTGAAGAAGGAGCTGCTGTAGAATTCGACGTAGTAAATGGCGAAAAAGGACCTCAGGCTGTAAACGTAACAAAGTTATAATTCCTGTGAATCATAACGCTTTATTTAATTCAGTAACACGATGTGCCTGTTCTTAAATATAACTATTTAGAATTTGCTATTGTTTTAAGGAATTAAAGAAAACCCCATCCCAACCGATGGGGTTTTTCGTTGCCTTGCAGTCGATACATCCTATTGCTTTTAAATTTTAAGGAGAGCATTTTTATGAAACGAGAATCTTTTAAATCCCGGCTTGGCTTCTTACTTGTCAGTGCCGGATGTGCAATCGGTATCGGTAATGTCTGGCGTTTTCCCTTTGTTGCCGGTCAGAACGGCGGTGGCCTTTTCGTCCTTTTATATCTGGTGTTTCTGGTAATTATGGGGCTTCCCGTCCTCACGATGGAGCTGGCTGTCGGGCGTGCCAGCCGTAAGAGCGCCGTCCTCGGATATAAGGCACTCGAAAAGCCCGGAAGCAAGTGGCATATTCATGGATGGTTTGCCATGCTTGGCTGCTACCTGCTGATGATGTACTACACCACGGTCTCCGGATGGATGGTTTCCTATTGTGTGAAGTTTGCAACCGGAAGCTTCGTCTCCGGAATGACCACCGAGGATACCGGTGCGATGTTTAATAATCTGCTTGCCGATCCGATTGAAATGGGGCTTTGGATGGCCCTTACCGTTATTGCCGGCTTCCTGATCTGCAGCCGTGGTCTTCAGAACGGTCTTGAAAAGATCAGTAAAATCATGATGGTTGCTTTACTCTTCCTGATCCTTTTACTTGCCGCACACAGCTTTACGCTTTCGGGTGCCAGAGAAGGCATTAGATTCTATCTGGTCCCAAGCCTCGATACTGTCCGCGATGTCGGCATCGGCAATGTAATTTCGGCTGCCATGAACCAGTCCTTCTTCACCCTAAGCCTCGGTGTTGCTGCAATGGAAATCTTTGGAAGCTATATGAGCAGGGAGCATACCCTTGCAGGAGAAGGCGTCAGGATCTGCGCGCTGGATACCTTTGTCGCAATTGCTTCCGGACTGATTATATTTCCTGCCTGCTTCAGCTATGGTGTCGAAGTCAATGCAGGTCCACAGTTAATTTTCATTACCCTTCCCAATGTTTTCGTTCATATGCAGGGCGGACGCATCTGGGGAACTCTTTTCTTCCTGTTTATGACCTTTGCAAGCTTCTCTACGGTTATTGCAGTATTTGAAAACATCATGTCCTTCTGCATGGATATGTTTGGCATCAGCCGTAAAAAGGCCGCGCTCATCAACTGTATCGTCATTCTGGTTGCAAGCCTGCCCTGTGTTCTCGGTTATAATATATGGAGTAATCTTCATCTGATTGGCGGACGTGATGTATTGGACAGTGAAGATTTTCTGGTAAGCAATCTCCTGCTTCCCTTAGGATCCCTCATTTATTTACTGTTCTGCGTAACGAAATGGGGATGGGGCTTTGACCACTATCTGGAAGAAGCCAATACCGGAAAGGGGCTGAAGCTTGGACGTTTCTTAAAGCCTTACTTCCAGTTCATTCTTCCTGTTTTAATCCTGATCATCCTGATTCAGGGACTTTTATAGATAAGAACTGTCAACAGAAAACCTTTCAAACCAAAAACCTGCCGGAAAGATCAGCCGGCAGGTTTTTGATTTTCTCTCATTTACAGTCCTCGATCACCTTTTCAAAGCTCATCGTTCCGCCAAATAAATCCAGCGCACTTCCGATCGTAACGTCCACCTTTCCCCGGCCAAGCTTCTTTAATAATTGAAGATCCTCATAGGTATGTACTCCACCGGCATAGGTTGCCGGAATATCACAGTATTTCCCAAGCATCGAAGCAACCTCCTCTTCAATGCCATTCGCTTTTCCCTCCACATCCACGGCATGAACCAGCAATTCATCACAATGGGAGGAAAGCTCTGCAATAGTTTGTTCGTTCAACACCACATCCGTATATTTCTGCCAGCGGTCGGTCACAATATAATAACTGCCATCCCTTTTGCGGCAGCTCAGATCAAGAACCAGATGCTTTTTCGAAACCGCCTGCTCCATTTTCCTTAACCGCTCATAATGAAGCACGCCATCCTTAAATACATAAGACGTCACAATAACATGGCTGGCACCCGCTTCCAGATACTCTCCTGCATTTTCCGGAGTAATTCCGCCTCCGATCTGCAGACCTCCGGGATATGTCTTAAGAGCCTCCATAGCCTGGTGCTTTGTCTGTTCATAAAATTCAGAGGAAACAGGATTTAATAAAATAATATGCCCACCAACCAGCTTTTTACTCTGGTATAATCCGGCAAAATAGGCCGCCGTCTGCTGTGCCACAAAATTTTCTGTAGCACGATTTCCGGTATCCATAAGGCTTCCGCCAACGATCTGCTTTACTTTTCCATTATGAATATCAATACATGGTCTGAATTTCATGGTAGGATCCTTTCTTTCTCCCGCATAACTTTCACATCCCGGGATATACTAACTGCGTAAACTGTACAAACACAGTTTGAAAATATAAGGAGGACATTATGAAGACATCAAAAAAATGGCTTGTACTCACTCTTGCCTTTACCATGCTTTGTCTGCTTACTGCATGCGGAAATGACAACAAAGCAAATGGTAACGTAAATGGTGCCACTGCCGGTACGAATAACACCGGTAATAACAAGGAACAGAATGGCACGACAGATACAGACAGCACTCCAACCAATAGTCCAACAGGCGCAGGCACAAACAACACCACAGACAATGACAATTCTCTGATGGATGGTGCCGGAGACCTGGTGGATGACACCGGCAACGCGGTAGGTGATGCCATTGATGACATAGGCAATACCGTAGGTGACGTGATCGACGATGCCGGAAATGCGGTAGGTGGTGCGGTAGACAATATCACAGATGGCGTTTCTGACATCACAGGTGACATTGTCGGCAATGGAGATGGAACCGGCACCAATACGGCTACAGGCACCGGAAAGGGTCCTGCAACAGGTGCAGCCGGTAACACAACCGGTAATGCCGGAAGATAATGCATGCTTATTTTCCAGAAAATCAATGCCGGAAAGGGCATCGCGAACAGGCGATGCCCTTTTAGTTATCTCTGTTTTTCTATATTGGCCTTTTTACTTTTCTACAATAATACCATCCTGATAAGCCTGTAACAAAAGCTCGAGCTGCTTGATCTGATCCTTTAACTCGCGTCCGATGTCGGTATCGGATACCCTGATACGGACCGGAGCCACCTCAATCACCGTAGAATCGGAGAAAATATCGGATTCATGCAACACCGCTGCTTCCATGGATTCAAATGGTTCATGCGCAACCAGACGCATACCGTGCGAGTTGGCAACCAGCGTATAACCTGCAATTCCGGTCTTGCTCTGATAAGCCTTGGAAAAGCCGCCATCGATAATCAACAGCTTACCATCACATTTGATCGGAGACTCCCCCTTCTTTAATTCTACCGGAACATGCCCGTTAACAATATGGGACTTCCTGGTGTCCAGTTCAAATTCATCCAGGATTTTATTTAAAATATCCTCATGGTCAAGCAAAGAATAATAGGCATTCTTGGTTTCCTTATGGGTTTCCTTATCCTCAATAAAGTAACGCTCAAAGGTCGTCATCTTATCTTTACCGAAAACAGGAGAATTCGGTCCCGCCCAGATATACCAGATGTAATCCTGTGCCTTGCGCATCTCTGCCGGATCATTCTTCGCATAGTAGCCTTTCCGGGCATAATTATCGAGAATATCATATAACTGCTTTCCCTGATAATCCTTTCCATCCACATCCACACTTAAGAAATTCCCCTCGGCATCCACCGGCATACAGCCATGGTATAGCAGATTGGAATTGTATACCTTATAAAGACCACCGTTGGAATACAGGAAGCGTACATGCTTCTGGAGCTTTTCACATTTGAGGAAGGCCTGACGGATCCGTTCCATCACCTGCTCCTCATCCGGAGTAAGTGCATAGGGATTCTTGGGATCAATGGTCGGAAAATCGGTATCGTTCATCGGATATTCCTTACCATATGCCATAACCGTCTTCTTCTCATAATCAATTTTATCGAGCAGCAGCCGGTCATCCATCAGAAATTCCGGATGCTTCATAATGACCTGTCCCTCCAGCTTGAACTGCATAATGGCAATTGCCTTATGAATCTTCATATCAAGGCTTAAGTCCTTGGTATTATAATCGGTATTATATTTAATGGAAAAGGTATCGCAGTTGGTATTCGAATAGGTATCAAGTGCAAAGGTTGCAAGTGGAATCAGATTAATTCCGTAACCGTCCTCCAGCGTATCCAGACTTCCGTAACGAGCTGCAATGCGGATTACCGTCGCAATACATGCAAGCTGTCCGCAGGCGGCTCCCATCCACAGAATATCATGGTTTCCCCACTGGATATCCACTGAATGATAATTTATCAGAGTATCCAGAATAATATGGGGACCCGGTCCACGGTCAAAGATATCACCGACAATATGTAGATGGTCAATCACCAGTCGTTGGATCAGATTACTCAGTGCAATGATAAAATCCTGCGCTCTGCCGATCCGGATAATGGTATGGATAATTTCGTTGTAGTAGCCTTCCTTGTCCGAAATATCTGCTTTTTCGGTAATCAGCTCTTCGATAATATAAGCGAAATCCTTCGGGAGTGCCTTCCGTACCTTAGAACGGGTATACTTCGATGCCACCTTCTTTGTAATCTGTACCAGACGGTGCAGCGTGATTTTATACCAGTCCTCAAGGTTATCCTCTTCACTGATTACAATATCCAGCTTTTCTACCGGATAATAAATCAGCGTTGCCAGTGACTTCTTATCCTTGTTGCTAAGTG
>ERZ825137.5423-NODE-5423-length-11840-cov-4.837336_pt1 | contig 11840 bp, 9 predicted proteins | sample MGYA00519873_ERZ825137 | MGnify/ENA primary metagenome ERZ825137 (study PRJEB31778, sample SAMEA3449190) | human gut metagenome | biome: human gut; feature: human-associated habitat; material: faeces | place: United Kingdom | collected 2010/2012 ... | reverse complement strand
ATTTTCAGTTCCTGTCTTGTTTTGGCTATAAATAACCTGAAATTACCCGTTAACCGGACATAGGCTCCGAAAGGACGGTTGTCTACTTTTTGAGTACCTACGAATTGAAAGGGCAGAAAGACGCCGTCATGTTCCCCTGCTTCATTGCTGTTCGGGGCTGCCATAGCCCGGCTGAGAGAATTATAGCGTACCTCATCGACCTTGTCTTTGGAAAAGCTGATTGAACTATTAAAAGATAAGGAATTGAAAAATGCGGTTTGGTTTTCCGATTGCCATTCGATATTATTGATCCAGGATAGTCGGTTGATTCTGGATTTGTAACTGTCTTCTTTATGACGATTGATGTCCGGGTCGATTTTTTCGGTATTGAACGAACCGTTATAATCGGCGTGAGTACTGTAAAAGACATTGTACGGACCGGTTTTCCAGGTTTTTTCCAACCGGAGGGAAAAGGTCAGGCGTTTGTAGTTTTCCAGATTGTCCCGGGGGTCTGCCTTGGCATCCAGCCAGTCGATATCGCTGTTGATTTTGATTTGCCGTTTCGGAAATTCGAATCCTTTTCCCAGGTAAACCAATTTACTGCTTTCATCTGCTTTGAATCTGGCATTGAAATGGTTACCTCCCATTTTACGTTTGATTTTTACGATTCCGCTGGTCAGATTTCCGTATTCTACCGAAGGAATACCCCGGATGATTTCTACTTGTTCGATTCCATCGGTAGAAATGCTGCGCATATCGACTCCCCGGTTTACGGTACTTCTTTTCCGGTCGTCTGTACTTGCTTCACCGCTGACGTACAGCATATCGGCTCCGGTATTGATCGGTGTACCGTTGATGAAAAAAGCGATACCGCGGGAAGCGACATCGTAGTCGGAACTCGAAGAACCTTCGCCGGCTTCCCGCAACCGAATCGGGTTTACCTGATTTAGGGCCGGATCCGCTGAACGTCCCCCCGGTAACAATTCCAGGAGATCGCTGAAACTGGAAGGTTGAAGATGTTCCATGGCTTTGCGGTCGATTATCGAGGAGGAAGTCATACCATGAGACTCCCGGGCGGTGACGATAACTTCTTGCATGACAACCTGATCGGGAGCCAGCAGAATATGCCGGGAAAAATCACCTGTAATCCGGATGGTGTCGGTATAAGTTTTATAACCGATAAAACTGACTTTCAATTTATAGACTCCTGTCTGAACGGAGGGGAATAAATATTCGCCTTGTGCGTCGCTACTTCCTGCAATGATTTTATGATTATCCTGTGTTAAGCTGATTGTCGCCAAAAAAAGGGGTTCATGATTGATAGAATCGCACACTGTAATCCGGATGGGGAATGTATTCTTTCTTGTGTTTTGACCGGTCAGATTATCAGTCAAAACAAAAATCAGAATGATTGCCCATAGTGTTTTCATGTTTTTATTAAAATTTAATTTGAGATCGCAAAGTTTGTAAAGCTGTCAGAGAAAAAAAATCCCCATTTATTGTTATTTTTTTTCTTACTGGGATAACGGGATATGATTACTTGATTTTAGAGTAAAGACAGGATGTATTTACCAGAATAATCGGAAAATCCGGATTTGTCAGGTAGTTTAAAATACCTAAAAATTGTGATTACAAAATCGATAGAGAAAGCTTTACTTCGCATGCTTAATTGAAATTTTGTATGATACAATTTAGAACATTATTCCTGTCTGTATTCGGACTGTTCATGATGGCCTGTGCCCGGGAGGAAATCATCGTATCTGAAACTTCTGTACAGGACACTCCGATCGGGATGCAGGCACAAAAAGGACGCCTTCGTTTAAAATTTAAATCCCGGTTTGCCGGGAAAGCTGAGCAGGCGGTATATACCCGTGCCGGAACCGGAGATATCCGGATCGTATCTATGAAACGGTTATTTCCCTTTGCCGGGAAATTTGAAGAAAGGACCCGGAAAGCGGGTCTGCATCTTTGGTATGAGGTCGAGTTCGACGAACAGACACCTGTGACCCGGGCTCTCGCCTTATTGGGAGATACAACGGAGATTGAGATCGCAGAACCGGTATACATTATCCGTAATACCGGAGGAGAGGGAACGGTTCCTGTCCGCTCTGCCGGAGAGCGGAATTCGGATGGAACTGCACCTTTCAATGATCCGGAACTATCCAGACAGTGGCATTATTCCAATACCGGAGAGTTACCGAATTCTGTGGCAGGGGCGGATATCAATTTATTTGCGGCCTGGCAAAAAAATCAAGGGTCGAGGGAAGTTATTGTGGCGGTCATCGACGGAGGTATTGATTACCGGCATGAGGATTTGAGCGGAAATGTAGGAAATCCTGCAGAATTATTCGGAGAGCCGGGGGTCGATGATGATGGGAATGGGTATATCGATGATATATATGGATGGAACTTTATCAATGGAACGAATCAGATCGAAGCGGATGATCATGGGACCCATGTTGCCGGTACTATCGGGGCTGAGAATAACAATGGTGTCGGTGTTTGCGGTATTGCCGGTGGACATGGCGGAAATACGGGAGTATGGTTGTTGAGTTGTCAGCTGTTCGGGACGATAGATGGCCGGGAGGTTTCTGCTTCTTTCCCGGAAATGATCAAATATGCTGCGGATGCCGGTGCGGTTATCGCTCAGAATAGCTGGGGGTATGAAAATATCACTTATTTACCCCGGGCAGATCAGGAAGCGATCGATTATTTTATTCAGTATGCCGGAGTCGATGAACGAGGGGAGCAGACAGGGCCGATGAAAGGAGGAGTAGTCATATTTGCTGCAGGTAATGAAAATAAAGATTACCGGACTTATCCGGCGGCTTATGAAAAAGTCGTTTCTGTTGCGGCTTATGCTCCTGATTACAAAAAAAGCTGGTATTCCAATTTTGCCGACTGGGTCGATATCGCTGCTCCGGGCGGGACATACGGCTATGGGAGGAAGTATAACGGTGAATGCCCTGTATACAGTACGTTACCGGATAACCAGTACGGCTATATGCAGGGGACATCTATGGCTTGTCCTCATGTTTCGGGTATCGCTGCTTTAATCGTATCCCAATTCGGAGGGCCCGGATTTACTCCGGAAAAACTTTTGGCTCACCTGTATCAGGGAACCCGGGACATCGATATTTATAATCCGGAGTATGCGGGTAGATTGGGGATAGGGGCCGCTGATGCCTATTTGGCTCTTGCTGAAGATCAGGGAATCGCTCCTCAGGCTGTCGATACCTTATACTGCGGAAATACTTCCGGAGTGGTTGACGTGACCTGGCAGATCTCGGCCGATGAAGATGATGGCAAACCTTTTCAGTATTTGGTTTGTTGGAGTGAAGACCCTTTGGGGCAATTGGATCCCGGACGGTTACCCGAAGGAGTTGCTTCGGTACGGGTTACTGTTCCCAGGGCCGGGCAGGTCGGGGATACGATGGCGTGCCGGCTGACAGCTATCCGGGGAGAAACCCGGTATTATGTAGGTATTGTTGCTATTGATCCCTGGGGACATTATTCCGGGACTACGACGGTTTCTTTTGTGTCGCCGCATAATGAACCCCCGATGATTACTTCTGAATATGAGGAACAAGCGCTTACTTTGAAGTATAACCAAACCGGAGAAATAGTTTTTTGGATTTCAGATCCTGAAAACCAGGAATTTAATTATGAATTGGAAGATGAAAACCATCTGGCGGCAGCGACACAACTGAATGACCGGATTACGGTGAAAATACGTAATTATGGATTTCAGGCCGGGACATATCGTTTGTGTCTGAAAGTGACGGATAGCGGAGGGGCAATGGCTTCCAAAGAATTTACGGTGGTTCTGGAGCCGAACGAGAGTCCCCGTTTGCAATCTCCTTTTGAAAATGTATGGTTCGGTTCCTTGCAGGAAGTGCGTACGGTGTCGCTGGCCGCTCATTTTACTGATGAAGGTCCCGGAGGCTTGAGTTATGCTTATGAATATGATCCGGCCTATTTGACTTTAACTTCCGGGCAGGGAGAATTTAGACTGAAACCCTTGAAATTCGGTCTTTCCCAAGTGAAAATCACTGCGACGGATGCTGAAGGGCTTGCCGGGGAAACTGATTTTTTGGTGATGACCCATGACTATCGGCAAGAGGTAACCTTTTATCCCAATCCGGTTACGGATAAACTGAATGTCCGGATGGGGCGGGAAGTAGAAGGAACTATTTACCTGACTTTTTCGACGCTGGACGGACAATTGGTCAAAAAGGTGAATGCTCCGATCGGACCTTTTGCTCCGGCGGAAGTAGACCTTTCCGGTTTGAAAAAAGGAACGTATGTCGTACAATTGAAATATTTGCAGGAAACCTATACCCGAACTCTAATAAAACAATGAAATAATGAATCGTATTTTTTATATATTGGTGATATGTTGTCAGGCATTCGGAGTATCCGCACAGTCGGTAGCTGATGCCGGTTTGTTTACGTATTCGGCGGCCGGGACGGTTACAGCTTCTTTGGGAGGCAACGGGGTTGCCTGGGGACCGGATGCTTTTGCTGTGTTCAGGAATTCGGCACAGGGGGCCCTGGCTGATGCGAAGGTTATTGCCGGTTATGCGGTTTCTTCCTGGATGCCGGGATGGGATTTGGCGGATCGGCATTGGATACATGATGCCGGAGGGCTGTTTACATTCGGAGGAAGACAGGCTGTACTTACCGGAGTGCGTTATCTGAATCTGCCTATTGTCGAATTGACTGATGAAGAAGGAAATCTTCAGAGCCGTTTTACTCCTTACGCCTTGGAAGTGGATGCCGGATATGCTTATGCTTGGAGAGGAAAGCTGGCGGCCGGGCTGACGTGCCGCTATTTCCGCCTGGACCAAAAAACATTGTTGACAACATATGTAGCTTGTGATCTGTCTTTGTTTTATCGCGATTCGCTTGCCGGACGTCCTTACTTCTGGCAGGCGGGAATGCAGCTGTCGAATATCGGTGAGGCTTATCTGCCTTTAAAAATCGAGTATGCCGTGAGTGCCGGTTGGGAACAGGGGGCAACATCGGGTGATGTGTACCGGAGGAATAGCCCATCAGGAATTGGCTTATGGATTTTGTACTTTGGGAAGTGCAGGAGTAGAGTATTCTTTCCGGAAGAAGATATTTTTACGGGGCGGATACCGGAGTGGCAGACCTGCGAAAGGTATATTTGCCTGTACGGCTTTGGGAGGCGGGATGAAATGGCACGGAATCGGCCTTGATGCAACCTGGAGACTGGCATCTTCCGACAGTCCCCAGAGAAATGCATGGCATCTGGCCCTTACTTTTGCGATTTGAAAATCAGGAAAAGAATATGAACCCGATAGGAATGAGCAAACCGAGTGCGAATTCGATCCCTCCGCGTCCCCAGAAACCTTTGGGGCCTTTGATCATAATCAAACCGGTGAAGGTAATTATCAGTAGAGACAAAATGAAAATATCTGAAAATACAGTCCACCAACGAGACGGATTATAGTGAAGGCGATTAAACCAGCTGATAACCGGCCGTTTTTTGATTGACTCGTAGATCCCTTCTCCGCTTTCAGTATGGATTACCAGGGAACTTCCTCCTTTTATGAAGATTTTGATGCATCCCGGTTCAGGGGAATAATGTTTCAGGTAACGGTTCTCTTCTCCGATTGTTTTTAACAGTCTTTCGGCAAATTCCCGGTTTATTTCCTGGGGATTCGCCGGGATTGGCTCGGTAAACCGAATTTGTTTTTGCCGGATGAGATAATCGGAATTGAAATCCTTTTTGTGGTTGAGCATAAAGCCAGAAATGGCATAAATCATCAGTACGCCGGCAAAAAAAAAGGAGAGGTCACGATGAAGTAACCTGCTCCATTTACGGATGATATCAGAATATGATTTTTGTGACATGATTTATTCGACAATTTCGTATGTATCTCCTTCAATGTAATAGAAAGACAGGTAATTTTTGCCTTCTTTGGCTTGACGGTCGGCGATCCTTTGCCGGAAATTGGTGATCCGTTCTTCGATGCTGTTAGCAGGAGCTTCTCCCCTTGCTTTTTGTTCGGATGCACATCCTTGCTCTGTCGTACCGTGTTTCTCTGCAGTCTGGGCTTTCACCTGGGCTTCCCATTCGGTCAGATAGGCTTCATCGATTCGCTGTTCGACTAATTTTCCTGTTATCCGGACCAGATTGTTTACGGTTTCGGGTTTGAAACTGCCGATTTTCGTGCCGGCCTCTACACGGATGGTTTTTGTGTCGTCGCTACCCATCAGGAAGATTTTGCCGCCTCCGTGAGCACAGATGTGCGTACAGAGCGCTTCTGTCGTGAAAGTTTTTCCGGTCAGACTGTCGGCCCGGGCCAATATGTCGTCCACTTCCAGAATCTGGGATTGTGACATTTGGGATTGTGACGTGGCCGATTGAGTCGTTTTGGATTTGCAGGATGTCAACAGACAAGCTGTAATAGTTGTCAGCATGATAAATAACAAAATATGTTTCATTGTTCCGATTTTTAAATTTCGGTCAAAAATAGAGCTTATTTTCACTTTTTTAAATACCAATATATAGGTATTTAGAAGATTGAGAGTGGGGATATTCGGTTTTAGATATACTCCGGGCGAAATATTTTTGACATTCATTTTTTACTTCCGGCTTTTTCATATATCTTTGCAATCCCTATCGAGTATGGGGAGAGTATTAATTTTTTTAATTAGAAACAATGTCTACAAAAATCAGATTAGCGAGACACGGACGTAAAGGTCGTCCATTCTATCATGTAGTGATAGCAGATAGTAGAGCACCACGCGATGGTCGTTACATTGAGAAAATCGGAACCTATAATCCGAACACTAACCCGGCTACTATCGATCTCAAGTTCGACAGAGCTTTGTATTGGTTGATGACTGGTGCACAGCCTACCGATACTGCTTCAAGAATCTTGTCCTATAAAGGTGTATTGTTGAAAAAACATCTGTTGGAAGGCGTAAAAAAAGGTGCTTTTGATGAAGCTGCTGCTGAAGCTAAATTTGAAGCCTGGATGAAAGAAAAAGAAGCTAAAATACAGGCTAAAATTCAGAAATTGGCTCAGGCCGGTGATGCAGCTGCTAAAGCTGCTTTGGAAGCCGAAGCTAAAGTTCGTGCTGCAAAAGAAGAAATAATTGCTAAGAAAAAAGCTGAATTAGCTGCTGCCGAAGCTGCTAAGAAAGCTGAAGAAGAAGCTGCTGCTGCTCCAGCTGAGGAAGCTGCTGCCGAAGCTCCTGCTGCTGAATAATTTTCTGGTAATGATTACACGGGAAGATTGCTTTAAAGTCGGAGAAGTTGCAAAAACACATAACCTGCAAGGGGAAGTGGTTATTACTACCGATAGTGATCTGCTCGAAAGATATGCAGACGAACCGGTGTTCCTCCTTTTGGACGGAGCACCGGTTCCTTTTTTTATAGCTGATGAAGGCTTGACGGTCCGTAATCATACTTCTTATATTGTAAAATTCGACTATGTCGATACCTTAGCCCAGGCAGGACGGCTTGTCGGATGTGAAGTCCTCTTCGAAAAAGAATTGCTGGAGGGACAGGAACCGGAAGAATCAGGTTATGATATTTTCGAATTAATCGGTTTTGAAGTGAAAGATCAGGTTTCTGAAGAAACGGGAGAAGTTGCGGATGTTGCCGATTATTCCGGTAATGTTGTGCTGACGGTTTCCATTATGAATAAGGAGATTCTTTTACCTCTTTCCGAAAATTATATCTGCGAGATCGACTTCGAGCATAGCCGGTTGCTGGTGCAGATTCCCCGGGAACTTGTAGAATTGAATTGACAACTCTGTTTTCCGATGCTTGTTCCGGGCGTCCTTTTGTTGAAAACTATTTCTGTTAAAATACTTGTTTGTTTCATTTCTGTTATTCATCAAAACTATATTTTGGAAAACTTTTAACCTGTTGGTAACTTTTTATTTTGTTGATAAATAAATGGTTGTCTGTTTGTTTTGGAAAACTTGTCGAAAAAATCATGGAGAAAAGTTATCATCTTTGATCTATTTTTCTATATATTTGCAATATCCTAATGCAGAAAAAATCTATTAAATCAATATGCTATGAATGAATACGAAACAAAGGGGAAGGATACTTATACGCAAGAAGAAGCGTTTCAGAGTTCATTGAATTATTTCAACGGCGATGAATTGGCTGCTCGGGTTTGGGTGAATAAGTATGCATTGAAAGATTCTTATGGGAATATTTTTGAAAAGAATCCCGATGATATGCATCGTCGGTTAGCCAAAGAAATTAGCAGAATAGAAAACCGTTATCCGAATCCGCTGAGTGAGGATACAATTTTTGAGGTATTACGGGATTTTAAATATATCGTGCCGCAGGGGGGGCCTATGACCGGTATTGGAAATGAGTTTCAGATCGCTTCTCTCTCTAATTGTTTCGTGATCGGAAATGAAGGTCCTTCGGATTCATACGGTGGAGTTATGAAAATCGATCAGGAACAGGTGCAACTGATGAAACGCCGGGGTGGAGTGGGACATGATTTGTCTCATATCCGTCCGAAGGGTTCGCCTGTAAAAAATTCTGCATTGACTTCTACCGGTATCGTTCCGTTTATGGAGCGGTATTCTAACTCTACCCGGGAAGTTGCTCAGGACGGTCGGCGTGGGGCTTTGATGCTGAGTGTGTCGATCAATCATCCTGATTCGGAAAGCTTTATCGATGCAAAGATGACCGAAGGAAAAGTAACAGGAGCGAATGTATCCGTGAAGATCGATGACGAATTTATGCGGGCGGTGATCAACGACGAAGAATATGAACAAAAATATCCGGTTTATTCCGATGAACCGAAAAACCGGAAACAGATCAATGCACGCCAATTGTGGAATAAAATTGTACACAATGCCTGGAAATCGGCTGAACCCGGTATCCTTTTCTGGGATACGATCATCCGCGAAAGTGTACCCGATTGTTATGCAGATAAAGGATACCGTACGGTTTCTACCAATCCTTGCGGTGAAATTCCTTTATGTCCTTATGATTCTTGCCGGCTGCTGGCTATAAATCTGTATTCCTATGTACAGAATCCGTTTACTAAAGGAGCCTTTTTCGATTTCCCTTTGTTCAAGAAACATGTAGCTATCGCTCAGCGGATAATGGATGATATTATCGATCTCGAATTAGAGAAGATCGATGCTATTCTGGATAAGGTACACGAAGATCCTGAGAGTGAAGAAGTGAAAGGCGTAGAAATTCGCTTATGGGAGAAAATCAAACAGAAAGCGAAAGAAGGCCGGCGGACCGGAGTGGGTATTACGGCCGAGGGAGATATGCTGGCTGCTTTGGGTCTGCGTTATGGAAGTGAAGAAGCGATCGATTTTGCTGTGGATATTCAGAAGACTTTAGCGGTCGAAGCTTATCGGGCATCTGTACATCTGGCAAAAGACAGAGGGTCTTTTAAGATTTACGATACTCGCCGTGAGGAGAATAATCCCTTCATCAAGCGCTTACGCGAAGCCGATCCTGACATGTATGCCGAAATGGTGAAGTACGGACGCCGGAATATTGCTTGTCTGACGATCGCACCAACCGGAACGACAAGCCTGATGACTCAGACGACTTCCGGTATCGAACCTGTGTTCCTGCCTGTATACAAACGGAGAAGAAAGGTAAACCCGAACGATCAGAACGTACATATCGATTTTGTGGATGAGTCAGGGGATAGCTATGAGGAATTTATCGTTTTCCATCACAAGTTCGCTGATTGGATGAAAGCGAATGGTTATGATACCACTAAATGCTATACCGACGAAGAAATCGATGAATTGGTAGCACAGTCGCCGTATTATAAAGCAACTTCCAATGATATCGATTGGGTGGCTAAAGTACGTATGCAGGGACAGGTGCAGAAATGGGTGGACCATTCTATCAGTGTTACGGTCAACTTACCCTCGGATGTAACCGAAGAATTGGTCGGTAATCTTTATATCGAAGCCTGGAAGAGCGGTTGTAAAGGATGTACGGTCTATCGCGACGGTTCACGGGCCGGTGTATTGGTGTCTAATAAAGATAAAAAACAGACTACTAGTCCTAATGAAATGCCGGCAAAACGTCCGATGGAACTGGATGCCGATGTCGTGCGTTTCCAGAATAACAAAGAAAAATGGATTGCTTTTATCGGTTTGTATAACGGTCGGCCTTATGAGATATTTACCGGTATCGCCGATGATGAGGAAGGAATTATGCTGCCTAAAGCGGTTACTTCGGGTAAGATCGTCAAGCATTATGATGCTGAAGGAAATTCCCGGTATGACTTCCAGTTTCAGAACAAACGTGGTTTTAAAACGACGGTAGAAGGGTTGTCTTATAAGTTCGATAAAGAATACTGGAATTATGCCAAATTGATTTCCGGGGTTTTACGCCACGGTATGCCGGTGCATCAGGCTGTAGAACTGGTGGCTTCTATGGAATTCGATAATGAAAATATCAATACCTGGAAGAATGGCGTCGAAAGAGCCTTAAAGAAATATATTCCCAATGGAACAGAGGCTACCGGCGAAAAATGTGAGAATTGTGGCTCTCCGGTGGTTTATCAGGAAGGTTGTCTGATCTGTAAAACTTGCGGAACATCGAAGTGCGGATAGAATAATCACTCCTCCGAATATTTTGCGGATAGCGGTTACATGGGTTTAGGCTGAATTGCAAATAAACCGGTGTAACCGCTATCACTATAATAACAATTTCGTATTTTTGTCCTCCTAACCGGAGAGTTGAAGGTGTATGACAGCACTTTTTACTTTTCACTTTTCACTTTTTGAGATGCAGATACATTACGGAACCGAAAATTTACAAATAGTCAATCCGGTAGTAACCATCGGTAGTTTCGATGGAGTGCATAAAGGGCATGTGCAGGTGATCGAGTCACTGAAAAGAGTGGCCCGGAATTTGAAGGGAGAGACTGTTATCATCAGTTTCGAGCCCCATCCCCGGGAGGTACTCTATCCGATGGAAAAAAGGCCGGGGATTTTGACCACTTTGGAGGAAAAGGCTGCTATTCTCGCCACTTATGGAGTGGAACATCTGGTCGTCCTGCAATTCACCCGTTCGCTGGCCGAATTGGAATATGCAGATTTTGTACGTCATATCCTGGTCGATAAAATCGGTTTAAAAGGTTTGGTCGTGGGGTATGACCATCGTTTCGGGAAAAACCGGGAGGGAACTTTTGAAAAACTGAAAGAATTAGCTGACCGTTATCACTTTTACCTCGAACAGGAAGAAGTATATGAAGAGAACCAAATCAATATCAGTTCCACAAAAATCCGGAATGCTCTGCAAATCGGAGATATCGATCGGGTAAATGAATTTCTGGGGTATACGTATTCTGTTAGTGGAAAAGTTGTTGCCGGTGATAAAATAGGACGGAGTATGGGTTTCCCGACCGCCAATATCCGGTTGAACGATGACCGTAAACTATTGCCGGCCGCCGGAGTGTATGCTGTAAAAGTGAAGGTTGAAGGACAAGAATATCGTGGTATGCTCAATATTGGCGTACGCCCCACAGTCAGTTGTTCCGGCGTAGTGCGGATCGAAGTGAATATCTTTGATTTCGATGCCGACATCTATGGTAAAGAAATCCGGCTTTTACTTATTGCCCGTATCCGGGGTGAACGAAAATTCAACGGAATCGACGAATTGAGCGAACAGCTGAAAAAGGACCGTCAGGAAGTATCGGTATTGCTACAGCAATGACGTTTGTTCTGTAAACCTGATTAGCGGGTTCTGAAAAAAGGTAGGTTTTATTTTTTCTTTCTATTCCGATTTCGGGTTCTGTGTCGTCAGACCCGGTCGCCTGGAACGGTCCGTTAAGGCTTTCCTTCACTGACCGGCGGAACTCCTCACT
>ERZ825137.5413-NODE-5413-length-11862-cov-3.876006_pt1 | contig 11862 bp, 16 predicted proteins | sample MGYA00519873_ERZ825137 | MGnify/ENA primary metagenome ERZ825137 (study PRJEB31778, sample SAMEA3449190) | human gut metagenome | biome: human gut; feature: human-associated habitat; material: faeces | place: United Kingdom | collected 2010/2012 ... | reverse complement strand
TGCCAACATTGTAGCATTAGGCGTCTGTATTGTCAAATACAATTCGTCCATAACCGGCATATTCGGCTACTTACCGAATATGCCGCCAGAAAGCTGGTATTTCTTATGAATAAAAGCGATTTTGACTACGATTTGCCCGAATCCCTTATCGCTCAGGAGCCGGTGGAGCCGCGTGACCATTCCCGCATGCTGGTGTTGGGAAAAGAAAGCGGATCTCTTGAAGACGTCATTTTTACGATCTGCCTGAGTTTCTGCGGCCCGGTGACTGCCTCATTCTCAACAACAGCCGTGTGCTGCCCGCCAGGCTGTATGGGTATAAAGAAGGCGGCGGGGCAGCGGTGGAGCTGCTGCTGCTGAAACCCAAGGGCCAGGACATCTGGGAAGTGCTGGCGGGTCCGGGGCGGAAGGCCAAACCGGGCAACACCCTGGTTTTTGGTGAGGGGCTGCTGCGCGCGGAGGTGCTGGAGATCGTCGAGGACGGCAACCGCCTGGTGCGTTTTCACTATGAGGGCAATTTCTACAATATTCTTGAGCAGATCGGGGAAATGCCGCTGCCGCATTATATCAAGCAGAAATTGACCGATAAGGAGCGGTATCAGACCGTATATTCCAAGAAACTGGGCTCTGCCGCGGCGCCGACGGCCGGACTGCACTTTACAAAGGACATGCTGAACAGGCTGGATGCCATGGGCATCAAAATCGGTTATGTCACCCTTCATGTCGGTCTGGGAACCTTCCGTCCTGTCAAGGTGGAAGACATTACAGAGCATAAAATGCACACGGAGCACTATGAGCTTCCCCGTGAAACAGCGGACCTGATCAATGAAACCCGTGCGACCGGCGGTCGCGTCATCGCCGTCGGAACCACCAGCTGTCGGACGCTGGAAAGCGTCGGCCTGACGAACGGAATAGTGCAGCCGGCGGAGGGCTGGACCAGTATCTTCATCTATCCCGGCTACCGCTTCAAGGCGATGGACGCGCTCATCACGAATTTCCACCTGCCGGAGAGCACGCTCGTCATGCTGGTCTCCGCGTTCGCCAGCCGGGAAAAGATCCTGAACGCCTACCACATCGCCGTCCAGGAGCGCTACCGCTTCTTCTCCTTCGGCGATGCGATGTTTATTTATTGATGGAAGAGGAACACGATGTTTAAAGTATTGAAAACGGACGGCGCGGCGCGCCGGGGAGAGTTCAGCTGCCCGCATGGGACAGTCCAGACGCCGGTCTTTATGAATGTCGGCACGCAGGCGGCCATCAAGGGCGCACTGTCGGCCGCCGATCTCGAGACGATCGGCACGCAGGTCGAGCTTTCCAACACCTATCATCTGCACCTGCGTCCCGGCGACGATGTGGTGCGTCAGATGGGCGGCCTGCACCGGTTCATGCGCTGGGACGGCCCCATTCTCACAGATTCCGGCGGATTCCAGGTATTTTCCCTGGCCAGCCTGCGGAAGATCACGGAGGAGGGCGTCACCTTCGCCAGTCACCTGGACGGTCACCGGATCTTCATGGGCCCGGAGGAGAGCATGCGCATCCAGTCCAACCTGGGCTCGGATATCGCTATGGCCTTCGACGAGTGCGTGGAGAACCCGGCAGAGTACGATTATGCCAAGGCCAGCTGTGAGCGCACGCTCCGGTGGCTGGAGCGGTGCAAGGCGGAGCACGACCGGCTCAATGCTTTGCCCGATACCGTGAACCCCCGGCAGATGCTGTTCGGCATCAACCAGGGAGCGACCTATGAGGACCTGCGGGTCTGGCACATGCAGCAGATCGCCAAAATCGACTGCGACGGCTTCGCCATCGGCGGACTGGCGGTAGGGGAGCCCACGGAGGTCATGTATCAGATCATCGAGGCGGTGGAGCCCTATATGCCCGCCCACAAGCCCCGGTATCTCATGGGCGTGGGCACTCCCAGCAACATCATCGAGGGCGTGGCCCGGGGCGTGGACTTTTTCGACTGCGTCATGCCTGCCCGGAATGCCCGGCACGGGAAGCTCTTTACCTGGCAGGGAGCCATGAACATCAAGAACGCCAAGTACAAGCTGGATGACCGGCCCATCGATCCCGAATGCGACTGTCCGGTGTGCCGCCGGTTCAGCCGGGCCTACATCCGCCACCTGTTTGCGGCGGAGGAGATGCTGGCCATGCGCCTGGCGGTGATGCATAATCTGTACTTTTACAACAAGCTGGCCCAGCGCATCCGCGACAGCCTGGACGCCGGGTGCTTCGCGGACTTCCGCCGGGAGTACAGCGAAAAGCTCAGCGGAAGGATCTGACGGTTCTCTCTGAGCAAGATTTCCGAAAAAACTCGCCTGTCCCCCTTGCAAAAGGGGAGAGAGTTATTGTATAATAACGCTATATTCGTAAAGAAGGAGTTTTTGTCCCATGATTGAATTTGCCTATGCCGCCACGTCCGGCGCTGCCAACCCCTCCGGCGGCGGTATGTCTATCCTGATGATCGTCCTGATGGTCGCCATTTTCTACTTCATGCTCATCCGTCCGGAGAGCAAGCGGAAAAAGCAGGCCGAGGAAATGCGCAGCTCTCTGCAGAAGGGCGACTGGCTGACCACCATCGGCGGCGTGTATGGGCGCATCGTGGCCATCACCGACCGCACCGTGGTCATCGAGACCAGCGAGGACCGGGTCCGCATCGAGTTCCTGAAGTCCGCCATCGGCTCTGTGGGCACCCTGGACGAGCAGGCCGCTGCTGCTCAGCGCGGCAGCCGCAAGTCCAAGAAGGCCGAGAAGCCTGCCGAGACCCCCGTGGAGGAGACTCCCGCCGAAACTGAGGCCGAGGGAAAAGATAATCAGGAGTAATTTCTCCGTCATAAGCAGACCTCCCCTGCATACGCTTAGAAAAAGCGGCAAGGGGAGGTCTTTTTATGTCTGTGCTGGGGGCTATCCTGGGAAAACGGACCTGGCTGGGAGCAGGCGCTATTTTGCTGTCGGCGGCAGGTGGCTGCGCTCTGGGGGCGCTGCTGGTGGTGAAGGGGGTGCTGCCGGAAACCGGGACATTGGCCTGGAGCTGCGGCTGCTGGGTGCTGGCATCCTTCGCAGGGGCGCGTCTGGCCATCCGGGGCAGGGGAGAGGGGACCCTGCCAGCGGCGTTGGCAGCGGCTCTGGCTGCGTATCCGCTGGCATGGCTGGCAGGCGTCGCTCTGGGAGACCCGTCCTTCCGGGAGGGCGGCCTGTATCTGACTGCCGCCCTGTTTGCGGGCGCCGCGGCGGCGGGGCTGCTGGGCAGCGGGAGGCCCCGGAAAAAGCGCCGGGACCCCCGCGCACCGATCCGGAAGCCCGCGAGGCGGAAATAGGCCATGGTGAAAATCACGAAAATGCACCGGCGGCGAAAAAACACTTGACGCCGGACTATACAGATCGTGATCATCTGTGAGGGCAAGATATGGGACACGGTGAATGCTCCGCATCCCATATCTTGCCCTTTTCCGCCCACGCAGGGCTATTCGGCGTTTCACGCTCAGGCGATTTACATAATCCTGTTTACATAACAATTTAACATAACTCACAAGCTTGCTTTCGCTGTCTAAAAAAGCCTTGCGTCGGCGGTGTTTTTGGCCTATATTAGAAAGCGTCCCTTTTGCTGGGCTAATGGCTTCTATTTGCCCTGCTTGTCTCATAGAATCAGATGAGGTGAGTGCGCAAATGAAGCTGTTTCCCGTAAGGACGCAGGCCCCGAGGCTTCCGGCGCTGGTACTGGTGTGCCTGCTGCTGTGCCTGGGTGCTGCACTGGGCTTTGCCGTCTGCCGGACTGTGCCCCAGCAGGACCGCCAGGAGCTCAGCGATTATCTGCATGAATACGCCCAGGCCACAGCGAATGGCCAAGGGCCTTCGGCCTCGGCGCTCAGCGTGGGCGCGGCCTATTTCCGATATCCGGCGGCTGCGCTGCTTCTGGGCCTTACGGCAGCGGGATTGGTTCTGCTGCCGGTTCTGTCCGTGGTACAGGGCTTTTTTCTGTCGTTTTCCGTGGGCTGCTTCGCCCGGGCATTGGGCCGCGGCGGCGTGTATCTGGCCCTGGCGGCCTTTGGCCCCCGCTGCTTGTTCGTTCTGCCCTGCACCCTGCTTCTGACGGTGCAGGGTTTATCCGCCGCCGCGCACCGCCGCAGCGGACAGCGCACCGGCCTGCCGGATGCCGCCTATTGGCGGCGGGCAGGGCTGTGCTGCCTGATACTGCTGCTGGGAACGGCCCTGGAGCTGACGCTGGCCCCCCGGCTGCTGCAATGGGTCATCGCCCGTGTACTGTAAAAAGAGAGAGGAGGAAACGCGCATGCCTGACTATATCGCTCAATACCGCATCTATCTGGAACAGGAAAAGCACGCCTCCGCCAACACGGTCAGCTCCTATATCCGGGACGTCACACAGTTTTGCGCCTGGCTGCCGGAGGGCAGTGACCTGCGCCGGGTCAAGCCTGCCGCCGTATCCGATTATCTGACCTACCTGACGGACCGGGGCCGCTCGGCGGCCACCGTTATCCGAAGCGCCGCGTCCATCAAATCGTTCTACAATTACCTGGTGGTTTCCGATGCCATGAAGGCCAACCCTGCTAAGGGCATTGCCGCCGCAAAGGCGGAGCGGAAGTGCCCTCAGATTCTGACGGGCAGGGAAGTGGAGCTGCTCCTGGAGCAGCCCAAGTGCGTGGACGAAAAAGGGTTCCGGGACCGGGCCATGCTGGAGCTGCTGTACGCCACCGGCATCCGGGTGTCGGAGCTGATTGCGCTGAATCGGGAGGATGTAAATCTGCAGGCGGCGTTTCTGCGCTGCGGCGGCGAAAAACGAGAACGGATCATCCCGCTGTATCCCCGGGCGGTGAAGGCTCTGCGTGACTATATCCAGACTGTGCGTCCCCGGCTGGCGGGCCAGGAGGAGCCGGCACTGTTCGTCAACATGAACGGCCAGCGCATGACCCGCCAGGGCTTCTGGAAAATCGTGAAATATTACCAGGGGAAGGCGGAGATCACCAAGGACATCACGCCCCACACCCTGCGCCATTCCTTTGCGGTGCATTTGCTGGAAAACGGGGCGGATCTGCGCTCCATTCAGGAAATGCTGGGCCATGCGGACATCTCCTCCACCCAGATCTATGCGCAGATTGTCAAGCAGCGTCTGCAAGATGTCTATCACAAGGCGCATCCTCTGGCCTGACGTCTGAATCAGCACAGCGCAGTTTTTTACTGTGCTGTGTTGCTTTTTACACGAACATTTGTTATAATAAGATGATTACACGGTGGAGGAGCGGCTATGCGCATATTAGGCATCGACCCCGGTGTGGCCACGGTGGGCTTCGGCGTCATCGAAACCCAGGGGGGCCGGCAGCAGATGATCCAATACGGGGCCATTACCACGCCGGCGGGCCAGCCGCTGGCTGCCCGTCTGGTGCAGATCGCCCAGGATATGGAGACGCTCATCAACCGGTTCCGGCCCGACGAAATGTCCATCGAGGAGCTGTTTTTCAGCAAGAACATTACCACCGGCATCGCCGTGGCCCACGCCCGGGGCGTTATCCTGTATACCGCCCAGCGGATGCACCTGCCGGTATATGAATACACCCCCATGCAGATCAAGCAGGCGGTAGTGGGCTATGGCCTGGCCGACAAGCACCAGGTCATGGACATGACCCGGCGGCTTTTGAAGCTCAAGTCCATTCCCCGGCCCGACGACGCCGCCGATGCGCTGGCCATCGCCATGTGCCGCGCCCGCAGCGCCACCAGCCTCCTGCGGCAGAAGGACCCGGATGTAAAGGAGACCGTCTGATATGTTTTACTATGTAAACGGCACCGTGGCCGAAACCGGCCCCAATCTGGCCGTCATCGACTGCGGCGGCGTGGGCTATGCCTGCGCCACCACCAACTATACCCTGTCCCAGCTGAAAAAGGGTGAGCGCGCCAAGCTGTATACCTATCTTCATGTCCGGGAGGAAATTTTCGAGCTGTATGGCTTTTCCTCCCAGGCGGAACTCAATAGCTTCAGGATGCTCATCGGCGTCTCCGGCGTAGGCCCCAAGGCGGCGCTGGCGGTGCTGTCGTCCACGTCGCCCCAGAATCTGGCCCTGTCCATCGTCACCGGCGACGAAAAGGCCCTGACCGCCGCCCCGGGCATCGGAAAAAAGATCGCCCAGCGCATCATTCTGGAGCTGAAGGACAAGCTGGCCAAGGATCAGAGTAGCTTCTCCGCCCAGAGCAGCGGCGCGATTCCCGTGGTCCTTCCCGGCGACAAGGGCGGCGAGGCCGCCGCCGCGCTGGCGGTGCTGGGCTACGGCTCTCAGGAGATCGGCCTGGCACTGAAGGGCATCGACATGGACGCCCTGCCCCTGGAGGAGATCATCCGTCAGGCTCTGAAAAAAATGGTGCGGTAAGGAGGCGGATGCATGAGCATTGACTTTGGAACGGACATCTACGAGGAGCCTCTTGTATCCAAGAGCTTCCTGCCGGAGGACAGCGGCGAGCTGTCCCTGCGGCCCCACACCCTGCGGGAGTACATCGGCCAGCAGAAGGCCAAGGAGAACCTGTCCATCTTCATCGAGGCGGCCCGCCGCCGGACGGAGCCTCTGGACCATGTGCTGCTCCATGGCCCTCCGGGCCTGGGCAAGACCACGCTGGCAGGCATCATCGCCGCCGAGATGGGGGTGAACATCCGCATCACCTCCGGCCCCGCCATTGAAAAGCCCGGGGACCTGGCGGCGCTGCTGACCAATCTCAGTGAAAACGACATTCTGTTTGTGGACGAGATTCACCGGCTGAACCGCTCCGTGGAGGAGATCCTATACCCGGCCATGGAGGATTACGCCATCGACATCATCATCGGCAAGGGCCCGTCGGCCAACTCCATCCGGCTGGACCTGCCGAAATTCACCCTCATCGGGGCCACCACCCGGGCCGGACAGCTGTCCGCCCCCCTGCGGGACCGCTTCGGTGTTACCCTGCGGCTGGAGCTGTACACGCCGGAGGAGCTGGCCCTGATCGTCACCCGCAGCGCCGGTATCCTGGGTGTTCCCATCCAGCCGGAGGGCGCCATGGAGATCGCCCGCCGGTCCCGGGGCACGCCCCGCATCGCCAATCGGATGCTGCGGCGGGTCCGGGACTTCGCCCAGGTGAAGGGCGACGGCACCATTACCCGCAGCATGGCGGACCACGCCCTCCAGGCCCTGGAGATCGACTATCTGGGTCTGGACCCGGTGGACCGCCGGATGCTCCGGGCCATCATTGAGAACTACGGCGGCGGCCCTGTGGGACTGGACACCCTGGCCGCCACCATCGGCGAGGAATCCGTGACTCTGGAGGACGTGTACGAGCCGTATCTGATGCAGCTGGGCTTTCTGACCCGCACCCCCCGGGGCCGCTGCGTCACCCGTAAGGCATACGAGCACCTGCACATGGACTTCGTGGGGCAGGAACAGCTGGAAATCTAACGAATAGGAGAATTGGAATATGGGAAAACTCTTTGGCACCGATGGCATCCGCGGCATTGCGGGGCAGACCCTGACGGCAGAGCTGGCATTTCACGTTGGGCAGGCGGTAGCTGCTGTCCTGACGGAAAAGAAGGGCAGCCGCCCACTGGTTACCATCGGTAAGGACACCCGCATTTCCTCCGACATGCTGGAGGCGGCTCTCATGGCCGGTATCTGCTCCGTCGGCGGCGACGTGATGCCTCTGGGCACCATTCCCACCCCGGCGGTGGCTTTCCTGACGGTGCAGCAGCGCGCCGATGCTGGCATTGTCATCTCCGCCTCCCACAACCCCTATGCCTACAACGGCATCAAGGTCTTTAACGGGCAGGGCTACAAGCTGTCCGACGAGATGGAGGAGCAGGTGGAGCGTCTGATCCTGGATCATGTCCGGCTCCAGCCTGCTGCGGACAGCGCGGTGGGCCGCCGTCACCACGGCATGCACGCCCTGCAAAGCGCCTATATCCGGCACCTGCTGGGCAGCATCGACTGCGATCTTACCGGCCTGCGGGTGCTGGTGGACTGCGCCAACGGCGCCGCCAGCGCCACGGCCCCGGACCTGTTCCGTGCGCTGCCCCTCCACGCCGACTTCATCCATACGGAGCCCGACGGTGTCAATATCAACAACGGCTGCGGCTCTACCCACCTGGAGTCCCTGGCCCAGGGCGTCGTCTCCGGCGGCTATGATCTGGGCATTGCCTTCGACGGCGACGCCGACCGCTGCCTGCTGGTGGACGAAAAAGGCCAGACCATCGACGGCGACAAGGTCATGGCCGTGTGCGCCTCCGAGCTGAAGCGTCAGGGGAAGCTCTCCGGCAACACCGTTGTTGCCACAGTGATGTCCAACCTGGGTCTGCACGAATATTGCCGGGAGAACGGCCTGGACCTGGTCTGCACCGCCGTGGGCGACCGCCATGTGCTGGAGAAGATGCTCGCCGACGGCTTTGCCATCGGCGGCGAACAGTCGGGCCACACCATTTTCCGGGAATATGCCACCACCGGCGACGGTGAGCTGACGGCCCTGCAGTTCCTGCAGACTCTGCGCCGCAGCGGCGTTCCGGCCTCCCGGCTGGCTGCCCGCTGCCCCCAGTATCCCCAGGAGCTCATCAACGTGGATGTGCCCCACACGCCCGGTGTCAAGGAGCGCATCATGGCCGACGAAGGTCTCCGGCAGGAGACCCGCCGCTGGGAGGAAAAGCTGAACGGCCAGGGCCGCATTCTCATCCGCCCCTCCGGCACGGAGGGCCTGATTCGGGTCATGGTAGAGGCGAAAACCACGGAAATCGCCCATCAGGTGGCCTCTGTTTTGGCTGATTTCATAAAAAAACTGTGATTTTCATCACAGGATACACAAATTTCCCCAGAAGGCTTGACAAATTATTTAGTGAAAAGGTATAATGTCTATGGTTTTGGATACTGGACTTCGCTATGACCAATTAGAAAACCTGTCCGATGAAGAGCTTTGTGCTCTGGGTCGTGCGGGCCGGCGTCAGGCGGAGGATGTTTTGGCCACCCGGTATCATTGGCTGGTCCGTGCCTGTGCCCGTCCGTATTTTCTCATCGGCGGCGACACTGAGGACCTGATGCAGGAGGGAATGTTTGGCCTCATCAAGGCCATGCGGGAGTTTGACCCCGCCCGTTCTTCTCTGTTTCGTCCCTTTGCGGGTCTATGCATCCATCAACAGGTGTGTTCCGCGCTCAAGCGCGACGCCAGCCAGAAAAACGCACCGCTCAATCAATCCGTCCCCTTGAATCCCTCGCTTCTGAACGCAAGTCCCACCTTCGCACAGGTCGATCCCGAGCTGTTGTTGATCGACAGAGAAAAGGCTGCCAGTCTGCTGGAGAATACCCGCAAACAGTTGTCCGCTTTCGAGGAAAAGATTTTAGGGTTATTTTTAGACGGTCTCGCATACTGTGAGATCGCGGAAACTGTTGGCAGGCCCATCAAATCGGTGGACAACGCCGTGCAGCGGATCCGCCGCAAAGTGGCGCGGCAGCTTTCATCCGGCGATATCAGCAACAGCTGAACGCAATATATTTCATCTCAAAGAGAGGGTAAAATCATGTACGAAGACAAGACTTTGGTTTGCAAGGAGTGCGGTAAGGAGTTCGTTTTCACCGCCGGTGAGCAGGAGTTCTACGCTGAGCGTGGTTTCCAGAACGAGCCTCAGCGCTGCAAGGCCTGCCGTGACGCTCGCAAGAACGCCGCCCGTGGCCCCCGTGAGTACTTCACCGCTACTTGTGCAGCCTGCGGCGGCGAGGCGAAGGTTCCCTTCGAACCCAAGACCGACCGTCCCGTGTATTGCAGCGATTGCTTCGCTAAGATGCGTGAGAACGGCTGATCAGCCAGACTGACATATGATGCGGGAGTTGCCTATGCGGCGGCTCCCGCATTTTATATGCCCAGCCCGATACGGACTCTGCATTTTCTGTGGTTTTCAAAGGCTGTTCATGATTTTCCTGTTGAAAAAGACGGAAACATGGGATATACTAACGATGTAAATATCAAACGGAGGTTTTGACACATGATCGAAATCAAAAAGGACACCATCATCGGTGATATTCTGGATGTTGCCCCTCAGACCGCTCCCATCTTCTTCTCCATCGGTATGCACTGCCTGGGCTGCCCCTCTTCCCGTGGCGAGACTGTGGAGGAGGCCTGCGCCGTTCACGGTGTGGACGTGGACAAGCTGCTGGAGCTGGTGAATCAGGAGGCCAACAAGGCCGCTGAGTAAAACGCAGCGAACGCATACGGTCATGGTGCCGTATGCGTTCCTTTCTGTCTGGAGGGAGGCCCCATGAAACGAATCACATTACAGCCAAGGCTGCGTCTGCTGGCGGAGATGACGCCGCATGGCGGCCGTCTGGCGGATATCGGCACCGACCACGGCTATTTGCCGGTTTGGCTGCTGCAGGAAGGGCGTATCCCCTCCGCCATCGCCGCCGATGTGGGGGCAGAGCCGCTGGAACACGCCCGCCGCACGGCGGAGGAATACGAGACACAGGGGCTGGACTTCCGGCTCTGTGACGGCCTGTCCGGCATCGAGCCGGAGGAGACAGACACCGTGGTCATTGCCGGTATGGGCGGCGAGACCATCCGGGATATCCTCCGTGCTGCTCCATGGGCGGCGGACGGCCACCACACCCTACTGCTGCAGCCCATGACCAAGGCGGAGCTGCTGCGGGGTTGGCTGCGGGAAAACGGATACAGCTGCACCGAGGAGCGTCTGGTGCAGGACAAGGGGAAACTGTATGTGATCCTGTCTGTCACCGGTGGCCCCTCCGGTGAGGCCTCGGATGCGGAGCGGTACGGCGGCTTCTGTCTGGAGCACGACCCTCTGTATGGCCTGTATCTGGAGCAGCAGCTGCGGCGGCTTTATCTGCGGATGGACGGCCTGCACCGGGGCGGAGACGAGAGCGAGGCGGAGCCGCTGGCGGCTCTGGCGGATATTCTGGAAGAAAAGAAGGAGGCGTGGCAGCGTGGTAACGGTCAATGATGTAACGCAGATGATGTTCCGGTGGGCTCCTCCGGAGCTGGCCATGGACTGGGATAATGTGGGTCTGCTGGTGGGCCGGGGCGACCGGGAGGTCCACCGGGTGCTGGTGGCGCTGGATGTGTCTCCGGACGTAGCGGCAGAGGCAGCAGAGACAGGTACCGACCTGATCGTGTCCCACCACCCGGTGATGAACATCCGCTGGCACGCCCAGCAGATGCAGACGCTCCGGGAGGATACCCGGCTGGGCGGGCTGCTGACGGAGTTGGTAAAGCGGGATATCTCCGCCATGTGTATGCACACCAATCTGGATGCGGCGGAGGGCGGTGTCAACGACTGTCTGGCCTGCACGCTGGGTCTGCAGGATACAAAACCGCTGAATGAGGAAAAAATCGGGCGGATCGGCACACTTTCTTGTGAAAAACCCCTTGAACAGTTCCTATCAGATGTGGTAAAATTATTAAGTTGCAATGGACTGCGATACAGAGACGGCGGCCGGCCCGTTCACAGGGTGGCCGTGGGCGGCGGAGCGTGTGGGGAATACATCCCTCAGGCCATCGCTCAGGGCTGCGACACCTTTGTGACATCCGACCTGCGGTACAATGACTTTCTGGATACGCAGGGGCTGAATCTCATCGATGCAGGACACTTCCCCACGGAGGATGTGGTGTGTCAGGAGATCGTCCGCCGGCTGCGGGAGACGTTCCCGGAGCTGGAGGTCACAAAGTCCGCCGTACATGGCGACGCAGTAAAATTTTACATGAGATAAGGAGAGAACGATACTATGTCCGGACATTCCAAGTGGCACAATATCCAAAAGACCAAGGGTGCGGCTGACGCCAAGCGCTCCGCCACCTTCACCAAGATCGCCAAGGAGATCATCGTGGCCGTCAAGCAGGGCGGCAGCGGCG
>ERZ825137.5412-NODE-5412-length-11866-cov-7.236305_pt1 | contig 11866 bp, 13 predicted proteins | sample MGYA00519873_ERZ825137 | MGnify/ENA primary metagenome ERZ825137 (study PRJEB31778, sample SAMEA3449190) | human gut metagenome | biome: human gut; feature: human-associated habitat; material: faeces | place: United Kingdom | collected 2010/2012 ... | reverse complement strand
TCGGTTGAAACTAGCCGTTAACATCCGTTAGTACATTTATCACCACACAAAGAAACAAAACGCGCTTTTTATTTTCCTCCCCTCGCCATGAAATTGAGTGAAAGGAAGCGGATTCAAACGGCAAGCGTTCATGGCCACTGGGGACGGATGGGAAGAAAACAGGGAACACGTTGAGAGAAACGAAACACGCCTTTCACCCGATTTCCACCTTCCCTCCCGATGCAAGAACTATGACTTTTGGCGAATACCGCCCCGTGTGCAAACGTCGCTGGGAGCAGACGCGAACGTCGCAGGGAGCAGATTCGGATGTCGCTGGTGCCAGATTCGAATGTCGCAGCTCCCAGATGCGGGTGTGTCTGGTGCTGGATGCGCTGAGAGGCATAGGGAATGAAACAGCGGCGAGAGTTCCGCAGTTTTCGGCGTATGCGCTAAGAGGGCGTTCTAAAACCTATTGCTTTAGAACGCCCCCTTAGTCATTATTAATATCTGAGTTACTCTATCTTTTGAGGCAATTTGCTTGAAGTCTTTTCTATTTTCTTCTCGTTGCTTGCCACTCTACGCTCCACCTTCTTTATATCCTCCGCAGGAGGGAGATTTTCGGGTTTTATACCTCGTTGCCCGAGCATTTGCCTCACACTGACATTATTTTGTATGTGTTCGGTCGTTATGGTGCCTTCCCCATAAAGATTCTTTTGCTCCACATTGTAGTTGGTCATCTCTGTTGCGAGATTCTTGGCTGCAATGGTCAGTGTGGGAAGGAAATCGGCCAACGGACGTGTTGCCTTTATGCCAAGACGGAGTTTCATATCCTCCGTCGTATGCCCTCCAAACAAAGCAGTGTCACCCTTTGAACGTATGCGCCCGAAGCCCTTGTCATCAACACCACGCTCATATATATTGTATATTGCGCGACAACTGTTTCTCTGAAGCACGCAGACGGTCGCGTGTCTCCAAACGAGATATTTGCTGCAAATGCTCAGCAATAAGTTCTGCCCGTCGCGTCTGCAAAGCGAAATAGCCCTGTGCAAAAGCGATTTCTTCTTTCTTGGGGTCACCGTTCTGAGCTATAAGATAACAAGCAAAGCGTGTCAACATATAGTCCTTGATTTCACGCTTGGCACCCTTTGCCAAACTAATCATTTTCGTGACCTCACGAAAATGATCATCCACATTGATATTCTGCGACTTGCATGATTCTACCGCTCTGCTTATTGCTACCGTAAAATTCTCCCAACGGGCATATCCAAGCACTGATTGAAGTTCGCGTGCGAACCAAACTTCAACCTTCTCTTTACCGTTCTCACTTTCTATGAAATGCGTAATCTCATTGAATGCGGACGTATGCTGGTTTATTCTCTGGATGTCCATATTATATTATATCGTTTTTTAGCCAAAATCACTTTGAGTCGGCCTATCTCTTAGCTGGCCTAATTTATTAGATAGGTACTTGCTTACAAAGGTAAGCATAAAAAACAATAATCCCGTATGAGCGTATCGAATTTCGCAATTGTTCGGCAACTTGATATTCTCACTGTTTTTACCAAACAAACCGCGCTGGCGCAGTTCCTGGCGGTTTTCTTTTGTGGCGTCAAAACAAAAAATGGCACACGACATGTAATGGATTTTCTTTTAAAGAAGCCATTATATGTCATGTGCCATTTTCCCGGAATGATTCTTTCCGGTTTCACTCAATTACAAACCATTTGCTCTCCCTCAGAGCACCTGTTTGAGGCGGCTCAGGAAATCGTCGGCCTCTGCCTTGGTGAGGCTGAGCGGCGGAAGGAGGCGGAGTATGTTGGTTGAAGCGGCGCCCGTGAAGACGTGCTGCTCCTTCACCAAACGCGTTCTCAGCGTCTTGATGCTGTCGGAAAACTCGATGCCTATCATGAGGCCCTCACCACGCACGTCAACAATGGACGGGGTTTCGGCGGCCAAAGTTTTCAGCTGGGCAAGGAGGTAACCGCCGACGCTGGCGGCGTTTTCAACGAGGTGTTCTTCCTCGATGACATCAAGCACAGCCAGGGCTGCCGTGCAGGCCAGATGGTTGCCACCGAAGGTGGTGCCGAGCTGACCGAAGACGGCCTCAAACTGGGGGGAGATGAGCACCGCGCCCATAGGAAAACCGTTGCCGATGCCTTTGGCGCAGGTGATGATGTCGGGACGGACACCTGTGTGCTGATGGGCAAAGAATTTGCCGCTACGCCCATAGCCACATTGTATCTCGTCGCAGATGAGCACTGTTCCGTTCTCGCTGCAGGCTTTGCGAAGCCCCTGCATGAACTCGGATGTGGCAAGACGGATGCCCCCCACGCCTTGAATACATTCAACAATGACTGCCGCCACATCGCCCTTGGCGAGTTCGCTTTGGAAGGCTTCGAGGTCATTGAGCGGAAGGAATTGCACATGGCCATTGGCATTGACGGGAGCAACGATTTTTGGATTGTCGGTGGCTTCAACCGCCAGGGAGGTGCGGCCGTGGAAGGCTTTTGAGGCGGCGAGGATGCGCTTGCGTCCCGTGTGGAACGAGGCAAGCTTCAAGGCATTTTCGTTGGCCTCTGCACCGGAATTGACGAGGAAGAGCTGATAGTTGTCATAACCACAGGCTTTTCCAAGGCGCTCGGCGAGTTGCTCCTGCAAACGGTTGATAACGGAATTGGAATAGAATCCAAGCGTGTTCAGTTGCTGGGTGAGTTTCTCGACATAATGCGGATGGCAATGACCGATGCTGATGACGGCATGGCCGCCGTAAAGGTCAAGATATTCCTGACCTTCGCTGTCCCAAACGTGGCAGCCTTCGCCCTTGACGATGTTGATGTCGAAGAGCGGATATACGGGGTATAATTGCATGGACTTAAGTTGGTAAGTAGTTGGATTTACAACGGGCGCCAGCCCTCCAAAGAAAGGATCAGAAGGCAAGGGGTTTGAGTCGCAAGCCTGCGTCTTCCTCAAGTTCAAAAATGAGGTTCATGTTTTGTACGGCCTGTCCAGAAGCGCCCTTGAGAAGGTTGTCGATGACGGAAGTGACAAGGAGTTTGTTGCCGTGGCGCTCCGCATGGATGAGACATTTGTTGGTGTTGACCACTTGCTTGAGGTCGACGGCGCGGTCCACATAATGCGTGAACGGGGCATCGCTGTAGAAGTCGCGATAGAGGTCGGCGATTTCTTCTTCGGGAGCGTCGCAAGTGATGACCTCTGTGGCGAAGATGCCGCGCGGAAAGTCGCCGCGATAGGGGATGAAGTCGATGGCGCCTTCAAACGACGGCTGGAGCTGCTGCAACGACTGCACGATTTCGGGAACGTGCTGGTGTTGGAAGGCCTTGTAGATGCTCATGTTGCCCGAGCGCCAGGAAAAATGGGTGGTGGAAGAGGGTTTGACTCCTGCTCCCGTGGAACCCGTGATGGCGTTGACGCTGACGTCGCCTTGCAACAGTCCGGCATCGGCCAAAGGCAACAGGCCGAGCTGGATGCAGGTGGCGAAGCAGCCAGGATTGGCCACGTGTTGTGCACCGAGAATGGCGGTGCGGTTGAGCTCTGGCAAACCGTAAACATAGTCGTTGCCTTCTGCGGCCAGACGGAAGTCTTGCGCGAGGTCAATGATGCGAACATCGGCAGGAATATAGTGGTCGGTCAAGAACTGGGTGCTCTTGCCATGACCGAAACAGAAATAGACGACATCAACGTCCTCAAACGGGAGTTCGTCGGTGAAGCGCATATCGGTTTCTCCATAAAGCCCTTCATGCACGTCGGTGATGAGATTGCCGGCGTTGCTCTCGCTGTTGATGAAAACGATTTCAGCCTCGGGATGGTTTAACAAAAGTCGGCAGAGTTCGCCTGCGGTATAGCCTGCGCCGCCAATGATGCCTATGCGAATCATGTGTTGCTGTTACTGTTTTGTGGAATTGTCAACAGGCGGGCGGAAGCGGTTTTCATCATTGGTGACGCCGCTTCCCCAACACCCGTCATATATAAGTACAAGTTGTTAAGTAGGTGTGATCGTTTATTTCTGTTCGTCGCTCTGGTGGTTAGCATAGAACACACGCAGCGGCGTTGAAAGCACCTTGATGAAGCCCTTGGCATCGTCGGCCGTCCAGCCCTTCTGCGTTTCGCCATATTCGCCAAACTTGGTCTTGACCAAATCGTCTGCGCTGTCGACACCGACGGTTGAGAAACCGAGCGGACGGAGCTCGAGGGTGACGGTGCCATTGACGTAGCGCTGCGAACTGGTCAGCATGGCTTCGATGTCGCGCATGACGGGCTCGAGATACTGGCTTTCATGAAGGAACATGCCATACCAGTTGGCCACTTGGTCTTTCCAATATTGCTGCCACTTCGAGAGCGTGTATTTCTCCAAGAAGCGGTGGGCGCCAATGATCAGCGCGGGGGCTGCGGCTTCAAAACCGACACGGCCCTTGATGCCGATGATGGTGTCGCCGACGTGCATGTCACGGCCGATACCATAAGCCGCACCGATTTCTTCCACCTTGCAGATGGCAACGATGGGGTCGTCGAAGTGCTCGCCATTGACAGCTTTGAGTTCGCCTTTCTCGAAGGTGAGGGCCAACTGCTCTGTGCCGGTCTTGGTCACTTGCTTCAGATAGGCAGTTTCCGGAAGTCCTTGTTTTGAGTCAAGAATTTCGCCACCGCAGATACTGGTGCCCCAAATACCCACGTTGTAACTGTATTTCAATTTGGTAAAATCAGCACTGAAGCCGTGGCTGTTCAGATAGTCGACCTCCTCCTGGCGCGAGAGGTTGCTGTCGCGCGTGAGGGTGATGATTTCCATGTCGGGACACATCACGAGGAAGGTCATGTCGAAGCGCACTTGGTCGTTGCCAGCACCCGTTGAACCGTGGGCAATGGCGTCGGCACCAATTTCCTTGGCGTAACGCGCAATGGCCATGCCTTGGAAAATGCGTTCTGAGGAAACGGAGATGGGATAAACATTGTTGCGCAACACGTTTCCGTAAACCATAAATTTCAAACTCTTCTCGTAATATTCATGCGTCACGTCGAGCGTCACGTATTTCGTGGCACCGAGCTTGTAGGCATTTTCCTCGTTGGTCTTGAGTTGCTCTGCACTGAAACCGCCAGTATTGGCGCAGGCGGCATATACTTCATAGCCTTTTTCCTTGGCCAAATACATCACGGTATATGAGGTGTCGAGACCGCCGCTGAAGGCGACGACGACTTTTTTCTTTTTCTCTTCCATGTTTGTTATGTTATTGGGGTTGTAGATGTCGGTATGGTTTGGATTTGTCTTTTCTGGCAAGACGCTCTTAAATAATAATTTAAAAAACCTGAGCAATTACTCAGCATCGCTGCCTTCCGCCTTCTTGATGAAGTCTATCACATCTTGCGGAATGGGCTCAGGCAAGGGTTCGCCAACGTGGCGGGCCGGATCGTAGAGCATGCCAGTGCAGACGCAATATTTTCGGCCAGTGCGGGCCAAGACATCGCAGTTGATGCAGCATGGCGCATCGGGCGTGCCGCAACCCTTCCAGTATTCATCGTCTTGCGTGAGCTCGGCAAACGGAACTGGCACGTAGCCCAAGGCGGTGTTGATGCGCATCACCGCACCGGAACTCGTAAGGCCGAACAATTTGGCATGCGGCCAACGCGTACGGGAGAGCGAAAAGGCCAGACGCTTGATGCGCGTGGCAAGATGATGACCGCGAAATTTCGGAACGACAATCAAACCGGAATTGGCAACATAATGCTTGTTTTCCCAACTCTCAATGTAGCAAAATCCGGCAAACTCGTCGCCATAAAGAGCAATGACGGCCTTTCGCTCTCGCATCTTCGTGGCCACATATTCATGCGTACGGGAAGCGATGCCCGACCCACGCACCTTTGCTGAGTCAGTGATTGTTTGAAGTATGGTGTCTACATACTTTTCATGTGATCCGTCGGCTACAATAACCCGGATGCCGTCGTTATATTCTTCCATTTTATCTTGTGTGTTTTGATTTTCTCTTACATGAGAGCGGAGTTGATAAGTAAGTGACTACAACATGACGCTTTTGATGGCCGGAATGACCGTGGCAAGCGCATCCACAAAATCCTGACGGGAGACGTCTTCTGCTATGACAATCAAGATGGCATCGTCACCAGCGATGGTGCCAACCACCTCAGGCAGGCGGCGGGCATCGATGTCGGAGGCCAAACCTCCGGCGTAGCCCGGACGCGTGTGGATAACGGCCAGATTGCCTGAAAACGCCAGCGATTCGAAACCCGTTGCACGCAGAAAGTCTGAGAGCGTGGAGGGCTGGGTGTTGCGCTGATAGTGGGGATGTTCAGGCAGGATGTATCGGTAACTGTCGCCATAAGGCACCTTCACAGCCTTGAGCTTTCGCAAGTCGCGCGAGAGAGTTGCCTGGGTCACATCGAAGCCCATGTGCGTGAGCTGACGCAATATGCTTTCCTGACTGCCGGCCTCACCGCGCGAAAGGATTATTCGTAATGTCTCTAAACGATCGTATCGTTGTTTCATGAATATCTATGTTATAATTATGCGGCAAAGTTACAACTATACACGCATATATGCAAAGATATTGCATAAAATTATAGGCAAACAGATTATTTATACATAAAGCATGGGCTTTCTATGGGAAGCGCGGCGAGAATGGACGTTCCCTCTGATTGCCTATCCCAGAAAAAATGAGTAAGTTTGCATACTGAATGCAGGACTACCTACGTTCTTAACAATGACTACACCTACTAAATCCATACATATTATATGAGTTCTAACAAATGGGCTAAAAACGTCATTCTTGTTGACGCCGTTTTCCTCGACAAGATGGGATATATATTCAGATCCAACTACGAACGCCTTCTGAAACGCGACGTCAATAAGGCCGACTTGGCTATATGGCTGGAATCGGCCATGCTCGACGGCGGTTTGCGCGTGGGAGACAACACTGTTCAGGTGGTGGTGCTCTTTGACGAAAATGCGGAAGGCTTCGACAATTTCCTGCCGTCTGACTTCAACAAGGAATTAAATGGCAAAGGCTTTAAAGGTCCGCTCGGAGAATTTCGTCTGGCTGCGTTCCCCGCGTTCAGCAAGGTGGTGAGTCTGAAGTCTTTCTTCCTGCAGACGCTGGAAAATATCTTGCAGGCAGAGGAAGTGGAACGTTTGGTGGTCGTTGGCGACGATGAAGAATGCGGAGAAGAAATCGCCGACCATCTGACAAAGAACCCAGACAAGAAAGTCACCATTCTCACCACAGCACCGATCAAAGGAGAAGGTTTCAAACAAGACTTGTTAGGCTATTCGCTGACTCGCGCATTGGGCATTTCTCCAGATGAAATGCAATAAGTAATGGTAAAACAATAATTAAAATGCTTCAGATATACCCCAAACTCATCACTGACGCTCTGGCAACAGTGCGCTATCCCGGAACAGGCAAAAATCTCGTTGAAGCCAACATGATTGAAGACGATCTGCGCATTGACGGGATGAATGTTTCTTTCTCCATTATCTTTGAGAAATCGACTGACCCGTTTATGAAGTCGGTGGTCAAAGCAGCCGAAGCTGCAATCCATACATACGTTGACAAAGATGCCAATGTGACTGTCAAGACAAAGACGATTCAGGCGGCACGCCCTGAACCTGGCAAAATGCTACCACAGGTGAAAAACGTCATTGCTGTCAGTTCGGGCAAGGGCGGCGTTGGCAAAAGCACAGTGGCTGCCAATCTGGCTGTGGCATTGGCGCAGGCCGGATATAAAGTCGGACTGCTCGACGCCGACATCTTTGGTCCTTCTATGCCAAAGATGTTCCACATGGAGAACGAGAATATCTTTGCCGAAATGAAGGACGGACGACAAGTGCTGATTCCTGCCATGAAATATGGCGTGAAACTTCTTTCAATCGGTTTCTTCGTAAATCCGGAAACGGCAACACTCTGGCGTGGCGGTATGGCGTCAAACGCCCTCAAGCAACTCATCGCTGATTGCGACTGGGGCGAACTGGACTACTTTGTACTCGACACACCGCCGGGAACGAGCGACATCCACCTCACCTTGCTGCAGAACCTGGCCATCACTGGCGCCGTCATCGTTTCTACTCCGCAGCAAGTGGCACTGGCCGACGCACGCAAGGGCATTGACATGTACCGCAACGAAAAGGTGAACGTGCCTATTCTTGGACTGGTGGAAAACATGGCATGGTTCACTCCGAAAGAGCTGCCGGAAAACAAATACTACATCTTCGGCAAGGGCGGTGTCAAACAGCTCGCTGAGGAAATGCAAGTGCCGCTTTTGGGGGAAATCCCCCTCGTTCAGGGTATCTGCGAAAGCGGTGACGAAGGCGAACCGGCAGCGGTTCATAGCGACACCATCACTGGACTGGCCTTCCGCACTTTGGCTGAAGCAGTGGTCAGGGAAACGGAACGCCGCAACCGCGAACAACCACCAACGCACATCGTTGAAATGAAAAAATAAGCAACCTTCATCGGGCAGACATTCAGATTTTGTTCTGAACGCCTGCCCGATTTGTTTAGGTTTCTTTAGTTTGATTCTCAGCAACTTCTGATAAAATATTTGCAGATTTGAATAATTCGTTTTAAATTTGCAATGGATAGGCGGTGCGCCGGAAAAACAGGCAACACTTTATGGCACACATCTGTCCCTCACAGACAACGTCGAAGCCATAAAAATATTCCACGCCTGGTTCTTACATTAAAAAGCGTTTACCATGACTGAAAGATACATCAATCCACATACCGACTTCGGATTCAAGAGATTGTTTGGTTCGGAGTTCAACAAGGACCTGCTCATCAGTTTCCTAAATGCCCTCTTTGTCGGAGAGCAGACGGTCAAGGAGGTCACATTCCTCAATTCGGAGCAGCTCGGGGAAAGGCGGGACTCACGTCGCGCCATCTTCGACGTGTACTGCCAGAACGAGCAGGGAGACAGATTCATCGTTGAAATGCAGAATGTTTACCAGGAGTTCTTCAAAGATAGGACCGTCTACTACTCCACTTTCCCCATACGAGAACAAAGCAAAAGGGGAGAAGAATGGGACTATCATCTGGACAGCGTGTACACCGTGGGACTTCTCAACTTCGTTTTCGACGAGGACAAGGACGACAAGGACTGCTTTCACCACGAAGTCAAACTCATGGATGTCGTAAAGAAGACTGTGTTCTACGACAAACTGGCATTCATCTACATCGAGATTCCAAAGTTCAACAAGAAGGAGGACGAGCTCGTAACCATGTTCGACAAATGGATGTACGTGCTCAAAAATCTATCAAGACTGATGGAGCGCCCCGCCGCCCTGCAAGAGCGCATCTTCACAAAACTCTTCGAACAGGCGGAGATTGCCAGATTCAACGCAGAGGACCTCAAAGAATATGAAGACAGCGTTAACGCCTACCGCGATATTCTCAACGCCATCAAGACCGCAGAGAGGATTAAATATGCGGAAGGGAAAGCAGAGGGAAAAGCAGAAGGCCTTGCGGAAGGAAAAGCAATGGGCATCGAAGAAGGGAAAACAATGGGAATCCAAGAAGGAAAAGACCTGCGCAACCTGGAAGTCGCCAAGAACCTGCTGGACATGGATATCCCCATCCCTGCCATTATGAAAGCGACTGGGATTTCCGCCGAAGAGATTGCCAAACTCAAAGACGGGCGTCATCAGGAATAAGGCGCAGACCATCATCTGCGCCATAAAAAAACTATACCGAAAGAAGCAGCCGGACAAAATCCAGCTGCTTCTTTCGGTATAGGGGAATATTTCTATAAGCCACGTATATGATATGCCACCATTCACGTGTGAGACGTCAACACATCAAGTGTAACCACTCACGCAATGGACGCATCTCAATAGATGGCAAACAATGCCTTACTTATTAGTCAGAGCCACCTCCACATTGTTTTGTATCACTTCATTGCCAGGATAGCCGCCCTGCTGCAAATTGCTATAGGCCACAGAACCATCGGCATTTAAGATCAAATAGACAGGAATGCCTGGGATGCCGAGACTTGAGCAGAGTTCACCCCACTGCTTGTTGGTCAAGCGATAGTGAACGCCAGCAATATTCTTGATCATGCCTTCCCAAGCGGCCTGCGGAGAGGTTTCGCCTGTGATATACACAAACTGCACACCTTTCTTCTGCAAATCAGGTTTGATGGCATCGATCTCCTTCATAGCCATACGGCAAGGGCCACACCATGTTGCCCAAAAGTCGATGACCACCACTGAGCCCTTAAACTGGGCGGAAATCGTCTTCAGCACGTCGGCACCAGGTACGCTGGCATCGATGGTATTGATTTTATAAACTGCCTTAGGTTCATCTGCCGGGGCAGCGTTCTCAACATTTTCTGTTTCAACAGCCGTCTGCTGGTTGGCTGATGCAGGGGCATTCTTGCCCGTACAACTCATAGAGGTGAATGCGGAAGCAATCACACAAAGGGTAAAGATTTTCTTTATCATGTTTTTAGTGTTTTGGTTTCGAGAAATCATTGTATGTGAGACGGCAAAGTTATTAAAAAAAACGGAGCGAAGCATACAAATTTCTGCATATCGGATGAATAAATCTGCTTTTTAATGAATATACAATTATTTATACAGATTTTCTTTGTATTTTTGGACGCTGGCAAACAGGGCATGCCCTATACATGACTGCAATTCACAATACAACAACCATAAAAAGACAAGCATCATGAGAAAATTCTTACATGTCAACGATATCGGCGACTTGAATGTTGCCCTTAAGGAAGCACAGGAAATCAAGCAAGACCGTTACAAGTTTGAACACCTCGGGCATCACCACACGGTTTTGCTCATTTTCTTCAACAACAGTTTGCGCACGCGTCTGTCAACGCAGAAAGCGGCACGCAACCTCGGTCTGGACGTTGTTGTGCTCGACGTGAATCAGGGGGCATGGAAACTGGAAACGGAGCGTGGCGTGATCATGGACGGAGACAAGAGTGAACACCTCCTGGAGGCTATTCCTGTGATGGCATCTTACTGCGACCTCATTGGTGTACGTACGTTTGCCGGACTTTCCGACCGCGAGGCCGACTATACGGAACGCATTCTCATGCAGTTTATGAAATATAGCAACCGTCCTGTCTTTTCGATGGAGAGCGCTACGGCACACCCATTGCAGGCCTTTGCCGACCTCATAACCATCGAGGAGCACAAGGAGAAGAAGCGTCCGAAAGTGGTCTTGACTTGGGCGCCACATCCCCGCGCACTGCCGCAAGCCGTGCCCAACAGTTTTGCCGAATGGATGCGCGCTGCAGACGTTGATTTCGTGGTGACACATCCAAAGGGTTACGAGCTCGACCCGCTGTTTGTGGGCGACGCCACGGTGGACTACGACCAGATGCACGCACTGGAGAATGCGGATTTCGTCTACGCTAAAAACTGGAGTTGCCCGGGCGTCAGCAATCTGGCTGACTATGGAAAAATTCTCTCCAAGGATATGTCGTGGACCATTGATGAAGCCCACATGGCTGTCACCAACAATGCGCAGTTTATGCACTGCCTCCCCGTGCGCCGCAATATGATTGTAACCGACGAGGTCATCGAATCGCCGCGCTCACTGGTCATCCCAGAAGCAGCCAACCGCGAAATCTCGGCCACCGTGGTTTTGAAACGGATGCTGGAAGGACTTAAAACCTTATAGCGCTCTGTTCACACCCCATAACGCAGTCATCGCTTTCATCTATTTGCATGGCTGCAACCTCTTGCATTTGACAACAAAAAACGATTAGAGGTGCTCAGAAACTGCAATGCTCTGAGCACCTCTATTTATGTAATGTTGAAAAATTAACTTCCGCAATTTTGCCGTGGCAAATAATAGGCGCACCCGACAAACCCTGTGGAGTAGGCCGTGCAGATGCTAACCCAAAA
>ERZ825137.5411-NODE-5411-length-11867-cov-6.459533_pt1 | contig 11867 bp, 10 predicted proteins | sample MGYA00519873_ERZ825137 | MGnify/ENA primary metagenome ERZ825137 (study PRJEB31778, sample SAMEA3449190) | human gut metagenome | biome: human gut; feature: human-associated habitat; material: faeces | place: United Kingdom | collected 2010/2012 ... | reverse complement strand
ACAGGAACGCCACCGCCGCCGCCAGCTGCAGCACAAACTTCTGCAGCGCCGTCAGGCCGGTGTTGTGGTGGTGCTTCACCTTCTGATAGTCGTCGATGCAGCCGATGAGGCCGAACACTAGTGCAAAAAGATAGACGTACAGGTGGGCGAATTCGCCCGCCATCATCCGCCGCCAGCCCAGCACCACGATGGTCAGGCCGATGCCGACGATGAACATCAGGCCGCCCATGGTGGGGGTGCCCTGCTTGGTCATGTGCCATGTGGGCCCGATCTCCTTGATGGACTGGCCGGCCTTCAGCCGCACCAGCGCCGGGATCAGCAGCTTGCCGGCGGCGGCGGTGAGGATAAAGCTGACCACTGCCGGCAGCACGATCTCCATGATTCCCATAATGCTTCGCTCCTTCCCGCCGGGCAAGGGCCCCGGCGGCTCTTTTTATCCGTTAATGCTTCAGGTAGTCCGCCACGATGACCCGCTCGTCCATGGGATAGTGGACGTGGTCGATCTCCTGATAGTCCTCGTGGCCCTTGCCGGCCAGAATAATGACATCGCCGCCTTGGGCGTGGTCCATGGCGTAGTGAATGGCCTCCACCCGGTCGGGGATGGCCACATAGGGGGTGTCGGTGTCCCGCATGCCCGCCAGAATGTCGTCGATGATGGACTGGGGATCCTCGGTGCGGGGGTTGTCGCTGGTGACGATGACGAAGTCCGCCAGCCGTGCGGCGATGCCGCCCATGACGGGGCGCTTCGTCTTATCCCGGTCACCGCCGCAGCCGAACAGCACCACAGTGCGGCCCTTGGCAAAGCCGTTCACCGATTCCAGCACGTTCTCCAGTGCGTCGGGCTTGTGGGAGTAGTCATTGAGGATGGTGTAGTCCTTTCCGGGAGTGGGGATGATCTCCATGCGGCCCTTGACGCCGTGGTTCCGGGCCAGCGCGTCGGCGCACTCCGTCAGCGGTACGCCCAGATTCCAGCAGCAGGCCATGGCGTCCAGCGTATTATATACCGTGAACTGGGCGGGGATGCCTACCCGCACATGGGCCCACTCCGTGTCGGCCTCGGCGTCGAAGGCCACGCTGCCTGGGTGGAGCTGCACGGACTTGGCCTTCAGGTCTGCGCCGGCGGCGTGGATGCCGTAGGAGAACAGGCGGGGGCATTTGGCGTTTTGCAGCAGTCGGGTGTGCCACGGGTCGTCGGCGTTGTAGACGCCCACGTCGCAGCGGTCGAACAGGATGGCCTTGGCGTCGCAGTAGGCTTCCATGGTGTGGTGGAAATCCAGATGATCCTGACTGAGGTTGGTGAAGATGCCCACGGCGAAGCGGATGCCGTAGACCCGATCCAGCACCAGCGCGTGGGAGGAGACCTCCATGACCACATGGGTGCAGCCCGCGTCGGACATCTGCCGCAGCAGCTTCTGCAGCTCGAAGGACTCCGGTGTGGTGCGCTCGGTGTGGAGCACCTCGCTGCCGATCATGTTCTGAATGGTGCCGATAAGGCCCACCTTGGCCCCGGCCTTCTGCTCCAGAATGCTTTTGATGAGGTAGGTGGAGGTGGTCTTGCCGCTGGTGCCGGTGACGCCGATCATGGTCAGCTCCCGGGAGGGGTGGTCGAACCAGTTGCAGGCGATGACCGCCAGCGCCCGGCGGGAATCCTCCACGACTACATAGGGAATAGCGGCATCCGGTGCATGCTGGCAGACAACGCAGGCCGCGCCCCTTTCCCGCGCCATGGGGATATATTTATGGCCGTCCGTCTCCGCGCCGGCGATGGCCACGAACAGGCAGCCCTCCCCGGCTTGGCGGGAGTCGTAGCAGACATCGGTGATGTCGGCGTTCAGGTCGGCATTCGTCTCCAGAACGGGGAGATCCTTGAGAATATCGATGAGTTTCATACAAAAGTCTCCTTTGCAGCAGATGTTGCCCCTATTATAGCAGGCAGAAATTGCGCAGAAAAGGGAAATCTGTGCGGTTCTCTGGGAAAATCGTGGGGTTTCAGTCCGTGACGGAGGTGTCGCCCAGCTGGACGGTGATGACCGTGCCGGCATCCACCTCCGTACCCTCCTCGATGGACTGGGACAACACCCGGACGGAGGAGGATTCGCTGCCGGTGGTGCCGGAGAAGCGGATGAACAGCCCGGCGCCGGTGGCGGCGGTGTTGGCCTCGGAGGGCGTCTTGCCGATGAGGTGGGGCACCTTGCACTTGGCGGTGGACTTATCCGTCCCGGCGTAGAGGATCACGGCGGACTTGCCGGGGATAATGGCGCCGCCGGCGGGGGTCTGGTCGGTGACGGTGGCCCCGTCGCCGTTGATCTTGCAGGAGAGGCCCCGCTCGGTGAGCCTGGTCTTGGCCTCCTCCACGGACATGCCGATGACATTGGGCACGGTGGTGTCCATGCCCAGCAGCTCCTCGGCGGAGTAGCTGGGCTCCACGCCCAGATAGGGCAGCACCTCGGCCATGATGGAGCTGGCCGTGGGAGCCACCATGTTGCCGCCGGAGACGTAGGTGCCGGTGGAGCGGCTGGGGGTGTCCATGGTCAGGAGCATGATGACCTGCGGATCGTCCGCAGGGGCGAAGCACAGGAAGGACACCACCACGTCGCCGGTCTGGCCCTTATCGGCCGTACCGGTCTTGCCGCCCACGCGGTAGCCTGCCACCTGACCGTTTTTGCCGGTGCCGCTGGCCACCACGTATTCCAGACACTCCCGCACGGTGGCGGAGGTCTCCTCGCTGACCACCTGACGGATGGGGGTGCTGTCGTGCTGATAGGTGACGCTGCCGTTGGAGTCGGTGATGCGCTCCACCAGATAAGGGGTGCGCAGATAGCCGCCGTTGACGCAGGCGGCCTGAGCCGTGATGAGGGCGATGGGAGTGACGTTGAAGTTCTGGCCGAAAGCGTAGCAGGCCAGATCCAGCTGCGTGAAGCTGGCGGGATCGGCGAAGATGCTGTCCGCCTCGCCGCCCAGGTCGATGCCGGTGCCTTCCATGAGGCCGAAGGATCTCATGTACTCGTAGAACGCGGTGTTGCCCAGCTTCAGGCCGTAGGAGATAAAGGCAGGGTTGCAGGAGTTCCCCACGGTCTGGACCAGGGTCTGCAGGCCGTGACCGGCCTTGTTGGAGCAGTGGATGGTCTGCCCGGAGATGGTGACAAAGCCGCTGCAGTTGACGGTGGTGTTCTTGTTGATGACACCCTCCTCCAGCGCGGCGGCCAGCGTCAGGATCTTGAAGGTGGAGCCGGGCTCGTAGGTGTCGTTCAGCGCCTTGTTGCGCCACTGGAGCAGCTGCATGTCGGCCAGCGTGCCCTCGCCCCGCTCCATCCGCTCCAGCAGGGTCTTATCCTGCACGGCGGAAAAGTCGTTGAGGTCGTAGTTGGGGTAGGAGGCCATGGCCAGAATGCCGCCGGTTTTGGCGTCCATGATGATGCCGGCGGCGCCGTTGGCGGCGGCGAACTTGTCGGCCATGGACTCAAGGCCCTTTTCCAGATAGTACTGGATGGTGGCGTCCAGCGTCAGCGTCAGGTCGCTGCCGTTCTGGGCGGCGAAGTACTGTTCATAGGCGTACATCATGTCGTTGCCGGCGTTGTCCTTGGCGGACACCACCAGACCGCTCTGACCCTCCAGCTCCTGCTCATAGCGGGCCTCCAGCCCGTACAGGCCGGTGTTGTCGTCGCCCACGAAGCCAATGACATGGGAGGCCAGCGAGCCGTAGGGATAGTAGCGCTTGGCGTCGGCCACCAGATGGACGCCCACGATCTTGTTTTCGTTGATATAGGCGCGGACGGCGTTGGCCGTGTCCTCCTCGGCGCGGAGCTTGATGACCTCGTACTGGGAATCGGTGTTGTCCATGCGCCGGCGGATGGAGGCGGCGTCGCTGCCCAGGATCTCGGCGAGGCCGGCGGCCAGCGAGTCCTTCGTCCACGACACGGGAGCGTCCTTGTCGTTGACGGCCCTGTCGATCTCCAGCGGGGAGAGGATGATCGTCTCGGCGCTGGCGGAAATGGCCATGATGTTGCCGGCGCGGTCATAGATGGTGCCGCGGGAGGCGGTGACCACCGTGCGGCGGGTCTGCTGGCTCACCGCCTTGCTTTGCAGCTCCTCGTGGCGGACGATCTGCAGGTCGAACAGCTGGAAAAACAGCAGCACGAACATACCGACGCCCATGAGGAGCATCAGCACGAAGGACCGGGTCTGGATGACCCGGTTGGCACGGCGGATATTTTCATCTTTACGATTGGGATTTGACACGTTTTCTGCCTCCGAAGGTAGGGCGCGGCACGGTTTACCGGACGCCGCGCGGGTTCTCGAATACCAAGCAAGGAGCAAGAAGTCGCCTTCTTACTCCTCACTGCCTCATGATATGGCCGCTGTCAGCGGAAATATTCCAGCACATAGTCCCAGCCACGCTCCAGCTGATCCAGCAGGCCGCCCAGCGCGGCGCCGCCTTCGGCCTTGTAGAGGGTGACGCTGTCGATGCCGGACAGGTCGATGTACTGGATCTGGCCGCTGGTGGGCTTGGACATGCCGGCGGCCTCGGCCGCCGCCTTGACGGTGGCCAGATCGAAGGTTTTTTCATATTCCGTCAGGAGGGCGACATGCTGCTCGTCCAGCGATTCGATCTCCCGCTTGATGGATGAGACGCTGCCGGATACGTCGGTGAGCGTGACGTAGCCCAGCATCAGTACCACCACCAGCGCCAGCAGTACCACGGTGCCGAGGGCGACCAGAGGAGAGGGGCGGGCGGCGGCGCGGGTCTGGGGGTGACGGCGGGGGAGAGGCTGGGGCTGGGACGCGGGCTGCGGCTTCTGGGGCAGCTTACCGGCATCCTCCAGCTGGCGTTCCCGTGCCAGGGCATCCAGATCGTAGGCCAGACTGCCGTAGACGGCGTTTTTGCGATAGGGCTGAGCCAAGGGACGGTCACTCCTCTCCGAAAAAATGGGACGCTCTGCGTCAGAGCTTTTCCGCGACGCGCAGCTTGGCGCTGCGAGCCCGGGGGTTTTCGGCCAGCTCCGCCTCACCGGATACGATGGGCTTGCGGCTGACCAGCCGCAGCTGCGGCTTTTTGCCGCAGACACAGACGGGGAATTCAGGCGGGCAGGTGCAGCCGGTGGCTAGCGCCTGCATGGTCTTTTTGATGATGCGGTCCTCCAGCGAGTGGAAGGAGATGACGGCCAGCCGTCCGCCCGGATTCAGGTGGGACACGGCGGCCTCCAGCATGGGGGGCAGGGCGTCCAGCTCGCCGTTGACGGCGATGCGGATGGCCTGAAAGCTGCGCTTGGCCGGGTGCTGCTTCTCCCGCAGAGCGGAAGCGGGCATGGCGCTTTTGATCACGTCCACCAGCTCCAGCGTCGTCTCGATGGGCGCCTGCTCCCTGCGGCGGCAAATGGCCGCGGCGATCCGGGGCGCAAAGCGCTCCTCGCCGTAATCATACAAAATACGCTTGAGTTCCTCGTAAGACCAGGTGTTTACGATCTGACGGGCGTCCCGGGTATCCTCGCCGTTCATGCGCATATCCAGCGGCGCGTCCGTCATATAGGAAAAGCCCCGCTGCCCGTCGTCCAGCTGGGGAGAGGAAACCCCCAAGTCCAGCAGAATGCCGTCCACCTTGTCGATGCCCAGTTTCTCGAGCGCCTCATCCATGTCGCAGAAATTGGCGTGAACCAGCGTGACCCGGTCTTCATAGGGCTTCAACCGTTCCGCCGCCGCTTCCAGCGCCACGTTGTCCCGGTCGATGCCGATGAGCCGCCCGGTTGTGAGCTTCGCGGCAATGCGGCTGGAATGTCCCGCGCCGCCTAACGTTCCGTCCACATAAATGCCGTCGGGCTTGATGGCAAGCCCCTCGATGCATTCCTCTAACAGCACGGAAACATGATGAAATTCACTCATAGGCCGATCGCCTCCAGGGACGCCAGCAGCTTCTCCGGGGTCAGGTTCTCCCGCTCAAAGTCCGCAAATTCCTTCGCGTCCCAGATCTCCGCCTGTCCCGCCCGGCCGACGATCATGACCTCCCGGTCAATTCCGGCGTAGCTGAGAAGAAACTGCGTCAGGCTGAAACGGTACTGCTTATCCGGGCTGCATTCGGCGGCGTTCATAAAAATCAGGCTGGTTGCGCCGGAGCGCTGGGAAATGCTCATGGCATTGTAGTTATCCGAAAGGCGCTTCCATTCCTCGGCAGTGTAGACGGTGAGACAGCGGTGACCGCAGTTGACGCCGAGGGTGACAAAAAAGGTGTCCCCCAGTTCCGCCCTCAGCTTGGACGGCACGAACAGGCGGCTCTTTTCGTCCAGCTTCGCAGGATATTTCCCGATCACGGCGCTCACCTCCCTTTCACTCCACTTTACTGCCCTTTTGCTCCATGTAGAGACAGTATACTACCCGCAAGGGAAAAAATCAATCTTTTTCTCAGGGATTTTTCGATTTCCGCCAGAAATCGGGGAATATTCGCATATTTGTTCTAATAAAACAGGCGTTTTCTCAGCTTCATTTCAGATAACCACGCCTTCACCGCGCCCCAGAGCGTCAAAAAACCAGCTTTCCGTCCTCCAGTTTCGGCTTGACCCGTGCGGGTTTCTTCCCGCAGCGCAGCAGGTAGCTTGCTAGCGGCCCCTCCACCTCGGTCTGCACAAGGCGGCGGATCTGTCGGGCACCGTCCTTTCCGGGGCGCTTTTTCAACAGCTCCGTCGCCAGTTCCGGGGGCAGCAGAAGCTGGGTCCCCAGCGCCGCCGTCCGCTCCTGGAGCTGCCGCAGATATTTCCATGTGATGGCTTCCAGAGCACCGGTCCCCAGCGGCTCGAAGCACACCGTCTGGTCGATTCGTCCCAGAAATTCCGGGGAAAACGCCTGCTGTAACGCTTCGCCGATCTCCGCGCTTCGTCCCCCGGCGCAGAAGCCCAGTCCGTCGCCCCGGATCTGACCGCCTACGTTGGAGGTCATGACCACAATGGCGTTCTTGAAACTGACGTGCCGCCCCGTGGAATCCGTCAGCGTTCCTTCCTCCATGATTTGCAGCAGAATGCCCAACACGTCCGGATGGGCTTTTTCCAGCTCATCCATCAGCACCAGACAATAGGGGCGGCGGCGAACCGCCTCCGTCAGCTTGCCGCCTTCCTCATAGCCGACATATCCGGGAGGTGCGCCGATCAGGCGGGAGACCGACTGCTTTTCCATATATTCCGTCATGTCCAGCCGGATCATGGCGTCCCGGCTGCCGTAGACCTCCTGGGCAAGCGCCCGGCACAGCTCCGTTTTTCCCACGCCCGTCGGCCCCGTGAACAGCAGGCACGCAATGGGCCGCGACCCGTCCCGGATGCCGCAGTAGCCCCGGCGCACCGCCTCGGCCACGGCGCTCACCGCCTTGCTCTGCCCCACCACCTGGGCGGACAGCAGCCCTTCCAGCCCCAGCAGCCGTTCCCGTTCCCCGGCGGTGAGCCGCCCCACGGGAATCCCCGTCCGGGCGGAGACCACCCAGGCGATGTCCGCCCCGGTGACGCACCGGGCGCGTTTTCCGTCGGCGGGCTTTGACAGGTGCTGCATTTTGTCCCGCAGCTCGGCGGCCTTTTCAAATTTCCGTTCCCGTACCGCTTCGTTCAGCTCCTGTTCCAGCTCTTTTCTGGCAGGGCCGCCCCGGGACAGCTGCATTTCCTCCATCCGCGCCCGGGCAGCGCCCTCGTCCAGCAGATCGATGGCTTTGTCCGGCAGATACAGGTCGGGCAGGTACCGCCGGGACAGGCGCACCGCCTCCTTCACCGCTTCCTCGGAAATCCGCAGATGGTGGTGCCGTTCCAGCCCCGGCTTCAGCGCCCGGAGGATCGCCAGCGTTGCCTCCTCCCCCGGCTCCTCCACCACCACCGGGCGGAACCGGCGCTCCAGCGCCGCGTCCTTTTCAATATACTTCCGGTATTCCTCCCGGGTCGTCGCGCCCAGCATTTGCAGCTCGCCCCGTCCCAGAGCGGGCTTGAAGATGTTCGCCGCGTCAATGGCGCCCTCGGCCGCGCCCGCGCCGACGATGGTGTGCATTTCATCGACGAAAAGAATCACGTCTCCGCTGCGGCGGATTTCCCCCAGCACGTCCCGCAGACGTTCCTCGAACTCGCCACGGTATTTTGTTCCTGCAACCAAGGACGCCATGTTCAGGCTCACCAGCCGTTTGTCCTTCAGCTGGGGCGGCACGTTGCCCACCGCCATCCGCTGAGCCAGGCCCTCGGCAATGGCGGTTTTTCCCACCCCCGGCTCGCCCACCAGCGCGGGGTTATTCTTGTTTTTCCGGCACAGAATGCCGATGACCGTGTCGATCTCCCGTTCTCTCCCGATCACCGGGTCCATGCCTGACGCCTTGAGAATCAGATCTTCACTGAACTGCTCCAAAAGTTTCGTTGTGACCGCCTCCTTTTTTCCTCTCACGGGAGCGCCCTGCTCCCAGTGCAGATAGTCCACCGCATGGGTAAACAGCTCGTCGGTGCTGATGCCGTTGAGCTTCAAAAGCTCATATGCGTCGCTGTTTTCCCGTCTTGCCATCGCCAGCAGCAGATGCTGCGGCGTAATTTCCCGGCTGCCCAGATGCTTTGCCTCCCGCGCCGCCCCACGAAGAAGCTCCCGCGACTCCCCGGTCAGTCCCTGAGGCAGGGGCAGTTCCGGCGTCCCCTGCCCGTAGAGCAGCCGTGCCATCGCCTCCGTCAGGTCCGGGTCCATGCCCAGAAGCCGGAGGGTCTGCCCCGCCGCCCCGGGTTCCCGCGCCATCACCAGCAGCAGATGGGCAGAGCCGACGTAGCTGTGTCCCAGACTTCTCGCCAGTTGGGCGGCACGCTGGATCAGGTCGGACGTCAGTATATCGTAATGCACGGTATCCCTCCCGAGTTAATGGTTTTTCCCTTTCCTGTTCCGGAAAATTCTCACCACCCAAGGCAGAAATTATTCAAAAATTTTTTATAAAAAAGGAATTGCTTTTTGGGAAAACCATGTTACAATGGGGATACGCTAGTTGTGTGGCGTGCAATACATATTAGATAAATGGAGGTAACACCATGGCTTACACGATTACTGACCGCTGTGTCGCCTGCGGCTCCTGCGCCGAGCAGTGCCCTGTCGAGGCTATTTCCGAGGGTGACGGCAAGTACGAGATCAACCCCGATGTCTGCGTTTCCTGCGGCTCCTGCGCCGATCAGTGCCCCGCCGACGCGATCGAGGAAGGCTAATCTTTCTCAGACCCGAATTGGCCTGCGCAAATGCTTGCGCAGGCCGATTTTTTGTTGTATAATAGCGTAAATATCACCACGGGAGGCATTCATGGAGCAGTTACCCAACGGATTTACCCTGAACCTGCCGGAAGGCGCTTTTCCATTGAGCACCGATTCCATGGTGCTGTCCCATTTTGTCCGGCTCCCTAAGAATGCCCGGGTGCTGGATCTCGGCTCCGGCTGCGGCACACTGGGGCTGCTGCTGTGCGCCGTGAATGAAAGCTGCCGCGTCACCGGCGTGGAGCTGTCTCAGAGTGCCCACCTCGCCGCCATCGACAACATCCGCCGCAACGGCCTGACGACCCGCATGGAAAGTATATGCGTCGATGTGCGGCAAGTTCCCGGCAGTTTTCCTCCGGGAAGCTTTGATGTCTGCGTCTCCAATCCCCCCTATTTTTCCGGCGGCCCCGCCAGCCGCAGCGCCGCCCTCGCCCGCCGGGAGGACGCCTGTTCCCCTGCCGACCTGTTCGGGGCGGCCGCCTGGGCGCTGAAATACGGCGGCGACTTTTTCCTCGTCCACCGTCCGGAACGGCTGGCCGAGCTGATCGTCCGGGGTTCGGAGGTCAATCTGGAAGCCAAGCGGCTGTGCCTTGTGCGCCATCAGGCGGATTCCCCGGTGAATCTTGTCCTGCTTCAGCTGCGCAAGGGCGGAAAGCCCGGTCTTAAATGGGAGGAGATCGTTCTCCACGACTTGAGCGGTGCCCCCACCGAGCAATACCGCCGAATTTACCATCTCTAGGAGGTTTCACATGGCTGGAATGCTGTATCTTGTCCCGACCCCCATCGGCAATCTGGGGGATATCTCCCTGCGCTGCCGGGAGACGCTGGAAAGCGCCGACTTCATCGCCGCCGAGGATACGCGGGTGACGCTGAAACTACTCAACCATCTGGGCATCAAGAAAAGCCTTGTCAGCTACTACGAGCATAACAAGGCCACGAAGGGCGACTGGATCGTTGACCGCATTCTCGCCGGGGAGACCTGCGCGCTGGTCTCCGACGCGGGCAGTCCCGCCATCTCCGACCCCGGGGAGGACCTGGTCAAGCAGTGCGCTGAAGCCGGCATCATCGTTTGCGCCATCCCCGGTCCCTGCGCCGCCATCACGGCGCTGAGCATTTCCGGGCAGTCCACCGGCCGGTTCTGCTTTGAGGGCTTCCTCTCCACGGCGAAAAAAAGCCGCCGGGAGCATCTGGACGCCCTGCGAACCGAGACCCGGACGATGATCTTCTACGAAGCCCCCCACAAGCTGGTGTCCACGCTGGCGGATATGTCGGAAGTCTTCGGCGCTGACCGCCCCGTCAGTCTGTGCCGGGAGCTGACAAAGCTTCATGAAGAAGTCGTCCGCACCACACTGGGGGAAGCCCTGACAAAGTACACCGAAACGCCGCCGAAGGGGGAATTCGTTCTCATCGTCGCGGGCGCGCCGGAAACGGTAAAGGAATCCGCCTCAGAGGACGACGCCGCCGCCCGTGTCGCCCAGCTGATTTCTCAGGGGCTCAGCCGCAAGGATGCGGTCAGGCAGACCGCCGCAGAGCTGGGACTTCCCAAAAATGTGGTTTACGATATTGCGTTAAAAGACCCCGAATGATTTTCACATCATTCGGGGTCAAACAATAAAAAAATATCCATCCGAAGACTTCGGATGGAAGAATCGTGCGAAAGGGAACCGTCATGGTTCCCTTTCACGTTCAATAACCACAGCAGCCAAAATAATATCACAAATTCCGGTTTTATAGTTTTACGGGCGGCTCGTCAAAAAAAGCCCGCAGCGCGGCACGCACCTCCTCAACCTCCACAAGATCGCCCCGCAGGCTCACGCGGTGATACGCAGCGGCGCTGAGAAACAGAATGTGCGGGGAGTTGGCAGAAGGAACATGTTCCGAAAAAATTTCCTCGAAATGGGCGCGGTTCGTATTGCTGACAACGATAAAATGCTTTTCGGCGGCAAGATAGCGCTCGGCGCGTTCTGTACCGGTGCCAAAATAGCCGCACCCGCGTTCGCAAAAGCGAAAAAAATTTGAACAGGGCCAGTCGCAGTAATTCGGCACAATAAAGCAGGCGCCCTGCTCCGTGATCGCCTCATATAGCGCCGTGATTGCAGGCGCATCCGGCAGCGGGCAGACGCCGTCTTTTTGAAAGCATTCGGTCTGGCAAGCCCCGCACCCCCGTGCAAAGATTTCCGGAATATCAACAGCCCGGCCGCCCTGCATCTGTGCACAGAAAGCGGCAATTGAGCCGCAGTTTCCTGTGCGGCGGTCACTGAAATTCAGAAAGAACATGCATTTTTCCTCCCCGCGTTTTCGTATCATTTATTGTAGCATTTTCCGCAATAAAATGCAAGGCCGGCGCGTCAAAAGATACACTGCGATCCCGAGCCGGTTCTCAGCCTTGTGTAAGAATCCCCCGGATGGGCATAAAAGCCACTGGTTCAGCAGCCAAAATGTTTGGAAATCCGTAGGACTGCCGCAGCAGTGTGCACAATGGCACAGTTCTCCGACAGTCTAAGGCCCCGAATGACTTTTGAAGTCATTCGGGGTCTTTTTCAAAATTCCGTCATGTTTCTGATGCATTCCTGACAGATGTTCTTCTGCCGGTAGGAGATCAGCCCTCGGGAAGAACCGCAGAAAATGCACGCCGGCTCGAAT
>ERZ825137.5409-NODE-5409-length-11871-cov-3.258717_pt1 | contig 11871 bp, 9 predicted proteins | sample MGYA00519873_ERZ825137 | MGnify/ENA primary metagenome ERZ825137 (study PRJEB31778, sample SAMEA3449190) | human gut metagenome | biome: human gut; feature: human-associated habitat; material: faeces | place: United Kingdom | collected 2010/2012 ... | reverse complement strand
TAACCACAAACCCGACCGCAGGCAGTCATTGCGGTCCGGACGGAGTCGGCGTCGCGTTCCATTCCAAACATCGTTAAATATGATAGAGATTAAAAAAGTCGAAAGCAGGAAGGACAGAAAAGAATTTCTCGATTTCCCGCTTAAAAAGTATAAAAACAATCCTAATTTCGTTCCGCCGCTTTATGCGGACGAAAAAAAGATTTTCAATGACGATTACATATATAACGACACCTGCGAAACCGCTTATTTTCTCGCGAAGAGAAACAAGGTTACGGTAGGTCGTATCTCGGCGATACTTCAGAAAGCGTCGAACGCAAAAAACAACGAAAAACGCGTAAGGTTCACGAGGTTCGATTGCGAAAACGACGAAGAGGCGGCAAAGGCTCTGTTTAAAGCGGTCGAAGATTTCGCGCTTGAAAAGGGTATGGACACGGTCTGCGGTCCGCTCGGTTTTTCCGATCTGGAAAGGGAGGGACTTCTCGTCGAGGGGTTCGACCAACTTTCCACGTTCGAAGAGCAGTATAACGCCGAGTATTACGGCGCGCTCATAGAGGCTTGCGGTTACGAAAAGGAAGTCGACTGGGTGGAATCGAAAGTTTATCTTCCGGACGAGGAAGAGATTGCGAAAATCAAAAAAATGTCCGATTTCGTCATGAAACGTTACGGACTTCGCTTGCCGAAGTGCAAATCGACGAAAGAGTTTCTCGATAAGTATAAGGACGATGTCGCCGGCAGCCTGCCTTATGGCATCCAGCGCCGTCTTGAGATCGCCCGCGCTCTCGCTACCGAGCCGAAGCTTCTCCTGCTTGATGAGCCTGCCGCCGGTATGAACCCGCAGGAGACTCTTGAGCTTGCGGACTTCATCGTTGAGATCAGGAAGAAATATGATCTCTCCGTTTTCCTAGTCGAGCACCACATGGATCTTGTCATGAACATCAGCGACAGGATATATGTCCTCGATTTCGGTAAGCTTATCGCGGAAGGCGTTCCCTCCGAGATACAGAACAATGTCAAAGTCATAGACGCATACCTGGGGGTGAGCGAGGATGAGTGATGTTATACTCAGCGTAAAGGACCTTAAGGTCAACTACGGCGGCATCGAAGCCGTCAAGGGCATATCCTTTGATGTTCCCCGCGGTGAGATCGTCACCCTGATCGGCGCAAACGGCGCCGGTAAGTCCACAACGCTCAAGGCCATCGCCGGGCTTGTCAAGCCGAGCGCGGGCTCCATTGAGTTTAACGGCGCGAACATTACCGGCAAGGATCCCTCCGCTATCGTTGGCTCCGGTATCACTCTTGTCCCCGAAGGCCGCCGCGTGTTTGATAATATGTCCGTCCTTGAGAACATCAAGATCGGCGCATATATGCGCAGTGACAGTCTGGATGACGATATCGAGTGGGTGTATTCGCTCTTCCCGCGCCTCAAGGAGCGAAGCTGGCAGCTGGCCGGTACGCTCTCCGGCGGCGAGCAGCAGATGCTTGCCGTTGCCCGTGCGCTGATGAGCCACCCGCAGGTCATCATGATGGATGAGCCGTCGCTTGGTCTTGCTCCGCTGGTCGTCAAGGGTATCTTTGATATCATCAGGGAAATCAACAAAAACGGCACCACCGTTCTGCTTATTGAGCAGAACGCCAATATGGCGCTCAAGGCCGCAAACGATGCCTACGTGCTTGAGACCGGCAGCATCACCCTGTCCGGTACCGGCGCGGAGCTGCTCGCAAATGAGCAGGTCAGAAAGGCCTACCTCGGCAGCTAATACAAAGCTTTTATACGGACGGATATCCGCTCTTTGGATATCCGTCCGTATTTACTTTATCCATTGCCTGTGGTAAAATAATCTGTAAAATCCAATTATCGGAGTGACACATGTTCGATAGTATTAAACAGCTTCAGCGGCAGTATGAGCTGCTCTGCGCAAGAATGGAGGAGCCTTCCACATACTCTGACCCGGCGGCCTATTCTAAATATGAGCGTGAAGCGCGTGAGCTTCAGCCAATTGTGAATGCGTATACCGAGTACCAGCAGGCTGATTCACGGATGCAGGAAGCGCTTGAACTCATGGGCGACAGCGAGATGCGCGAGCTTGCGCAGGAGGAATACTCTCAGGCCAAGGCGGATAAGGAGCGGCTTGAGCAGGAGATAAAAATACTTCTGCTGCCCAAGGATCCGAACGATGCGAAGAACGTCATCATGGAGATACGCGGCGGCGTCGGCGGGGAAGAGGGGATGCTTTTTGCGGCGGATCTGTTCCGTATGTATTCGATGTATGCCGAGTCCAAGGGATGGAAGATCGATGTTGCCAATGTCAGCGAGACCGAGCTTGGCGGCATAAAGGAGATAAGCTTCGTTGTCGAGGGTAACGGCGCGTATTCAAGGCTCAAGTTTGAAGCCGGCGGTCACCGCGTCCAGCGCGTCCCGGTCACGGAGTCCGGCGGCAGGATACACACCTCGGCCGCAACGGTCGCCGTCCTGCCCGAGGTCGAGGAGGTCGACTTCCAGCTTAACCCCAATGACCTCAAGATCGATACCTACCGTTCCTCCGGTGCCGGCGGTCAGCATGTCAATAAAACCGAGAGCGCGATCCGCATTACCCATATCCCTACCGGAACCGTCGTCGAGTGTCAGGATGAGCGCAGCCAGTATAAGAACAAGGATCGCGCCATGCAGATCCTCCGCTCAAAGCTCTATGAAGCAGAGCAGGCGAGGCAGCATGCGGCAGTCGCGAGCGAGCGGCGGAGTCAGATCGGGTCAGGTGACCGCAGCGAGCGCATCCGCACCTATAATTTCCCGCAGAACCGCGTGACGGATCACCGCCTCAGCGGTGACAATAAGAATTTCAATATCCAGAGCATAATAAACGGGAACCTTGACCCGCTTATCGACTGCCTTGTTACCGCCGATCAGGCGGCAAAGCTTCAAGCGCAAACGGAGGCGTAGCAATGAAAACACAGGTCTTTTCCGGCACATCAAAAGGTGCCGCGGAAATAATCAAAAGCGGCGGCCTTGTCGCCGTCCCAACGGAGACAGTATACGGCCTTGCCGGCAGCGGATTGAACGAGCAGGCAGTGGGCATGATATATGAGGTCAAAGGCCGCCCGGCCGTAAAGCCGCTTTCGCTCATGGTTCACGGCAGCGAAGCCATGGACGCGCTGTGTCTCGATGTTCCCGAGCAGGCGCGCACACTTGCCGCGCGCTTCTGGCCTGGGCCGCTGACCATTGTGCTGAAAGCGAAACCGGAGATACCATCCATCGTTCTTGCGGGCGGCTCGACCGTTGGGCTGCGCTGCCCGGATCATCCGCTTACCCTTGAGCTGCTGCATGACTGCGGCCTTCCGCTTGCCGCGCCTTCGGCGAATCCATCAGGTGAAGAAAGCCCCAAGGATGCCGGTAAGGTGCTCGAGTACTTTGACGGAAAGATAGACGCTGTTATCGACGGCGGCAGATGTGGCCTTGGCCGTGAGTCCACGATAATAGACATGAGTAAATCTCCGTACCGCATCCTCCGTCAGGGTGCACTGCCAGCTGAGGATATTGCCGATGCGCTTGTCGACGGGATGAAGATAGTCGGCATAACCGGCGGCACCGGCTGCGGGAAAACGACTGCGCTGCAGGAGCTTGAAGCCATGGGCGCACTCGTGCTCGACTGCGATGCGATCTACCATGAGCTGCTTGAGAGCAGCGCGGAGCTTCTGGGTGAGATCGAAAATCGCTTCCCGGACACGGTGCAGGACGGTAAACTCAATCGTAAGGCGCTCGGCGCTGTTGTGTTCGCGGACTCCGCGGCGCTCAGCGATCTGAACGCGATCACGCATAAATATGTCGGCCTTGAGCTTCAGCGCAGGCTGCGTGAGTTTGCCATGACCGGCGGTACGCTTGCCGCAATAGACGCGATAGAACTGTTTTCAAGCGGCATAAACGGGCGCTGCTTCAAGACCGTGGCAGTCCTTTCGGATAAGGAAAACCGCGTAAAGCGCATTATGGCGCGGGACGGCATAACGCGGGAGTATGCGCTTCTGCGCATTGCCGCCCAGCATGACGACGGCTATTATGCCGAAAAATGCGATTACACACTGTACAATAACGCTGACATAGACAGCTTCGGAAACGACTGCCGTCAGCTTTTTAAGGAGATGTTCAGCAATGGATGAGATCAAAAGCAAGCTTTTTTATGAGCCGAAGAACGGCTACGACCTGATAGACGCCGCCGAGCATGTCGCCGTTGAGGACTACTGCCGCGGCTATATGGATTTTTTGAACACTTCCCGCACCGAGCGCGAGGCTGTCGCGAACGCGATCGCCATGGCAAAGGAGAATGGATTTGTCGAGTTCCGCCCCGGTATGGAGCTGCGCCCCGGCACAAAGGTCTATTACTGCAACCGCGGCAAGGCGCTTATCCTCGCCGTTATCGGCAAGCACAGTCTCTCAGGCGGCGCGGTAATTGCCGGCGCCCATGTCGATGCGCCGCGCGTCGACCTCAAGCAGAACCCGATGTATGAGACGGACGAGCTCTGCTATTTCCGCACGCACTATTACGGCGGGATAAAGAAATATCAGTGGGTAACTATCCCACTCGAGCTGCACGGCGTTGCCGTGCTCAAGGACGGCACTGTCGTGGATATCTGCATCGGCAGAGAACCTGATGAGCCGCGCTTCGTCATCACCGACCTGCTGCCGCATCTTGCGCAGGAGCAGGTGAAAAAGACGATGGCCGAGGGCATAACAGGCGAGGGACTTCAGCTTCTCATCGGCTCTGTTCCATATGCGGGCGAGGGCAAGGACAGGGTCAAGCTCGCGGTGCTCTCCACACTCAATGACATGTACGGCATCACCGAGGAGGATTTCCTCTCGGCGGAGCTTGCCGCTGTCCCGGCTTTTGATGTCTGTGAGATCGGCTTTGACCGCTCACTCATCGGCGGCTACGGCCATGACGACAGGGTCTGCGCATACGCAGAGCTCAAGGCGCTGTTCGACGTGAACGAGCCGGAGCGCACCTGCGTGTGCATTCTTGCCGATAAGGAGGAGATAGGCTCCGACGGCGTGACCGGTATGCAGAGCGCGGCATTTGACTGCTTCATGGAGGATCTGTGCGCGATACAGGGAGTTGATGTGCGCCGCTGCTTTGAAAACAGCTTCTGCCTGTCGGCAGACGTGACCGCGGCCTTTGATCCGCTGTACCCCGAGGCCTACGAGAAGAGCAACGATGCAAAGCTCAACTACGGTATGGGTATCTGCAAGTTCACCGGCGCGCGCGGCAAGTCCGGTACGAGCGACGCCTCCGCCGAGGTGGTCGCGTATCTGCGCCGCCTGTTCGATAAGGCCGGTGTTATCTGGCAGCTTACCGAGATGGGCAAGGTCGATCTCGGCGGCGGCGGAACGATAGCCAAGTATATGGCAAACCGTAATATCGATACCATCGATGCGGGTGTGCCCGTGCTGAGTATGCATGCGCCGTTCGAGGTCGTCTCCAAGCTCGACTGCTACATGACCTATAAGGGTGTGCGCGCAGCGTACTGCGACGAATAAAAATTAATAAGCCAACAGGACGGGCGCTTAGCTGCCCGCCCTGTTTTTATATGCCGCTGTCTGGATAGAATACAATAGAGGTGATGAACAGATGGCAGAAAGCGAAAACAAGACCGCGGAGATAAACGAGGTGACGGAGCTCGGGCAGACCCGGCAGGGGAGTATACACTGCCTGAGCATAATAGGCCAGATCGAAGGGCACCAGATCCTGCCCGAGGATGTGAAGACGACGAAGTACGAGCACGTTCTGCCGATGCTCGCGGCGATCGAGGAGAGCCCGGAGATAACGGGGCTGCTGATCCTGCTCAACACCGTGGGCGGAGACGTTGAGGCGGGGCTTGCGATAGCGGAGCTCATTGCCGGAATGTCGACGCCGACAGTTTCGCTCGTCCTCGGCGGCGGGCACTCAATAGGCGTACCGCTCGCCGTTGCCGCGAAGCGCAGCTTCATCGCACCATCGGCGTCGATGACGATACACCCCGTGCGTATAAACGGCCTTGTCATAGGTGCGCCGCAGACCTATGAGTATCTCGCCGGAATGCAGGAGCGCATAGTGAGCTTTGTCACGGCGCACTCCCGGATAAGCCGCAGGGACTATACGCGCCTGATGTCGGACACGCGCAAGCTTGCAAACGATGTCGGCACTATCCTCTCCGGTGAGGAGGCGGTGCAATGCGGCCTGATAGACCAGATCGGTACTCTCTCCGATGCGCTTGAATATCTGAAAATAACAGCAGACGCGGAATGAACACGTCTGCTGTTATTTATAAAAATGCCCTGCCCCTGCAGTTCTGTATTACTTGTTTTTGAAGTATAAATGTGATATGATATATTTTACGATTACCGTGGGGGTTTATGCAGATGAGCGTTTGGAATGCTGTGATCCTTGGCCTTGTGCAGGGCATTACCGAGTTTTTGCCGGTGTCAAGCTCCGGGCATCTTTCTATGATAAATAATCTTTTCAATATGTCTGATATCCAGTCCGGGCATTTGTTCTTTGACGTGCTCCTGCATCTGGCGACCCTTATCTCGATCCTCATCGTTTACTGGAAGGATATTGTCAGCATGACATATGAGGCGCTGGCCTTTGTAAACCTCGGGCCGCTCGCAGGCATGCCGCGCGAGCGCTATCCCGCGGCGCGCATGCTGTTTATGATAGTCATGGCGACGCTTCCGCTTTTCCTGATCCTGCCGATAAAGGATATGCTTGAGACGCTCTACTACCACAATATCTTCATCGGCATCGCGCTCGTTCTCACTGGCTGCATGCTTTATGTGTCGGATAAAATGACCCCCGGCAAGAAGACCGAGCGCAATATGACCGTGCTTGACGCGCTGATAATCGGCCTGTGCCAGTGCGTCGCGGTCGTTCCCGGCCTCTCCCGCTCCGGAACTACTATCACCGCAGGTATCGCAACGGGACTGCGGCGCGATTTTGCCGTGAAGTTCTCTTTCCTGATGAGCCTGCCTGCCGTCCTCGGCGCAAACATTCTCTCCATCGTTGACGCGGTGCAGGAGGGGATAGAGTGGAGCAATGTCCCGGCCTACCTCGTCGGCATGGCTGTCGCGCTGGTAGCGGGCATCGCATCGATCAATCTGCTCAGGTACATAAGCTCGAAGGGGAAGTTCGGCGGCTTTGCGTATTACTGCTGGGTCATCGGTGTTCTGTCCATTATTCTGACGATGATCTTCTGATCTTGAAAGGACTTTCTATAAATGGCACAAGCTAAGAAAACCACAACCAAAAAGAAAACCTCGTCCTCGAAAAAGACGAGCGCAAAGGCGCAGCCGACTCAGCCGCCGGATCCTGTGGTGCCGGTCAGGCGCGAGGTAGGCGCGGTACTGTCCCTGTTCCTCGCGCTCTTCGTCGGCATCAGCTATTTTATGAATGAGGGCGCGTTCATCCTTTTCTTCTCGAATCTCACAAAGGGACTGATTGGCTGGGGCTATTGGCTCACGGCTCCGGTGTTCCTGCTCGTCGCGATAATCCTCGGCTTCCACCGCGGCCGCCCTGTGGCGCTGCGCGTTTTCTGCGCGCTGATGATACCGATCCTCGCCGCGTCGGTCATGAGCCTGATGATGTATAAATACCAGCTTGACGGCGGGGATATCAAACTCATGTGCAGCCTCCTGTTTGAGCAGGGGCAGCGGCTCGACTCGGCCGGTGTGTTCGGCGGGCTCATTGCCTATGCGCTTGAGAAGTCATTCAGCATATACGGCGCGCTGCCGGTGCTGCTGGTGTGCCTCGTGTTTGCCGTTATCGTCTCTGTCAACGGCAGCTTTAAGAAAGTCGCGGACAAAGTCAAGCTTCAGGTCGAGGCAAAATACGACCCGTCCATGTACGAGGATGCGCTCAAACCCGTGAACTCTGTTGCAGGCAGAGTGCCGGTAAGCCGTACGCCCAGCAAAATCGAGCGCATAAGCCGCTCTTCCTGCCCGATAGACATACCTCTCGGTGACGACGATGAAGCGCTTGAGCTGCTTGACGGGCGCAGCGCAAAGCCCAGGCGCGGCGCAAAGAACCAGAAGCCCGATACCGCGCTCGCGACTGACGGTGTTGCTCCGCTTTCGATGAAAGAGGCCGCGGCGCTCGCCGGTGTGCAGCTCGCGGAGCCTGAGAGCGCGAAGCCTGAGGTGAAGAAGCCTTCCGGAAAGTCAGTCACCGTCTCGGCTGAGATATCCGATCCGCCGAAAATCAAGAGAATAGACCGCGCGGAGGTCGAGGCGGAGGCGCAGGCTGTCGCCGAGGCGATAAACGCGACCGAGGACAAGCCCGACTATGAGTTCCCGCCGCTGTCGTTACTCAGGAGCGGCGGCATCTCGGCGGTGGATTCACGCGAGGAGATAATTACGAATAAGGAGCGCCTTGAGGGCGCGATAAGAAGCTTCGGCATCAGCGCGGCGATAGTCGGCGTGACGCGCGGCCCGACGGTCACGCGCTACGATATTGAACTTGATCAGGGCGTGAAGCTCGCAAGGGTCACGAACCTCGCCGGTGACCTTGCCCTTGCCCTCGGCGTTGTGAACGTGCGCATTGCGCCAATTCCGGACAAGATATCCACCGTCGGCATAGAGGTGCCGAACAAGATCGTCAGCACCGTCTACCTGCGCGATATAATCGAATCGCCGAAGTTCACCTCGGCAAAGTCGAAGCTCAGCTTCGCCCTCGGTAAGGACATCGGCGGCGACTGCATTGTCGGCAACATCGCAAAGCTGCCGCATATGCTCATTGCCGGTACCACTGGCTCCGGCAAATCCGTCTGCATGAACTCGCTCATCCTGTCGCTGCTGTACAAGGCGCGGCCGGATGAGGTCAGGCTCATTATGATCGATCCGAAGATGGTCGAGCTCGGCGTCTATAACGGCATCCCGCACCTCTATGTCCCGGTTGTCACCGACCCGAAGAAGGCGGCGGGCGCGCTGCAATGGTCGGTCGTCGAAATGCTCAAACGCTATAGGCTCTTCTCCGAGGTCGGTGTGCGCGACCTTGAGAGCTATAACAAGCACTGTGTCTCAGTCGGGGAGCAGACCCTGCCGCAGGTCGTCATCGTCATTGACGAGCTGGCAGACCTCATGCTCGTTGCCTCCAAGGAGGTCGAGGAGAGCATCTGCCGTGTGGCGCAGATGGGACGCGCTGCCGGTATGCACCTTGTCATCGCGACGCAGCGCCCGTCAGCGGACGTTATCACCGGCCTTATGAAAGCCAACATCCCGTCGCGCATCGCGTTTGCAGTCTCGTCCGCGATGGAGAGTCGCATCATCCTTGACCAGGGCGGTGCGGAAAAGCTCGTCGGCATGGGCGATATGCTGTTTTCACCTGTCGGCTGCGGAAAGCCTGTGCGTATTCAGGGCGCGTTTGTTTCCGATGAGGAGCGCGAGGATGTCATACGCTTCATCAAGGAGGGCGCAGGCAACACGGCGCAGAACAACAGCGAGATCGAGGAATTCATGAACAAGGCTGCCGAGGACAAGAACTCCGGCGGCGACGGCGGAAAGTCCTCCAAGGATGAAAAAGGCGGTCTCGGCGGCTACGACGAGATGCTGCCGCAGGCGGTCGAGGTAGTGCTGGAGACGAAGTCCTGCTCTGTCTCAATGCTCCAGCGGCGCGTCAAGCTCGGCTATTCCAGAGCTGCGCGCATCGTCGACCAGATGGAGGAGCTCGGCATCGTTGGCCCGTATGAGGGCGCAAAGCCCCGTCAGGTCGTCATTGACCGCGAGGGCTGGAACGAGATTCAGCGCGGTCTCGGCCTTGCGCAGGACAGTGATCTCAGTCTTGCGGCGGACATGAGTCAGGATAATGACAGACTCGGCTACGATGAATGATATAAAAACGGGCGTTTACCGACGCCCGTTTGCCTTAAAAGGAGAGATATATGTACGGATTTTTCCCTGAAATGCCCGTTCAGGATGTGAATAAAATAAGCATGCTCGGCCTTGCGCATGTCGGTGACGCGGTGTATGAGCTGCTTTACAGGAGCAAGCTCTGCACTGACGGACACACGGCGGTCGCGGAAATGCACAGGATGACGGTCGCTTTCGTCCGCGCCGAGGCGCAGGCGGAAGCGGCGGCAAAGCTGCTGCCCGTGCTCACCCAGGACGAGACGAGCGTCTTTAAGCGCGGCAGGAACGCCAAGGTGAACTCCGTGCCGCACAATGCGGATATCGGCCAGTACCACGCGGCGACGGGACTTGAGGCGCTGTTCGGCTGGCTGTATCTGCTGGGCAGAACCGAGCGGATAAACGAGCTGTTCAATATAATTACCGGAGGTGCGGACGATGCCTCTTGACGCAATATGCCTTTCCGCGCTCACTTCTGAACTAGGCGAGAAGCTCACCGGCGGGCGCATCGATAAGGTGCAGCAGCCGGAAAGGGATATGCTGCTCATCTCTCTGCGCTCCAAGGGTGAAAATCTGCGCCTGCTCATTTCCGCGGGGACTGGCAGCGCGAGAGTGCATCTGACAAAAGCATCCTTTGAAAACCCCGCAGAGCCGCCGATGTTCTGCATGCTCATGCGCAAGCACCTTGTCGGCGCAAGAATCGCGTCAGTCAGCCAGCCGGAGGGGGAGCGCATGCTCTGCATCGAGCTTGACAGCCGGGACGAGCTGGGCTTTGAAACGCGAAAGAAGCTCTTTGCCGAGCTTATCGGCCGCAGCTCAAATCTGATCCTCGTTGACGCCGAGGGGCGGATAACCGACTGTATGCGCAGGATGGACTTCGGCGGGGACGCGCTGCGCCGTATGCTGCCGGGGATGATATACCGCATGCCACCGGCGCAGACAAAGCCGCAGATACTTAAAACGAGTCCCGAACAGCGCCGCGCGCTCATCGCGTCGGCGGACAGGGACAAGCCCGTTGACAAATGGCTGCTTGACAGCTTTGCCGGACTTTCGCCGCTCGTGTGCCGCGAGCTTGCATACCGCAGCGGCGGGTATGAAATGCTCCCGGAACTGCTCGACGCATTCTGCGAGAGTGTGAACGCGGGCGAGATGCGCCCGTATATGCTGCTCTCCGACGGAAAACCGGCGGACTTCAGCTTTATGAAGATAAGCCAGTACGGCGAGGCGATGGACTGCGAGGAGCAGGAGAGCTTTTCAGCGCTGCTCGACAGGTTTTATTCCGAGCGTGACAGGCTCGAACAGCAGCGCCGCCGCAGCCATGACCTGACAAAGACCGTCCGCACCATGCGCGACCGCCAGCAGAGAAAGCTTGCCGCCCAGCTTGAGGAGCTGCGCCGCGCGGACGACAGGGAATCGCTCCGCCGCCGCGCAGAGCTCATCAAGGCGAATCTCTACCGCATCAGCCGGGGAGACCGGAGCCTTGAATGCGAGGACTATTACGAGCCGGACTGCCCGACCGTGCGCATTGAGCTTGACCCGCTGAAGACGCCGCAGCAGAACGCGGCGGCGCTCTTCAAGGAATACGGCAAGATGAAAGCCGCGCAGGAGCACCTTACAAAGCTTACAGCGGAGGGCGAGAAGCAGCTTGATTACCTCAACAGCGTGCTTGAACTGCTGGAGAGCGCGGAGAGCGAAAAGGACATTTCGGACATACGCCGGGAGCTTATCGCGACCGGCTTCATCAAGAACAGGAAGAACGCCAAGGCGGACAAAGCGAAGGCTCAGGCTCCGCTGCGCTTCGTCACCGATGACGGGCTTGAGGTGCTTGTTGGCCGCAGCAATATCCAGAACGATGAGCTGACAACAAAGCTTGGCCGGCGCACGGACTACTGGCTGCACACGCAGAAGATACACGGCAGTCATGTTATCCTCCGCTGCGAGGGCATCGAGCCGCCGGAGCGCAGCATAGAGCAGGCGGCGGTGATCGCGGCGCACTATTCGCAGGGGCG
>ERZ825137.5408-NODE-5408-length-11873-cov-7.461838_pt1 | contig 11873 bp, 10 predicted proteins | sample MGYA00519873_ERZ825137 | MGnify/ENA primary metagenome ERZ825137 (study PRJEB31778, sample SAMEA3449190) | human gut metagenome | biome: human gut; feature: human-associated habitat; material: faeces | place: United Kingdom | collected 2010/2012 ... | reverse complement strand
CCTCTCCCAAAGGGAGAGGCCTTGGCAAAAAGATGAAGTTTGCGTGGACTGCCAAGGGCTCCCACTTTGGGGGAGCTGGCATCGCGTAGCGATGACTGAGAGGGCGAGCCCGCTAAAGGAATAATCATTTCAACTAGGTGAGTGATATGGAACAGCAATACAAGACCGACGCTGAAATTTACGCGGTACTGGAGCGGGAGATCATCGACCTGACCCTGCGGCCGGGCAGTTCGTTGAGCGAGAACCCCCTCTGTGCCCGCTTTGGGGCACCGCGTTCCATGATCCGGGTGGTGCTGCAGCGGCTGCAGGAGAACGGGCTGGTGAAGATCGTACCCTACAAGGGTACCACTGTGACCCGGCTGAACCGGGAGATCGTGGATGAGCTCATTTACGAGCGCACCGCTGTGGAAGCCCGCGTCCTGCGGGACTTCTCGCCCAAGTGCACACCGGAGCAGCGGGCACTCATCCGGCGGCGGACCGATGCCTACGCCGCGCTGGCCCGTGCCGAAGAGATCGACTACAACAAGCTCTACGAGGCAGACCGCCTGCTCCACGAGACATGGTTTGCCGCCATGGGAAAAATGTATCTCTGGCGCACCTTACAGAACGCCCACGCCGATTACAGCCGTTTCCGGATGCTGGACACCATGACCAGCGGCGGGCTGGACGAGGTGATTGCCGACCACCAGAACATCATTGCCGCCATTGAGCGGTGTGATCTTGCCGCCTTTGAGCCGCTGGTGGAGCGCCACCTTTACGGCGGCATCCGGCGGCTGGGCTCTAAGCTCACCGGGGAATATGCCGACTACTTTGAGCCGGAAAAATAATGCACCCTTAAAAATGTTCCACGGGGAACAAAACCGGCACAGCGCCTGCCTGACGCTGTGCCGGTTTTCTTTGCCTCTTTTTCAGAAGAACACGCCGGAGATGAAGATCTCCAGCCCAATGCCGATGAGGATGATACCGCCCAGCACAGAGGCCTTGCCGGAGAGCTTGGTGCCGAACTTTTTGCCGATGCGCAGGCCCGCCATGCAGAGGAAGAAGGTGACGACAGCAATGATGCCGGAAGCCGCCAGCGCCATCAGCCAGCCATACTCCGCAATAGTAAAGCCGACCGAGAGGGCATCGATGCTGGTGGCCACGCCCTGCATGAAGAGGGCACCGGCACTCAGCGCGGCGGCTTCCTCGGTTTCCTCGCCCCGGATGCCATCGATCAGCATCTTGCCGCCGATATAGCCCAGCAGGGCAAGGGCGATCCAGGGAATGAATGTTTCAAAGGAAGAGAACATCTCCACGATGGTATGGACGCAGACCCAGCCTGTCATGGGCATCACGGCCTGAAACACGCCAAAGGTGCCCGCAATGATGCACATCCTTTTTCGGGACATGCCGGGGTCATGCAGACCGTTTGCCATCGAGACCGAAAACGCGTCCATGGCAAGACCCACGCCCAGCAGTGCGCTGTTGAGAAAAAACAAAAAACTCCATTCCATAACTGAATGCCTCCTGAATCTGACCAAAATTACGGTGCGGCAAAAACAAAACCCGAGATCGGCGCGCGTGCACGTCCGGTCTCGGGTCATTTTTTACAAATGAACTCCATGTGTTGGGCGTGGTACTCCGCACCATAACACATGAGTCTCGCAAATGAAAGCAAGCCAGACAGCGGTGCTGTCATTGTGTTGACTTGCTGCGCCGTCTGCAAACAGCGCCTGCTACTCCCCCATGGGATTTTGTGATTGTTTCGTTAGTCTATCATATTTTCTGATAGAAGTCCAGGCTAACTCTTTTATTTTATCTGGCAGGAGAGGCTCAATCCTCAGACGGTGCCTCGGAGGCAGATGCCTCATCGGCTGCTTCCATGGCGGCCAGCTGCTCTGCGGTGGGCTCATCGCCCTCCTCAGCCTCTACTGTCTCGGTCTGGGCTTCATCGTCGTGGTCGGTACGGGCCAGGACCATGACCTTATCATTCTCGCCCAGACGCATGACACGGACACCGGAGCCGTAACGGCTCTGCACCGGGATCTCATTGGCGTGCAGGCGGATGATGATGCCCTCCTGGCTGCTCAGCAGCACGTCATCCACATCGTCCACGATCTTGACCGCGGCGACCTTGTCCTTGGAGGCATCGTAGTTGCGGATGCCCTTGCCGCCGCGGGCGGTGATACGGTAGGTGTCGATGTCGGACCGGCGGCCCTTGCCGTTCTCAGTCACGGTCAGGATGGTGGCGTTCTCACGGCAGATGCAGACACCCACGACCTCGTCGCCCTCGGCCAGCTTGATGGCGCGCACGCCGTGGCCGCTGCGGCCCATGGGACGGGCATCCTCCTCATTGAAGCGGATGGCCTGACCGTTGCGGGTTGCAACGATGAGCATATCGTGGCCGGAGGTCAGTCTTGTCCAGGCCAGCGCATCCCCCTCGTTCAGGGCAATGCCGATCAGGCCGCTCTTGCGGATGTTGGCGTACTGCTCCAGCGGGGTGCGCTTGATGAGGCCCTGTTTCGTAACCATGGTCACGAAACCGCCCTCATTGGCCGTATCCTTGCTCTGGCAGAGCATGTTGGTGACCTTTTCGCCCTCGGCCAGCTGCAGCAGGTTGACGATGTTGGTGCCCTTGCTGGTGCGGCTGCCCTCGGCGATGGTGTAGCCCTTGATGCGGAACAGGCGGCCCTTATCGGTAACGAACAGGACATAATCATGGGTAGATCCCACGAACATCTCCTGCACGATATCCTCTTCCTTGCGGGTCATGCCGGAGATGCCACGGCCGCCGCGCTTCTGGGCCTGATAAGTGGCCTTGAGCTGACGCTTGATATAACCGGCCTCGGTCAGGGTATAAACGCACTGCTCCTCGGCGATCAGATCCTCGATATCCACCTCGCCGGTCACGGTCTCGATCTCGGTGCGGCGGTCATCGCCAAAGCGGCGCTTCATCTCCAGCAACTCACTCTTGACGATCTCGAGCACGCGGGCATCATCGGCCAGGATCTCTTCCCAATCCCGGATCTTGGCGTTCAGGGAGCCCAGCTCTTCCTCGATCTTCAGGATCTCCAGACCAGCCAGACGGCCCAGCTGCAGCTTGACGATGGCATCTGCCTGCGGGTCATCAAAGCCGAACTGCTCCATGATGGCAGCCTTGGCCTCGCTCATGCCGCCCTTGCAGGCACGGATGGTGGCGATCAGTTCATCCACAATGTCGGTGGCCTTCTTCAGGCCTTCCAGAATATGGGCGCGTTCCCGGGCCTTTTTCAGGTCATACTGGGTGCGGCGGCGCACCACCTCATCCTGGAACTCCACATACTTCTGGATCATCTGCTTCAGGGTCATCACCTTGGGCACCTTGTGGTCGATGGCCAGCATGATGACACCCACGGTATCCTGCAGCTGGGTGTACTGGTACAGCTGATTCAGGACGACCTGGGGGTTGGCATCCTTGCGCACGTCAATGACGATGCGCATTCCCTTGCGGTTGGTCTCATCGTTCAGGTCACTGATGCCCTCGATCCGCTTTTCCTTGACCAGATCGGCAATGTTCTCAATGAGACGTGCCTTGTTGACCATGTAGGGGATCTCGGTCACGATGATCTGGGCGCGGCCATTCTTCTTTTCCTCAATGGTGGCGCGGCCGCGCAGGGTGATCTTGCCGCGGCCGGTGGCATAGGCAGCACGGATGCCGCTGCGGCCCATGATGATGCCGGCGGTAGGGAAATCGGGGCCCTTGATGTGCTCCATCAGGCCGGGCAGGTCGATGTCCGGGTCCTCGATATAGGCCACACAGCCGTCAATAACCTCGCTCAGGTTGTGGGGCGGAATGTTGGTGGCCATACCAACAGCGATGCCCTGACTGCCGTTGACCAGCAGGTTCGGGAAACGGCAGGGCAGCACACTGGGCTCCTTCTTGGTCTCATCAAAGTTGGGGTCCCAGTCGATGGTATCCTTGTCGATATCGGTCAGCATCTCCACGGCCATACGGCTCATGCGGGCCTCGGTGTAACGGTAAGCAGCCGGGGGGTCGCCGTCCACAGAACCAAAGTTACCCTGACCATCCACCAGCGGGTAGCGCAGGGAGAAATCCTGTGCCAGACGGACCATGGCATCGTAAACGGATGCGTCGCCGTGGGGGTGGTAGGAGCCCAGCACGGCACCAACGGTGTCGGCGGATTTGCGGTATGCATGGCTGGGGTCGTTGCCGCGCTCATGCATGGTGTACAGGATGCGGCGGTGGACAGGTTTCAGGCCGTCGCGCACATCGGGCAGGGCGCGGGACACGATGACTGACATGGAGTAGTCCAGGAACGCGGTCTCGATCTCCTTCTTGACATCGCGGATGATCTTTTTGGTACCGCTGCCCGGTATCATCACATAATCTTCTTCCATTGTTTCCTCCAATTACACATCCAGCTTCGCGTACTGGGCGTTGGTCTCGATAAAGCGGCGGCGGGGCTCCACCTGGTCGCCCATCAGGATGGTAAAGGCTTCATCGGCCTTTTCGGCATCCTCAATGGTGATCTGGACGATGACGCGGTTATCGGGGTTCATGGTGGTCTCCCACAGCTGTTCGGGGTTCATCTCACCAAGGCCCTTATAGCGGTTGACCTTTGCGCCGGGCATCTCCTGCGAGAGGATGGCCATTTCAGCATCGTTGTAGGCGTATTTGATGGTGTTGCCCTTCTGCACCTTGAACAGGGGCGGCTGGGCCACATACACATGGCCCTGCTCGATGAGCGGGCGCATATAGCGGAAGAAGAAGGTGAGCATCAGGGTGCAGATGTGGCTGCCGTCCACATCGGCATCGGCCATGATGAACACCTTGTCGTACCGCAGCTTGGAGATATCGAACTCGTCGCCGATGCCGCAGCCCAGCGCCAGCACCACCGGCATCAGCTTGTCGTTGCCGTAGATCTTATCGGCGCGGACCTTTTCGACGTTGAGCATCTTGCCCCAAAGCGGCAGGATCGCCTGGAAGCGGGAGTCGCGGCCCTGCGTGGCCGAGCCGCCTGCGGAATCGCCCTCGACGATATAGATCTCGGTCAGGCTGGCGTCCGTCTCGTTGCAGTCGCGCAGCTTGTCCGGCATGGCCGCCCCGCCGAGCGCCGTCTTGCGGCGGATGGACTCGCGGGCCTTGCGGGCGGCCTCGCGGGCACGGTTGGCCGTCATGGCCTTCTCAAGGATGATGCGGGCGACGGCAGGATGCTCCTCAAAATAGGTGGACAGCTGCTCGTTGACGATGGAGTCGACGAGGGTGCGGATATAGGCGTTGCCGAGCTTGGCCTTCGTCTGGCCCTCGAACTGGGCGTCCGTCAGCTTCACGGAGATGACGGCGGTCAAGCCCTCGCGGCAGTCCTCGCCGGAGACCTTATCGGCGTCGGTCTTGATGACGCCGGTCTTCACGCCGTAGGCATTGAGCACGCGGGTCAGGGCCGTTTTGAAGCCCGTCTCGTGCATGCCGCCCTCCGGCGTGTGAATGTTATTGGCAAACGAGACGATGGTCTCGTTATAGCCATCGTGATACTGCAGGGCGACCTCGGCCTCGGCGTCGCGGCGAACGCCCGCCATATAGACGACCTCCTCGTGCAGGGGCGTCTTGTGGCGGTTGTGCCAGAGGACGAACTCGCGGATGCCGCCCTCGTAGCACATGGAGTCGGACGGACCGTCCTCCGTGCGGCGGTCGGCGATCTCGATGCGCAGGCCGGCGTTCAGGAAGGCCTGCTCGCGCATACGGGTGTGGAGCGTCTCGTAGTCGTAGGTGAGGGTGTCGAACATCTCGGGATCGGGCTTGAAGGTGACGATGGTGCCGTGCCTGTCCGTATCGCCGATGATGCGCATTTCCTGCGTGATATTGCCGCGGGCGAACTTCATCTGATAGATCTTGCCCTCTTTATGGACCTCGACCGTGAGCCACTCGGACAGGGCGTTGACGACGGACGCGCCGACGCCGTGCAGGCCGCCGGAGACCTTATAGCCGCCGCCGCCGAATTTGCCGCCCGCATGCAGGACCGTATAGACGACCTCGAGCGCGGGGCGGCCGGTCTGGGCCTGAATGTCCACGGGGATGCCGCGGCCGTTATCGGTGACGGTGATGGTGTCGCCGGGGTTGATCGTCACGGTGATGTGGGTGCAGTAGCCCGCGAGGGCCTCGTCGATGGCGTTGTCCACGATCTCATAGACGAGATGGTGCAGGCCGCTGGCGGATGTCGAGCCGATATACATGCCCGGACGTTTCCGGACGGCCTCCAGCCCCTCAAGGACCTGAATCTGTGAGGCGTCGTATTCCTGTTCCACAGTCGTATTCAGCAGTTCTTCAGACATGAATTGTGTTCTCCTTTTGTTCCATGCGCTTTTCCAGAATTCCCGCGTTGAACTGCGTGAGATACACGCGGTCCATGCCGAATTCCTCGGTCAGGAGGAAGCTCTTCGGCAATGCGCCGGAGACGTCGACCACCTGACCGCCCTGCTCCGCGGCCGTTAAAAACGCGCGCGTGTCGCGGGAGCAGGTCGTATTGTCCAGATCAAAGATCCCGATGAGGGTGCGGTCCCGCACGGCCATATCGCCGCCGATGGATAGATACATTACTGCGCCCCTCCGATGGTGCCGCTGCGGATGGACAGCACCTGACCGAGACTGGTCAGGCGGTCCGTTTCACAGCAGGTGATAAAGACCTGCCCCTCGCGGAGCTGGTTCAAAACAAAGTCCTGCCGCCCGGCATCCAGCTCGGACAGCACGTCGTCGAGCAGCAGCACGGGCGTTTCGCCCGTTCCCTGCCGCAGCAGGGCGCGCTCGGCAAGCTTGAGGGAGATGACGGCCGTGCGCGTCTGCCCCTGCGAGGCGAACTGCGCCACGGGCAGGCCGTTGATGACGGCCTCGAAGTCGTCCTTATGCGGGCCGGACAGGCACTGCGCGCTCTCGAGCTCGGCGCGGGCGTGGCTGCGCTGATGCTCCTGCAGCTGGGCGCAGAGCGTATCAGGCGGGGCAAAGGGATCCGTCACGGTCGAGACCGTGCGGTAGGTCAGCTCGAGCGTCTCGCTGTCGCCGGAAAATTCCCGGTGATAGCGCGCGGCCTCCTGCGCCAGCGCCTTGACATAGCGGGCGCGGTACGAAATGACGAGCGCGCCCGTCTGGGCCATGCGGAGGTCATACTCCGGCAGGACCTGCAGGAGGGAGGGATTGTCATAGCGCTCGCGCAGCAGGGCGGACTTCTGGTCGAGCAGGCGGCCGTATTCGGCCAGCGCGGCCTCGTAATTCGGGCGGAGCTGGCAGATGACGCCGTCCATAAGCCTGCGGCGGCCGGCCGCGCCCTTTTTGAGGATCAGCAGGTCCTCCGGGCAGAACAGCACGCTCGTGAGCACACCGGAAAGGGCGGCGCGGCTGCGCTGCCTGACCCCGGCGAGCCACAGCTGGCGCGGCCGCCTGCCGGAAAACAGCACGGCGCGCAGCTCGCGTGTGCGCTCCTGCGACTGCACCTGCGCGCGCAGCTCCGCAAAGTCTGCGCCGAAGCGGATCAGCTCCGCCTCGCGGCGGGTGCGGAACGAGCGGCCCGTGGAGAGATAGCTGACGGCCTCGAGCAGGTTCGTCTTGCCGTTGGCGTTCCCGCCGACGAGGAGATTCACGCCGGGGACGAACTGCGCCTGCGCATCCTCGTAATTCCGGAAGCCGCGCAGGCTGAGGCGGTCAATCTGCATGCGCGGCGCGGACGCAGTAGGTCACGCCGTCAAATCGGACGTCGTCGCCGGGGCGGAGCTTTTTGCCGCGCATGGTGCACGGCTCGCCGTTGACGAGCACCTCGCCGTTCTGGATGAAGTTTTTCGCCATGCCGCCGGACGGGACGGCGTTTGCCAGCTTCAAAAAGCTCTCCAGCTTGATAAATTCCGTGGTGATGGCCACGGGGACATCCTCGGCGGACACCCGCCGGACACGAACTTTCATACGGTTGTTTCTCCTTGCTTTCGGCTCCGCAGCAGGAAAAGGACGGCGGAGGCCGAGGTGATGACGTTCGTCAGAACGTAGACATAATTGCGGATAAAGAGGCTGTAGACCGCCCACATCATCGTGCAGACGGCCGTAGAGGCCTTGATCCAGCGGGCATTGCACCGCGGGTGGACGACGACGGCGGAATAGAGGGCCGTGGCCAGAACGGGAAGCAGGCCGTACCACTGAAAGCCTCCCGCAAACGTGACCGCCGCGCCGAGTCCCAGCGCCGCCGCCACGAAAAAGATCTGCCAGAAGCGGTTCAATTTGCCGAACAGCAGAACGGCAAGGTCACGCACGAGGTTCACGGCCTCCTGCACCGCGCCGCTCCAGCCGCGCAAAAGCGAGCAGGCCGCCATGGAAAGGGCGTGGTTCACGGACTGGACCGCGAGGATCTTTCTCCGGCTGCGCAGGGCGGTGCTTGCCAGCATCGCGCACATGCCCACGCCGGAGAGGATATTGCTGACGAGAAATGGAACGTTCATCCGGTCTTAGCTGTTGCTGCGCAGGCGGACCGGCAGAACCATATAGGCAAAGTCATATTTTTTGTCGCACGGGGTGAAGACGATGGGGCTCAGGCCGTTCTGCAGCTCCAGCGTGACCTCCTCGCTCGGGATGACGCGCAGCGCATCGAGAAGGTAGCGGCTGTTGAAGCCGATCTCCAGCTCGCCGCCGTTCCCGGCGATGGAGCAGGTGTCGTGCGCGGAGCCGATGGTGTTCGCCGTGCGGAAGTCGGCCATATTGTCGCCGAAGACGCAGCGGACGGGGCTTTTGACCTTTTCGGAGATGATGAGGCTGACGCGCTCGATGGAGGAGGTCAGCTCCGCGACGTTCGCGGTGAGGACGGTGCCGCAGTTTGTGGGGACAACGCGGCGCCAGTCGATGAATTCGCCCTCAAGCACGCGGCTGACGAGCAGGGCGTCGCCGATGGAGAAAAGGATGTGCTTGTCGCCGAGCGTGAAGGTAACGGGCTCGTCGGAATCCTCCAGAATGCGCTCGATCTCCTTGAGACCGGCGGCGGGGACGACGAATTTCAGGGTATGGTTCGCGGCGTTTTCCGTGTGCCAGGTGCGGCGGGCCAACCGGAAGCTGTCCACGGCGACCATGGTGACGGAATCCTCCGTGACCTCCATCAGGCAGCCGGTCTGGATGGGGCGGGCCTGATTTTCGGACACGGAGAAGATCGTGCCGGAAATCATGGCCTTCAGCGCGGACTGCGGCATGGTCACGCCGCTCTTGCCGTTGACGTCCGGCAGCTCGGGATAGTCCTCGGAATCCATGGCCGTGATCTGGAAGAAGGCCGCGCCCGCACGGATGGAGACCTGCTGCTTGTGGTCGACGGTGATGGAGACCATCTCATCCGGCAGCTTCCGGACGATATCAAAGAACAGGCGAGCGGGCATGACGCACGAGCCTGCCTCCTGGATCTGGGCACCGACGTGGACGGTGATGCCCGTTTCCAGATTGTAGCCCGTGAGCTGCAGCGCGACGCCCGCCCGGAGAAGCACGCCCTCGAGACAGGGAATGGTGCTCTTCTGTGCGACGGTGCGGCTCGCAACGGACAGGGCGGAGACCAGCAGCGCTTTTTCACAGGTAAACTTCATAACAACACTCGCTTTCTCTATCTGAGAAGATAGGTAGGATAATTTTTAGTATTCGTAGTCCGTAGGCAAAACTTATGTGCAAAAGTCCCGCAAGCCCTGAAATCCCAATGCGCGGCCATGCACATGGGGCTGTGGAAAAAAGAGAGCGTTCTGAACAGGGCTTGTGCGGAAAAATCGGGCGAAAAGCTGTGAACAGGAAACTTCTGCACATTGCACAGGGCCTGTGCAGAGAATTTGGGGTATGGAAAAGGCCTTGTAGGGGCTGTCCCCTCCCGGCGCAATGCTTGCGGAAAAAATAGGGTAGCGTTAAAATGGGGAAGGTTTCAGATTTGTCATTCCGAGGAGCGAAGTGTCCTTGGCTCTCCCACTGGGAGAGCTGTCACCGAAGGTGACTGAGAGGGCCTTGCAGGCACTTTTGAATGGCAATAGCAATCAAGGGGAGGGCTGATTTTCCCTCTCAGGCGGCTGCGCCGCCAGCTCTCCCAAAGGGAGAGCCAAGCTGCGCAATGACAGGTCTGGGAACCTGCCGCATCCGGGCGTTTACAGCCGGGAGTTGATATTCGACGTGATATCGCGGATATTATCCTGCAGGCCGTTGGAGGAATTCGGCAGCTCCTGCTCGACCTTTTTCAGGGCATAGAGGACGGTGGTATGGTTCTTGCCGAATTCCTTGGCGATATCGGGCAGCGACAGGTTCGTCAGCTTGCGGATGAGGTACATGGCGACCTGGCGGGCCTCTGCCGTGCCCTTGTTCTTCAGGGTGCTGCGCAGGGTGCTCTCGTCGATAGAGTAGAAGCGGCAGACCTCGCTGATGATGAGGTCCGGCGTGGGGATGGCCTGCGTCTTGCCCTTATACATATCCTTGATGGCGCGCGAGACATTCGTGATGTCCAGCGGCATACCGGTCAGGTCGTGGTAGGCCTTGATCTTCTTGACGGTGCCCTCGATCTGACGGACGTTGTTCGTGATATTCTCAGAGATGTAATCCACGACATCCTGCGGCAGCTCGATGCCCAGCTCCAGCGCCTTTTCGCGCGTGATGATGAAGCGCGTCTCGTAATCGGGCGGCTGGACATCCACGATAAGGCCCCACTCGAAGCGGGTGCGCAGGCGGTCCTCCAGACGGACCATGTCGCCGGGGACGCGGTCGGACGTCAGGACGATCTGACGCTTGTTCTCGTAGAGCGAGTTGAACGTATGGAAAAATTCCTCCTGCGTGGCGTCCTTGCCCGCGATGAACTGAATATCGTCCATGAGGAAGAGGTCGGCGTTGCGGTATTTGTCGCGGAACTCGAAGTTCTTGCCGCTGCGGACGGCGTCGATCAGCTCGTTTGTGAACTGGTCGCCCTTGATGTAGACGATGTTATAGCTTGGGTGCTTTTTATGGACCTCGCTGGCGATGGCATAGAGCAGATGCGTCTTGCCGAGTCCAGACGGCCCGTAGATGAACAGCGGGTTATAGGTTTCCGCCGGGGCGTTGGCCACGGCGATGGCCGCCGCGTGCGCGAAGCGGTTGGAGGAGCCAACGACAAATTTGTCAAATGTAAACTGCGGATTGAATTCCACAAAATCGGGCTTTTTCTGATTTTCGCGGTAGGCGTCGATCTCGGTGTCGTCGATGACCTCCAGCTCGACTTCCATCTGGAATTCGTCGCGCATCGCGTCCTTGATGTAATCGGTGCAGCGGCGCAGAATGATGTCCTTCCGAAACGACGACGGGGAATATAACACGAGCTTCGTGTCGGTCAGCTCCAGAATCTCCGCATCGTCAAACCACGTCGAGATGACCGCCGGCGTCAGCCGCGATTCCATATTGCCGAGAACCTTGGCCCAAACGTAAGCTGAGGAGTACATAAAAGGCTCCTTTCCTGAAAAACTCACATAAAAATGTGCATAACAATTCACCATAGAGTATATCATATTTTCCGGTGTATTGCAAGGGATACAATATTATAAAAGAATTAAGATACAGAAAGATACAGAAAACCCGGTCTGCATCAGCAGACCGGGTTCAAATTTCCTTATTTTTTCTCTTTCAGGAGGTCACGGATCTCGGTGAGCAGCAGCTCTTCCTTCGTGGGCTCCGGATCTTCGGGCTCGGGTTCCGGCTCGGCGGGCTTTTCCAGCTTGGCCTTGGCCGAGTTGAACGCCTTGACGACCAGGAACACGACGAACGCGACCAGAATGAAATCAATCACCGTTGTCAAAAACGTCCCGATCCCGACCACCACGGCCTCCTTAACAACCTCTCCAGCCTCGTCCACCACCGCGGGCGAGAGCGTGATATTCAACGTTCCAAGGTC
>ERZ825137.5402-NODE-5402-length-11883-cov-7.014711_pt1 | contig 11883 bp, 7 predicted proteins | sample MGYA00519873_ERZ825137 | MGnify/ENA primary metagenome ERZ825137 (study PRJEB31778, sample SAMEA3449190) | human gut metagenome | biome: human gut; feature: human-associated habitat; material: faeces | place: United Kingdom | collected 2010/2012 ... | reverse complement strand
CTTGTTGTTTGGCAAAAAAACGCGCAGAGTTTTTTTCTGAATTTTGAACACCCTATCAAATTTATTTTAAAGTATCCATGCAGGGATTTTAAACACCCACTTACCTTATAGAAAATATCAGGGATGCCCTATTCTTAGAGCACCCCTGCAACCATTTATATTATTCTGCACACTGCTCCCGCGTGGAAGCAATCTTTTCTCACATCACGACCTTCGTGCGCACCGCCTGCGCATTGCAGGCCACGTCGACGTAGTAGTTTCCTGCAGGGAGTTTCATCTTCACGTTCACGCCCGTTGTCGTCATGATTTTCTTGACATGTCCGCTGAGGTCCGTCACCAAGATGCGCTTGGAGAGTTTTTCCGTGCCAGGCATTGCAACAACGAGTTTGCCTTTGTCTGCAGACACAGAGAAACCAGGATTAGAAAGCGGAGAAACCACCTTCATGCCCTTCTTCTTCTCAGCCAGACGGAACACGCGCGTGGCGTGGCTTCTCACCTCTGCCGAAAGCGTTCCCTTGGCGTCGCTGAGCTGCTGCTCGGCCCAGAGGTCGCGAACGACATAGGTTTTCTGGACATCAAGTCCCGGCACTTTTGAGAAATCGAAAACGGCCGTCTTGGCTTTTTCAGAGATATTGGTGACAGAGAGGGCCACGTCGCCGTTCTCACAGTCCTTGGCAAAGATAACGAGGCTGTCGGCCTCAGAAATCAAATCGGCCTGTTGGCCCATAGCGTCCTGGTTGAGGGCAATGACCTCACCGCTCTTCAAGATGGCTTCATCGTCGGCCTGGAGCTCTTTGCGTGGGTCAAACGAGAGGGCCATCGGAGAAGACCACATACACCAAAGGGCAAACTGCGAGCGATATTCGTCCTGCGTCATGCCAGGGCCCTTGCCGCCGCAAAGCATACTTGAGGATTTGCCAGTGCCGTGAAGTCCCGTGCAAAGCATGTCGGCATCATTGAAGCGGTTGACACCCTGATAAGCAGAAATATTTTTCATGTCGCGGATGCTTTGCAGAAGTCCTTCGCCGTTGCCAGCGCCAGTCCAGCAGTCGCGCACATCTTGCGAAATACGCCAACAGCGTCCGCCAGCCTCAGCACCCCAGTTCCAAGGTTCGCGCTCGCCCCATTCACAGATGTAGAGCATCGTTCCATAACCAGCCTTTTCAAGGGCATCGGCCATCACGCGATAGCGTATGAAAGCCGTGTCGCGCTCCGACGGGGCATTGCAATAGTCACACTTCACGATGTCGACCTTCCAGCGGGCATAGGCATCGGCATCGATTTGTTCCTTGCCAAACGAGCCGAAGGCACCGGCACAGGTATATTCGGCAGCATCGGTGTAAATGCCGAAGCGCATCCCCTTTCCGTGTACATAGTCAGACACTGGCGTAAGTCCGTTTGGGAAACGTTGCGGGTCGGGCAAAGGACGTCCGTCAGCGGCACGGCTCTTGGCATGCCACCAGTCGTCCATCATCACAGCGTTCCATCCGTAGTTTGTCAGGTTTTTCTCCGTAAAGAGGTCGGCCACGCGCTTCACAATGCTTTCCGACACCTCGCTCTCCACGGCATTCCAAGAGAGCCATCCCATAAAAGGAATGGGGTGTTGCAACTGGTCTGACACGTCGAACGTCACCTTCTCGCTGGTGGTCTTGCCATGCTCCGTCACATGGATTTGATACGTATAGCGACCCGATTTCTGCGGCACGCCTTCCACCACACGCCGCGTGGCATTCCACGTCAGCCCCTTCGGCAAACCGCTCACGGAGAGCGTCGCTTGGGCGTTTGTGGCGCGAATTTTGTGCATGAATTTCACGCCAGGCTGTGAAAACACCATTGTGGCGCAATCGAGTTGCGAGGGTTTTTCGTCTGCACTGGCCACACCGGGGCATGTCCATGCCAAGGCTGAGGCAAGCAGAAAGGTCTTGTAGAGATTGGTTCTCATTGAGTTAGTTTGTTAAGTAGTTCTATAAAGATTAGGTAAATGTGTTGTCGTGGTATCTTTGGCGGAGACGAGCATCTTTAAAACCATCCCCAGCATATTTTTCATTATCAATCGGCACAAATTTACAAATTAATATTACACTGAGCCTTGCTAAGGCCACAAAAAAAGACACGAAAAACGCTCCGCGCTTGTTTTGCTGCCTATTTGCAACCAGCTTGCAAAATCTTATCACTACCTTTGCAGACATGAAGAAATGTTCGGCTCCACAGTTCTGGCGCGTCTGGTGTATCATCATCCTGACGCTCGTTGTGGCCATGCTCCCCCACCACCATCACGGTGAAGCGGTGTGCATGGCCTGGAGTCATTGTGACACGGCCGAACATTCCGTTCCTTCACACGGGGAAAGCATTCCGCCGCACGACAATCACGCACCATTGCACAAGCACCCCACACCGTCGCACGACTGCAACGAAAACGACTGCGTGGTTCAGAGCATGCGCACGTTCCTCCCCGCTGGCACGCGGCCTCAGTTTGCCGATGCGCCCACATGGCTGCCGTTTTTTCTGCCGCTGCAATGCGTGGAAGTGCCGGAATGCACGACACTGACAATCTCCAAGGAAACGCACACCAGCGTTTTCAGGCTTTTTTATGGCTGCCGCCAAGCGACGGCCGGGCGTGCCCCGCCCTTTCTTTTGGCTTGAATAATGGTAAAAATCACCATTAATTAAGCTCCTTCTTATTTACACCACGACACTTTTCTGATTCACCGGACGCGGCAAAACCCACGCCCGGCGGATGTGGAGTAGCCTGCCTTAGTATTAGTAAGGGAGAAGTGCGCCTTTTTTCCAAAAAATATACCCCGAATTTAAATATCTTATGAACAAACGTTTCATGAACAAACACTGGCTGCTGGCCCTATTGCTTCCGGCAGCCTTGCTGACGTCTTGCCATAACCACGACTCGCACGCCGACGAACACGACGGCGAGAAACACGAAGAGAAAGCCGACAAGCATAACGACAACGACATCATTCTGGAACCCGAAGAAGCCAAGGCGGCGGGAGTGGCCACGGAGCGCGTCAGCCCCTCTGCGTTTTCGGAAGTGATCACCGTGAGCGGACAGATTCTGCCTGCCGCAGGCGGCGAAACGACCATCACGGCAACGATGGCCGGCATCGTGAAATATGCTGGAAAGGCGGTGACGGAGGGCGAAGCCGTTGGCAACGGACAGGGGCTTTTCGTTGTCTCTGCCCAACAGATGGCCAACGGGAATCCTGCTGCTGCGGCGGCAGCCGAACTGCGTGCAGCGAAACAAGAATATGAACGCGCCAAGGCATTGGCCAACGACCGCCTGATTTCGGCACGCGAACTCGAAGCGGCCCGCCAGCGCTATGAGACGGCAACGGCCACAGCGGAGAGCCTGGGCGGTAGCAACCAGAGCCGCATGGTGGCAAGCAACATGAACGGCTACGTGAAAGAGGTGCTGGTGCGCCCCGGCGATTATGTTTCCGCCGGACAGCCGCTCGCCACAGTGGCACAAAGCCGCCGCCTGCAACTGCGGGCAGAAGTGCCGGAACGCCACTACGCCATGCTCCCCAATATCACGGGGGCCAATTTCCGTTTCTCGTCGGGCAACGACAACAACGTCTACGCCCTTTCGTCGCTCAATGGCCAACTGGTGTCGCGCGGCAAGAGTGCAGAAACGGGGGACTTCTTCGTTCCCGTCATCTTTGAGTTCAACAACGTGGGCCACCTCGTTTCCGGCACCTTCGTGGAGGTCTACCTCCTGGGCCGCGAGCGCCAGGGCGTCATCAGCATCCCCACCATGTCGCTCACGGAGGAACAGGGCGTCTATTACGTCTATCTCCGCACAGGCGACCACAGCTATCGCAAGACCGAGGTGAAAACCGGAGGCAACAACGGGCAGCGCGTGGAAATCCTCAGTGGCCTGAAAGCGGGCGAAGAAGTGGTGACGCGCGGCGCGATACAGGTAAAACTGGCAGCCAGCAGCGGTGCCATTCCTGAAGGACACAACCATGAACATTAAAGGGAGGCCAAGAACATGCTCAACAAAATCATAGCTTTCTCCTTGCGCAACCGCGCACTCGTCTTGCTCGCCACCCTTATCTTGATTATCGGTGGCTGCTGGACAGCCAAGCACATGGAGGTCGACGTTTTCCCCGACCTCAACGCCCCGACCGTGGTGATTATGACCGAAGCCAAGGGAATGGCCGCCGAAGAGGTGGAACGCCTCGTGACCTTCCCCATCGAGACCGCCGTCAACGGCGCCACCGACGTGCGCCGCGTGCGCTCTTCGAGCACGATGGGATTCTCCGTGGTGTGGGTGGAATTTGATTGGGACACCGATATCTACCGCGACCGCCAAATCGTTTCCGAAAAGCTCTCCACCATCGCCGACGCCATGCCCGAAGGGGTTGGCACACCGACACTCGGCCCGCAGTCGTCGATTCTCGGAGAGGTGCTTTTCATCGGCCTGACCGCCGACTCCACCTCGCAAACCGACCTCCGCACGCTGGCCGACTGGACCATCCGTCCGCAGTTACTCTCAATGGGCGGTGTGGCGCAGGTGACGGTGATGGGCGGAAACATCATGGAATATCAAGTGCAACTCCATCCCGAGCGCATGCGCCATTATGGGGTGGGCCTCTCGGAAGTGTTGGACGCCACGCAAGCCATGACGCGCAACGCCACTGGCGGCGTATTATATGAATATGGCAACGAATATATCTTGCGCGGCCTGCTCTCCACGAGCGATGCCGACGAAATGTCGCAGTCTGTCGTGAAACTCACGCCGCAGGGCCGCCCCGTGGTGCTGGCCGACGTGGCCGACGTGCGCCCCGCCGTGAAGTCGCCCCGCATGGGCCTGGCCTCCATCTCTGGCAAACCGGGCGTTTTGCTGACCATCACGAAACAGCCCTTCGTCGGCACACTCGAACTGACGGAACGCCTCGACACGGCCATCGCCACCCTCAAGTCGTCGCTCCCTGCCGACGTGAAGGTCAACACTGAGCTCTATCGCCAACAGAAATTCATCGATGCCTCGATTTCAAATATCCGCAAATCGCTCGTTGAAGGCGGCATCTTCGTGGTGCTCGTGCTCTTCATCTTCCTCATGAACGGCCGCACAACGCTCATCTCCCTGGCCACCATCCCGCTCTCGTTGCTCATCACCGTCATCGTCCTGAAGCTCATGGGCCTCACCATCAACACGATGAGCATCGGCGGCATGGCCATCGCCATCGGTTCGTTGGTTGACGATGCGATTGTCGACGTTGAAAACGTGTTCAAGCGCCTGCGCCAAAACCGCGAAAAGAGTCTCACGGAGCGCCGTCCCGTACTCGACGTGGTGCACGACGCTTCCTGCGAGGTGCGTATGCCGATTCTCAATTCCACACTGATTATCGTGGTGAGCTTCATCCCCCTGTTCTTCCTTTCGGGCCTTGAGGGACGCATGCTCATTTCGCTCGGCGTGGCCTTCATCGTGTCGCTCTTCGCCTCCACGGTGGTTGCCCTGACGCTGACGCCCGTTTTGTGTAGCTATCTGTTGGGACGCAAAACCGACCGCCACAACGAGCCGCGCTTTGTTCTCCGCATGAAAACGGCCTACGCCGCCCTGCTCGCCCGCATGCTCCACCACGTCCGTCCAGTGATTGCCGGTATCGTCGTGTTGCTGGCATTCACCATTGGCGGCTTCATGCTCCTCGGCCGTTCCTTCCTGCCTCCTTTCAACGAGGGTTCCTTCACGGTCAACGTGAGTTCGCTGCCGGGCATCTCGCTCGACGAGAGCGACAGCATCGGCCGCCGCGCGGAAAAACTGCTGCTCACGATTCCGGAAGTGACCGACGTGGCCCGCAAGACGGGACGCGCCGAACTCGACGAACACGCCCTCGGCGCCAACACGAGCGAAATGGAGGTGCCTTTCACGCTGGGCAAACGAACGAAAGACGAAGTGCTGGCCGACGTGCGTAGCAAACTCGCCACGATTCCTGGCGTGAACGTGGAAATCGGACAGCCCATCTCCCACCGCATCGATGCCATGCTCTCGGGCACGCGTGCCAACATCGCCATCAAAATCTTCGGCCCCGACCTCATCCGTCTGCACACCATTGCCAACCAGATAAAAGAGGCCGTTGAAGACGTTGAAGGTCTTGCCGACCTCAATGTGGAACAACAAGTGGAGCGTCCTCAGCTGACCATCCGTCCGCGCCGCGTCATGCTGGCGCAATATGGCATCACGCTTCCCCAATTCGCGCAATTTGTCAATGTGGCATTGGGTGGCGAAACAGTGTCGCAGGTCAATGAGGGCGGCCGCACCTTCGACCTCACCGTGCGCCTCAACCAAGAGGCCATGAACAGCATCGACCACATCCGCGGCTTGCTTATCGACACGGGCGACGGCCGAAAAGTGCCGCTCAGTCAAGTGGCAGACATCACCTCGACAGCCGGCCCCAACACCATCAACCGCGAAAACGCGCAACGCAAGATTGTCGTGTCGGCCAACGTCTCCGGGCGCGACCTCCGCTCCGTGGTTGGCGACATCCAAAAACGCGTCAGCGAGAAAATCCATCTTCCGCAAGACTACCACTTGAGCTACGGCGGCCAATTTGAAAGCGAGCAGAAAGCCTCGCGCACCCTCCTGCTCCTCTCCTTCGTGAGCATCGCCGTGATTCTCCTGCTGCTTTTCATGCAATTTCGCTCCTGGCGGCAGTCGGTCGTGGTGCTCCTCAACCTCCCGCTGGCGCTCTCTGGCGGCGTGGCCATCCTGGTTGTCGGCGGCAGCGAAATCAGCATCCCCGCCATCATTGGCTTCATCTCGCTCTTCGGCATCGCCACGCGCGGCGGCATGTTGCTCGTTGACCGCTACAACGAACTGCGGAAAACGGGCATGCCTCCTCGCGAATGCGTGCTCCGCGGTTCGGCCGACCGTCTGCTACCGATTCTCATGACCTCCCTGGCATCTGCCTTGGCGCTCATTCCGCTGGCCGTGGGCCACGACCTTCCAGGCAACGAAATCCAAAGTCCGATGGCGCAGGTGATGCTCGGCGGCCTCCTCACGAGCACACTGCTCAACCTCATCGTCATCCCGACCATCTATCTCCACCATTGCTGCCACACCAAGCAGCCCTCAAACCCTCTTCCTCCTCATGAAACGACCTAAGCATCTCTTCTTTCTCGTCGCCCTCGGCCTTCTCTTCCCGCAGGCGATGAAGGCGCAGTCTTCCGCCCCCACGGCGCGAGAGGCGCTGCTTGATTCCATTCTTTCCAACAACACTTCGCTCGCCGCGCTGAGGGCACAGACTTCTGCCGGCAAAGCGGAGGCACGCGCCGACCTGCAACTGCCCGACCCCGAAGTGGAGGCTGGCTATCTCTGGGGAACGCCGAAGGGCACACCGGCGCGAAAGGATTTCGGCATCAGTCAGGAAATCGACTGGGGAGTGGTCACGGGCAAACGTCGCCAACTGGCCCGCGCCGCCGACCGTATGCTTGATGCCGACTATGCCCTGCAAGTCACGAACCTCCTGGCCGAAGCCGACGCGGAAATCGTCAATGCCACTCATCTGAACCGCCTCTGCCGCCAACTGGCGCTGCGGCGCGACCTCTCGCAGACGCTACTTCTGCTCTACGACAAGAAGATGGCACAGGGCGATGCCGACCAACTGACTTACAACAAGGCCAAGCTCAGCCACACGCTCGCTGCCGCCGCCCTCGCCAAAGCGGAGACGGAACGGGCGGAGACGATGGAACGCCTGCGAAGGCTCAACGGCGGACATCCCGTTGCCTACACCGACACGCTCTACGACGCAACGCCCGTGCCGACTCTCCCGACCTTGCTGGAACGCGCCGCGTCTGCGCAGGCGGCCACACTGGTTGCCTCCGCCAAGGTCAACTGCCAGAAGCGTGAAGCCAAACTGGCCCGTATGGAGGCTCTGCCGAAACTCTCCGTGGGCTTCACAGGGGAATACATCGCAGGGGAGAACCACAGCGGCGTGAGCGTTGGGCTCTCTCTCCCGATTTGGGGCAACGCGCGACAACGTGTCCGCCAAAGCCAAGCCGCACTGACTGCGGCGCAGCTCGAACTTGCCGATGTGGAAACGCAACTGAAAGCCACCGTCGAACAGCGCTATGCCACCATGCTGCGCTGCCAGCAAACGGCGGAAAGGCTGAAACGCGAAATGGAGGGAAACGACAATGTGTACCTCCTGCAACGCGCCCTACAAACGGGGCAGATTTCAATGACCGACTATCTGCTCGAACTCTCCTTCTTCAATGAAGCACAAACGGCTCTGCTGGAGGCCGAGCGCGACGCGGCGCTGGCGAAGTCGCAATTGATGAGGATGTTCTGAGATGGCGGTCAGAAGCCAGTGTTCATTATTAGTCTGATAAGTAGGTGTTCAGAATTAGTTTATCCCTGCATGGATAGCATAAACTAAATTTGAACACCTGCTTACAATTACTTAACAAATAATCACTATATTTGCAGAAACTAACACCACGCACCTGCCATGAAGCACTTAGTCTGCATATACATTCTGCTTTTCGCACTGGCCATGCCGCACCTCAACAGCTGCCAGCGAGCCAACACGCGCCAAGAACTTGAGCGCGTTGACTCCCTGCTCGAATGTGTGCCGATGGACACCAACGCCATCACCGAACTGCTCGACAAAGTCGGTGCCAAGCCCAACGAACTGAGCCACAACGACAGCATGTATTATGTCATGCTCAAACACGACTATCTGATAAAGCGATTCTACCGCCTAAACAACGACTCCACGATGCGCCAGGCGGTGAGACATTATGATAAACACGGAACGGCCTACGACAAGATGCGTGCACACTACATTCTGGCCTGCATGCTCTACGATGACATGAAATTCAAAGAGTCGCAAAAGGAATGCTTTACGGCCACGCAATATAACGACACCACCACATTACGCAGCATCAAACTGCTGGGAAAATGCTATATGCTCCTGGGAGGCATCTCGAAAAAACAATCAGACTATGAAATCATCCGACAGAGCTATGAAAAGGCGGCCTACTACGCAAAAAAGATACAAGACAGCTGCACCCTTAGCGATTGCTACGGGCATTTGGTGGACTATTACCGAAGGGAAAACAATTACGACATGGTATTTAAGTACGCCCAAAAGACGTACAACCTTTATATGAAACTGGGACTTGAAGATGATGCTTATGAGGAATTGCTGCCGATGACAGAAGTGTGTCTGCAGAAAAAAGACTACGCCAAAGCAGACTTTTATCTGAAGGAATTTGAACGCAAGAAATACTACCCAGCCAAAAAAAGCAACAACCTAAAAGACGGCTGCTATGGAAGCTACTATGCCTACAAAGGTAAATACTATCTTGCACTTGGCATGGTAGACTCAGCCTTGATTTGTTACTACAATGAGCTGGATTTCAAAAACGAAATCAGCATTCCGTATATCTACCAAGAACTGGCCAACGCATATAGTATTAAGAACCAAACGGACTCTGTCAACAAATACTTGCGCCTTTACATTGCAACCCACGAAAAGGCAGACAGTCTGGAAACATCCAACAATCTGCACGACGGATTCTATATACACGAGAACGAAATGCTAAAGAAGCAGAACGAGATGTTGGTAAACGACAGATGGTACTACCATTTTACCTCTCCCATCTCTATCGTCATTCTTATCCTGACACTTTGCCTGTTGGCATATCTTTGCATCAAAAACAGGAAGACCATCAGCAGAATGATCAACCATTTTTTCTTCATGCTTTACGTTTTCAAACAATCGCTTGCCGAACAGGAGAACAGCACACTCAAATATTTGTTTGGCCTGAAAAAAACAAAAATCCCCACCATCGATATAGAGAAAATCAAGAAAGACATCGCCTGCCTTATTGACGAAGAGAAACCCATCAAGGACCAAGCCATTTGGAATGGCTTGTATTTCTACATGCAAGCCAACGACTGGCATTTCCTGGATTTTCTTGAAAGTTTTTCCGGAAGCATCAACAAAAGAGACATCCAGCTCTGCATTCTGATACGCCTTGGATATTCCCCCTCGGATTTGGCAATTCTGCTTCTCATCAGCAAACAAAACGTTACCAAAATCCGTGCGAAATTGGCTGGCATCCTATTCAACGAGGACGGGAAAAGCAGCAAAAATTTCGACAACCTTATCCGTAATTTCCAAGGAAAACCCTAATAATTCAATAAAGAGCAACGGGAAAGCCCCAATGAAGGCTCTTCCATAGGCATCTGTATTTCAAGCCGTTGTAAAAAGTGTACTAAAAGTGTACTCCATTTTTAGGCGTATTTTCGGGTGTTTTGTAATTTCGCTGGCAAATCATTCTCAACAAACGCATTTAAAACGAAGCTAAAACACCAATTTTGAACACCGACTCCCCCCATCGAAACAATTGTGAGATAAGAACGGAAAGTTCTGTGGCACATCTCAGTGGTCTTCCAAATGTATCCAGCAACAACCATGTGGAAAACAATGCTGAGATTGCCGCAGCCACTTTCCAATACCTTCCTCTCCCCGTTTTTGAAGATTACATCTGCCTTTCCAACATCACTTTAAGACAAGCAAATGTATTGTCTCCATAAACAACCAACCTGACTAACCACCGCAAACCCTATACTTGTCAGCGAACGCGGGACGAGAGACGACCGAATCTGGGACATGTGACGTTCGAATCTGGGACGTGGGACGTTCGAATCTGGGACGTGAGACGCCAACCAATATAGGGAACGAATCGTCAGCAATGTTTTTCTCCACACCGCATAAGGATTTCCCTACGCATAAAAAGCAAAAGCGGAAGGAAAAGACATGGCCGACGACAGAATATAAGTAATTATGAAAGAATAAGTTGACCAATTTTGCCCATTACTAAGAACTAAAAACGATTACTCTACTAACGGGGCGAGACTGCTGACCTTTCCGAACTTTCAAGCTCCCCTCCCCCATCATACAATTTTAAAAACTTAAAACCATGAAACGATTTATCTTGCTCTTCACCATCGTGCTTCACGCTGCCTTCTCTTCGGACTTTGAAGCATACGCACAGACCATTCAACGAGAAGACGTCATCAAAAAGGATTCCGCTTTGTTTCACGAGCTGGCCATTGACGACACTATCTGCCCCATGATTAATTTCCAACTTGCCATGAGGTGTTATGATTATTTGAAAGGCTACCGCCAGTGGGAAAGAAACAGATATGTCGTTTCACCAGGTAATAACTTTTGGTCGTACACAGATAAAATAGAATATTTGTCCTTGCAAGACCCATACGTGGCCGCACACCGAGATTATGACTTTGAATACAAAGAAAACAATATAAAATGGGATTTCTACAAAGCCATCTGGAACGACGCCTTTGAAAAACGTCACAAGGCGCCCTACAATGAAAGCGAAGAGAAGCGCGACTTTGTGGAGCGCTTGAAGAAGTTCTCCCAATCGGCCACATATCAGCCGCTCATCTTTAAGATTATTGCGGTCAAATACAACGGGTCGATTGAAAGGTATGTTGACGACCTGTACAAACATTCCATCATGAGCAACGAGAAACGGCTCAAGCGATTTGTCAGGACTCCAAGTTACAAACGACTCGACAAAGACTATGGAGCGCAACTGACCCTCTCCTTGATGGTTTATAAATATTGGCTCGAAAACCGCGCGACCATCAGACCAAGACTTACGGGAGCTTATGTCTACGTTGCGGAGCAGGGGGAGAAGTGATTGACTGAATTTCTTCTGATTATGCGGCGAAAGCCTGAGGCGAAGCATTGTAGCTCACTTTGCTCGCAAAGTGAGGGGGACGAATATTGTGGCGACCAAACACGAACTGGAAATTCAACAAAGACATGCTCCAGAGCGCTGGTCATGTTCGCTACGTGTTCGTGGCCCTCACTTTGCGAGCAAAGTGAG
>ERZ825137.5401-NODE-5401-length-11884-cov-163.640967_pt1 | contig 11884 bp, 13 predicted proteins | sample MGYA00519873_ERZ825137 | MGnify/ENA primary metagenome ERZ825137 (study PRJEB31778, sample SAMEA3449190) | human gut metagenome | biome: human gut; feature: human-associated habitat; material: faeces | place: United Kingdom | collected 2010/2012 ... | reverse complement strand
TTCGACCGGCTAGACCTCGCCGGGGCGGCGGCCTAAATCACTTGCGAAACTTGAGTATACTTAATACCTAACCTTCGGTAACGAATTTTTGCAATTGTTAATCTTATTCTATGAATAATCCCTCCCCCCCTATTTAATAAATATTTATATTTTCGAAGTCTCCTCAAATAATTATATGCCATGTATGACTCAAGTCCATACCATAACGATATTTTCATACGAAACCAACTACAAGATTCTCGCTTGATATTTGCGAGGCAATCTTCACGAAGGTAAAGTCTATAATCTTTTCTTGATTGTATCATATAACACTTTGTATTATTCTATTCCATTGGTCATAGAAATTCTTGCCAGAAAACCGAGCCGCATCTTTGTAGCCACTCTCTTGCAAATCCTCATAATGAGGGTAAAGGTTAATCAATTTCTCTAGCGCTCGTTCGAAGTCTGTAAGCTCATTATCTTTCACAATAGCCCCAGAGGTTTCATTCATCATCTCATTTACAGCTCCTCCCATCTCAAAAGTGCAACACACACAACCTTGTGACATAGCTTCCAGCAGCACCATTGGGAACCCTTCCACTCGTGAAGGTAAAGCAAAGATGGATGTCGCCGCATAAAGTGCGGGCATATCATAAATCTGTCCCAAGAACTCAATCTGTTTATCAACACCTGAATCCTTTGACATCTTTCGAATCTCAGCAACCTTGTCTTCTGCACCGCCCCCAGCAATCTGCAACTTCCAGTCTGGATATTTTGGTGCAATATGCGACCACATATCAATGATGCGATCAAATCCTTTAACATCCCAGGAATCAATGCGACCGACACAAAGCACCGTCTTATTTCTAATCCCAACATGTCTTACTATGGGATAAGTAAGAGGGTTGTAAACTACACTCTTCCGAGGGAATTTCTCTCCTAATAAGTGTTTATCCTTTTCTGTAAGTATTACCAATTTATCGGCTTGTCCATAAAGACTATAACGAATCCAATTGACGAAGTGCCCCATTTTACGACCAAATGAAGTGTGATCGTACGCAATCACAGGAACTCCCGTCCCTATGGCGGCATAATGTGCGTAAAAGAAAGGGGAAAAGGTAACTGCAATAATCACGTCAGGTCGCACCTGCCTGATGATCTGGCGAGCAGTTATAATCACTTTTACTTGCTTCAAACCTATGGGCATAGAAGCCTTAATTGGGATATATTCCTGCTTTACATCTTTCGGTATAGAATAAAAAACATTGGCATTAATATTATCTAATGCCAAAACCACCTCATAGCCATTCTCAATCAACTCATGGAGCAAAATGCTGGTAACGCGTGCTGCTCCTCCTATCTGCATTTGATCAATAATAATAAGTATTTTGGTTTTAGCCATAATAATTTTTATTGTATCGTATAGCATATTCCTTAAGAGTCTCACCCTCATAAGCCAGTTCACGCGCATATGTAAAAACCTGGTTCATGGTTTCATACATCTTATCAACAGATAAAATATCCTTAAAATAGGGGCTACCTCCTGGCATCAGCTCCGAAGAGTGAATCATAAACTCAAGATAGTCATCACCTTGCTCTTCATCAACATCCTTCATCAATTTCTTCATTTCAAACAAAGGGCTCAACGCCGGTCTTAACCAAATTACCCCACCCTTTATTAAGGCACGTAATTGATGTTTTAAACTTCCTTTTGTAACATAATGACCATACCTGCGAACCGTTGCTGGTAATTCAAGAATATTTCCGACCAGATGAGCACCTTTAGGGACTTTACGATAATCACTTCCACCAGGTACCGTCTCGCCCTTAGCTGAAAGCCATGAAACACCTGGGGTATATGAGCAATCAACAATAACCCCAAACTCTTCAAGCAGTTTAAAATACCTATCATCCATCGCCCAACGACCACTTCTATGAGAAACTGGCTTTACTCCAAGGCATTTAACAATAAGATTATATGTTGTAGCAAACTTGTCTCGCATCACCTCATATGGGTATTCAAGAAGATAAGGATTACCATCATACAACCCATTCAGATCATATCTCGGAGGATTGTTCCAAGCGTGTATGTGAATGCCAATTTCACAAAGACCTTTTTGCACGTATGGCTTCATCGTACGCACAAACTCCTCCGACATAATCATCTCATAGTTGGTCAACCATACCGGCTTAAAGCCATAACTATTGCACAAGTTCTGAAAGCGAGGAATATACTTTACATTCTCTGTGCTCACAGAATCACCTTTATGGTACGCCCATAGGTTATCACCTTCAGTATCTACTGTTATTATGAATGATTTCATTGAGTAAAATAATATCTTAGAAGCAAGTAAAAAATGGCACCATAGCTCTCTATCTATCAGGTAATTATAATGTCTATCAATTCTTACCTGCCAAGCAATTTACGGAGCAAATGCTTGATAAATTGTTTCTTCCTTACAGAATATGGTTTGGGATCTTTATCACAATATTCCATAAATGTAGAGGTCCGTCTATAATCTTTCAACCACACTGCAAAAGAGACTCGTCCTTTAAGCAATAGCATCACATCATCAAATTCAGGCATTACAAAAATGTCTTCTACTTTATTCCTGATCTCTTTTTTATAGTCCCCTCCTACACAATACTGATACCAGATCCACGGTAAATTGACCCCTGCTCCGGTTACACATATTCCATTACCATCATTGCGCATATTGATTTCAAGGAAATAATCTTCGCCTTGCTTATCTCTAAGATATTCCATACTAAATAATCCTTGATAGCCAATTGATTTAATATAAGCCTTGCATGCTTCCAGATCACATGTAAAACCCTCGAATGGTTTATACTCAAGGAAACCAGTATTCGTACCTGGACACGGTCTGATACACTTGGAATAACCCGGTATAATTATCTCCTCACCATGATTGAGAGAGCATCCAATAAGCTGGTATTCAAACTCTTTATCTATGAATTCCTGTACAATAAAACCATGTTCTTTGTTTTTGACAAGATAAGAATACAAAGTCTCTTTATCACGAATAATCCTTATCTCAGCCTTAGATCCATAAATACTTGCAAGAGGCTTAACAATGCACGGGATGGACATCCCAACATTGATATCCGATCTATTATCCACAACCCAACTTTTGGGGCATTTAATACCAACTTTATGGGCTAATTTTACCATTATATCCTTCTGCATATAATGGTTACACATACCTTGTTTGTTGGAAGTAGGCAAAAAGTATGAATCTTTTAATGCATCAAATGCATTGTCCAATTCACTTGTAACGTAATCAGCGCAAGATATGATTACGATCTTATTGTTTTTGTCCTTAGCATAGTTGAGCAAATATGGAACTATTTCTTGTTTGGATTTCAGCAACACACACTTCAAGATATACTTGCTAAATGATACAAACGGATCGTTTTCATCAGTAACGAGCAAGACTAAAGATTGGATACCTTTATACCCCAAAGCCCGTATTACTCCAAGCGTGTTGTGATGATTTCCCCCTATGATGATTGGACTCTGAACCATACTGATTAAATCGTTATCACGAATTATACTTATCAATTACCCGATGAATTAACCCTACGAGATCAATACTATCATACATCTTTCGTGCATTAGCACTATATTCCTGATAATTCGCATCAATTACCTTGATGGCATTAACGATTGATTCAGGATCATTTGTGTCAGCACATACACCACATTTGTTGGCTCCAACGGTATATTCAAGCCCAGGTATTTCATTACATATCATAGGAATACCAAAGCCGGAAAATTCCCAAATCTTATTAGGCGCACAATATGCACAATCTAAATCTAAAGGGTTGTACGTAACCAAACCAATATATGCATTACTTGTAAGCTTCAAATGAGCTGGAGACTTAATAAATCCCGGAAATTCAACAATGCTATACTTACTCTTCAATTCCTTTACATATTCTGTTTCCTTGCCCAACAATACAAGTTTAAATCCATTTAGCAAGGATATTGCTTTACACATACCTTCCACATTTCTTTCTTTTGTAAGGACACCTTGGTACATGATAATCTTCTTGCCATCCGAGGTTATTTTGTCGTTATATTCATTACGGGTTGTTGGATGATAAAAAGGTTTGTTTGGAATAACCAATGGAGTTTCCTTCAAACCATATAACATTCGCGCAATCCATGCTCTGTTATATTCGCATTGAATATTTACCTTTGCATCTCTCATTGGTCTAGTCAATGGTTTCATCAATTTCGGTTCTGAATAATCTCTTAATTCGTATGATGTCAAGATATACTTTCTACCAACTAGAATATCTCTCATTGATATGGCAGTCCGTTCATGAATAATCCACAAAATATCATACTTAAGAGTATCCAAGTCATATTTTACTCTTTTCTTAAAGAGAAAGTCCGTTTTTATGCGGTTGCGTACTCGGGACGCTAGCCCAACACGAGGTTCAAGAGTATAATAATGAATAAACTCCAGATTATCGTTCTTATACAATTGATCCATATCAGGCTCTTCCTCTGAGCAAATAACCTTCAGACTATACTCATTGGTAGAAAGCAGAGCCTCCACAAGGGACTGAAATGGGGGTAAATAGCTGAAATGCCCCTTATAAACAAGAAGTATTGTTTTCTTTTCCATTAATCAAGCTCCAAAGCGTTCAACTTCTTCTCCGTTTAAGATGTGAACAATTCTTTCACATGCCTTTCCATCTCCGTACGGGTTGATTGCCTTCGACATCATATCGTAGGCTACAGCATCGTCAAGAAGAGTGCTGACTTCATTCATGATTTTATCATAGTCGGTTCCGACAAGGTGAACTGTACCACTAATGAGAGCCTCAGGACGTTCGGTTGTATCACGCATCACAAGAACTGGTTTGCCAAGACCTGGAGCCTCCTCCTGAATTCCGCCAGAATCAGTAAGGACGATAGTAGCCCTACTCATCAGATGTACAAACTCAAGGTACTGAAGTGGTTCGATGAAGAAGAAATTCGGTCTGGTAAGGTCTTCTCCAAAAACTTCATGAATAGGCTTGCGCACATTCGGATTGAGGTGCATCGGGTAGACGAAATCCACATCCGGGTACTTCTCCGAGAGGTCCTTCATCGCGGTGACCATGCGGATGAAGCCGTCGCCGAAGTTCTCTCTTCTGTGGCCGGTGATCAGGACGAGTTTCTTCCCGCCGCTGAGACGGGCGACGTCATACCCCGCCTGAGCCAGTATGTCATCCTGCTCCTTCGCAAGACTGGCATCAGCCTTGAGTTTGTCAACGACCATGCGGAGAGCGTCGATGACAGTGTTGCCTGTGACATAAATGTGCCCATGCGCTTTTTCCTCAATGAGGTTCCTCTCGGAGAGTGGGGTCGGAGAGAAGTTGTAGGTGGCGATGCGGCCGGTGATCTGGCGGTTCATCTCCTCCGGCCACGGGCTGTATATGTTATGAGTGCGGAGTCCCGCCTCTACATGACCAACAGGAATCTGAGCATAGAATGCAGCAAGAGCCCCTGCTGTGGAGGTGGTTGTGTCGCCATGAACAAGGACTACGTCAGGGCGGCACTCCTTGAACACATCGCGAAGGCCGGTGAGCACGCGTGCGGTCACATCTGTGAGATCCTGCCCTTGCTTCATTATGTTTAGGTCGAAATCTGGATGAACGTCGAATATTTGAAGCACTTGGTCGAGCATTTCTCGATGCTGCCCGGTGACACATACTACTGTTTTGAATTCCTCGGCGTGTTTCTGGAATTCCTTAACAAGGGGACACATTTTGATTGCTTCGGGACGAGTGCCGAAGATAAGCATAATGGTTTTCATCTTTCAATTATAATATTTCGTAATCGAGACATTTCTTTTCAAATAAACCTCTGCACAAGGTATGATTGTTAGAAGCATCATATATGAATTCAGATAATTGGCCTCCAGAAGGCTCATTACAAGCAATACAACGACACACATCCTTGAGGTCAAACCAACTTTATGGAATACATTTGCATAGAACAGGAAATACAGCAAAATACCAATATAGCCCAGATTTAGGAGTATGGATTGAACTCCGTTTACATAGAACACGAATGCACCTGATTTTTTTTCATATCCAAATCGCTCCCTTGCATCAGAGATTCCAAAGACTTTTTGTTCTGGAGTAAGTTGATCAAACATCATGTATCCGTTTACTACACGGGCATATCCACTGGTTCCTTCATCAGATAATTCTTCCGTACGAGAGAGCATCTGTTGTCCTAATTCTGTTTCCGCATAAACATAAAATGCTCCAACAATTAAAGGTACTATAAAAAATATCAGCAAAATGCGCTTCCTTACATTTTTATTCCAAAACGTCGAAAACATCTTCACAGCAAAAAGCACAACGAATCCAACCAATGCTGTACCTGAACGTGATGCTATGAGAGTGGCAATCACAAAGATTATTTCCTTAGAAAAGAGCTTATTCTTATTATCAAACCATATTATAGCCAAATATGTAAGAAAGTAATATGCCAGGTACGATTTTTCCAGAAATATTGAACAAGGCAAACCTCCGTCTAATTGCCTTTTTACAATATCGGCATAGGTATAATCTTCATATGTAAATGCTCCGGTCAAATTTGGAACAAAACAAATCTGCTGGTTACCAGTTGCAGTATACAATGCCAATTGAATCCAGAACAATACCCCGGAAATCATTACAACCCAACGCATATACTTTTTGAACAAGCCCATGTCAAAGGAGATAACACCCCATAGTATTGCTAGAACGAATATAAAAAACACCCACCCTCCAGGTGGAAGTAATGTCCAAAAAGCAAAGCCATGGTTGTATATCCACATAAAGCAGACATATGCGAATACGATCCAAAATATTGTTGGAACCACATTAATTCTAAAACCTGCCTTAACAATAGTATAAGCCGACAAGAATAGAATAATAGCATAACCCAAGCTTACCGGAAAAGGTATCTTGTACCACGATAAAATGGGCAAAAGAGCCAAAATCAGCATTGACACCTTGTTAATAGAAGGTGTTTTATTTGTATCATGCATTTGTATTTATGTTATACAAGATTCACTTCTAACATTCTAATCTTCTGAAAATATGTTCCATCATATCTTCATATTCGCCATAATAATCATTTGCAAACTGCATTTCTCTTTCCCTATCAAAATGAATAATAGAACTGAATACATCAAGAGCAGAAGGTGCAACATATTTTCTAGCGTTAGCAAAGACTCTATTATTATCCAATCCTGCTGTTTTCAAAATCTGATAAATTTTACTTGATTCGCCATTTGTAGGCCTGCCATCTAGAACCGGGATTCCATAATTATCGAAACTGAAGAAAGGAACAACATTATGAAGAGATACGACGATAGGATGCATGTTATTACCTACATAACCATGTGAGTATTTAATCAGCGCATACCAATCAAGAGGACTTATGGCCGTTCCTACATTATTCTCGATATCTCCAAAGGCATCAGAATCAGCATATGGTAACTTAACACATGCGAGTCCTTGCTCTTTTGATAAATATTGGAACTCGTCTATCCACTCTTGATCCACGGATACTCTACGTCCAACCTTAAAACTTAAAATAATATATCGTTCTGGCAGATTATACTTTTTCAAGATGTCTTCCTTAGTTGGAACAAGATGCGGTGCATTGTAGTTAAATGCAAAGACGGGATCAGGTGTAATCGAGGGGATTACCTCATTGTCAGTGAGATATTGAATCATCTCTTTACTCCATTCATCTCTTACAGAAAAGTATGAAAAACGAAGAATGCTCTTCTTCATTCTTTCTTTCAGTTTTCCTTTGATATAAAAATACTTAGAATCAACAGATGCTCCAGACATCATTGCAATGGGTACAGATGTCAAGTATTTCATAAATTCACCCCAAAAAGCATTTGGATACATTCGATCACTTGTAGGATGATTTATATAGAATATCCTTCGACACGGGAAATGGAAACGTTCTCTAAATGGATGATGTTGTATTACAGCATCTGAACCTATGATAACAGCTTCAATTTTCTCATCTTGGATTGCAAGAGCGACATCATACGAAGTCCTGCACAGGTGCGTAAGGTTAAGATACTTTTGTCTTAATTCTGCGTATAAATTCCTCACTTCTTGTTTCGAACGTTTTTCATAATCTGTCTCGAAATCTTTGGGAATCCAATTTATCACAATAGGTTCCGCTCCACGCTTACGTACATACTCAACGGTAGATAACAACTGAAGGAATGCACCAAAATTGCATGCTGCATGGTATGTTAAAATTCCTATTCTCATTATAAATATTCAGTATTTATTTAATATAAAATCCTTGTTAACAAAGAATTATCCGTGCATTTTCGACTTGATTTTATTTACAACTGCCACTCTTTGTAATTTATCTAATGCAAAAAGCCATGTCAATAATATATACATAATGCCATAAGTTGCAATAACCACAATCAGCCTCGGCCAAGTTTCATTTATCATCATATATGGAACAATGCTGCAAACGGAAGGAATAGCACATATAACAATACAAGGAATAATTACATTTTTCACAAAATCCATTGGTGATATTCCTGCAATTGCTTTGGCCATGTAGATTCGAACTACTAAAGATATAGCCTCTATCATTATAAAACCGACTGTTACATAATAGATAGGATACCCAAGTTTCAAAATATAGTAAGCAATTGGAATATTTGTAAGAATAAGACATCCCATCGTTATCTGATAGTTCTTAATATTGCCAGTTGCCTGAATAGCAGACATTAATCCCGTTGAGAACTGATATAGAATCGAGAGGGCAAGGATGCAACGGCTTAATTCCAAAGTTGATTCTGGAATATCATTTCTTAACCAGATCTTTAGAACATCATCCATTTCTATAATCAATGGCATAGAAATCATACATAAAGCAATAACTGAAAATTTGGATGATATGAGTGAGATTTTATGTAAACGTTCTCTGTCACCCATCCCCTCACTCTTCATTAGTTGAGGATTGATAGCTCTCTGAAAAGTTGAAGAGAAATTATTTAATGCCCCATTTATCTGATTTGCCACACCATAAGCGGCATTGGCAACAGTCCCTAAAAATATATTGAAAATGACAGCAACACCCTGATTTCTACCCATCATAGCCAGACCACCAAAGAGATTCCATCCAGTGAAGCCTAACATATCTTTAATAAGAGGTTTTCCAACTTTAACTTTGCAAGTAATGCGGTAATCTTTGTATGTACGACAACACCACCCATATTTCATTAAAAGGGTCAATATTGCGATGAAAGCAACTGCAAAACCATAGAAAGCAAGTTTATCAACAGAAATATACTGGAGAGTAATTGCAATTGTCAGCATTATAAATGAGTCAATTAATTCTATAACGGAAAAAGCAAGCATATCCTCATGAGCATTCATTATTGCATCGAATGGCACCGCAATGATCTTAGAAAACATGCTGATGATCAGAAATTGGAATATGACCTTGGCGCACCATAACCTGTTCGGATCAATATTCAGTTTTCCAATAGAAGGCAAGCCGATTATCTCCAGCATCAAAGCAACTCCAACAGCAAGGCATACATGCAGAATAAAACTAGCATTATATATCTGATTAATCTTCTCTTTATTACCTTCACCCATGGCTACTGACATATATCTTTGGCTAGATACAGTCATAGAGTTATTCAGAAAAGCCAGCATCGCAACAATACCAGCGACAAGATTATACAAACCGTAATCGCTTGCACCTAATGCTTTAAGTACTAACGGCACAGATATTAAGGCTATGGCCATAGTCATTAATATCTTTACATATAGTACTATCGTATTAAAAATAACCTTAGTTGCCGTTTGCATAGTACGCGTCCATTTTTCCGCAAGCTGATGCTTGCCGCTGATTTTCAGCGGTTTCCTTAAACTTATTTTTTTCGATTATTTTGATTTTTCTGCTATGCGGGCAGATAACAAGGCAGGCAGTTCGTCAGGTCGTCGCCGTCCCTTGCAGAACGAAGACGTTCCAAAAGGGATCTCAGATAATCTTCCACGTTACGCCTCACCATCTTGCAGCTCTCGATCACAGAGTACATGAACGCGTTGTGCCTGGCCGACCTCTCGCTTCCGATGTTCCCGGCGTTCTTCAGGTTCATCTTTATCCGACACATCATCTGCTCGCTGAGGTTGTTCGACAGTTCCACGTCGCCACACTCAAGCACCCTCTTCATCGCAGGCCATTCGCCTATCGCATATTTCAGGGCCTTCCTCAGCAGTTCGCCGCAGCCCGCGAAGTCAGACTTCCGGAACACCTCCAGACGCTCCTCTATCCTCCTCATTATGTCAGCCGTGTTCCCCCGGCTTAAGGCGTTGCGCAAGTCTCTCTGCGAACTGAAAGCCCCTCGTCATCCTTGCCTCGGCCGGCGTTACGCTCTGATTTACGCACGAAGTTCCTGCCGCTGAACACGTAGACGCTCTTCGCGGTGTTCGGATTAAGCCTCATCTCATCGCGGACGATACCGCTCAGGCCGGATATTCCATTGCGCAGGTCCACCTTCTCCCTATACAGGTAGATGTAATATTCACTTGACATCGTCACCATGGAGCCACTATCCAAGCATCTTCCTAACCATGCCGAACAGATCGCTGATGTCGCCCTCGCACTGCGACAGCTCCATACCGCTCGTGAACCGGACACGCACATCGCGGATGCCGAGGGTCTTCTCCGGGCCACCGCCGTCAACGACAAGCGGGATGAACCCGCCCGACAGCTGGTGCTCGTCGGCCTCCTTGAGGACGCTGTAATCTTTCTGGCCCCTGCGTGAATATTGCATAAACTTCTCATAGTCATACCCCTCCTCCTCGCAGAACTTCTTCATCGAGCGGCCACGGCCGTTCTGGTTGTAGTGCTTGAGCGCGAACGCGTAGTTGATTGTCGGATCTTCCTTCATCTTTGACTCTGTTTTTCGTTTGAGACAAAGATGCACAGACTTGTTCAGAAATCAATGCGGAAAAGTGGACGCGTACTTCTCCATCACCTTGCAGGGCACGTTATTCTTATCGCAGTACACGCGCATCGTCATACCGAGCGGGACCCACTCGCACTGATACTCAAAAAATAGAAACGCACTAAGACTTCGCGGCTGTACAGAACCTTTGTTTTTGAAGGCTAATGTAACGAGAGATTGTTTACGAATCTAAAATTTGACCACTAACCAAAGATATTCTGACGTTGTCAGAACTCAATGTGAATTTGCGAACACATATGCAGCTTAATCGACTTTTAGCAAGAACAATAAAAAGATTCCAAATGTCGTTTCAAGCAACCCTAAACATGTAACATTGACCTCAACTTCTTTCATATTCCGAAACAAGCCGATGAAACTCTTCATAGGAAAACTCTGTTTTTGCCTCTATAGCATCAAGAGCTTCATTAACAGTTTTAACAATAATATCAACATTTTCTACATCATTCATGAATAGCACATACTTCATATGAAGAGAATGATTCTCCTGTTTGTCTTTACTTGAAGGCATCAATTTCACAAATACATCTTCAAATGGAAATGAATGTAATGTTTCATTTTCAGATATGAACTCTTGATATTCCAACTGCTTCGTCCTGATATCTGCTAATCTTCTTAATAAACGTCCGTTTCTGCAGGAATCTTTAGTCAAAATAGGTGCAATTAAATCTCGAAGACTCTTTATCTTTTTAGATATATCAAATGTTTTGTCTGCATACAAAAAAACATCATTCGTTATAGCCGACTGATCAATATTAAAATTAGATAACGCAATTCTATTTGAAATCATCGATGGATTACATACCTCAAGTTTCGCAAGTGATTTAGGCCGCCGCCCCGGCGAGGTCTAGCCGGTCGAA
>ERZ825137.5398-NODE-5398-length-11889-cov-3.352037_pt1 | contig 11889 bp, 10 predicted proteins | sample MGYA00519873_ERZ825137 | MGnify/ENA primary metagenome ERZ825137 (study PRJEB31778, sample SAMEA3449190) | human gut metagenome | biome: human gut; feature: human-associated habitat; material: faeces | place: United Kingdom | collected 2010/2012 ... | reverse complement strand
ATGTACTGGCTCCGCTGCCTACCAAAAGAGATGTGTACATCAGCGCATTGAGCCTTCGTCCGGAGATTGAAGCGAGCAAACTGAATGTAGAGGCTTCTGAACTGGGTATCAATATCGCTAAATCGAGCTATTTCCCTACCATCAGCCTTAGCGCAGGAATCGGAACCAACCACACCAGCGGCAGTGACTTCACCTTCGGAGAACAGGTAAAGAACGGATGGAACAACTCCATCGGTGTTTCCGTCAGCGTTCCTATCTTCAATAACCGTCAGACCAAGAGTGCCGTGCAGAAAGCGAAGTTACAGCGCGAAACAAGTCTGCTGTCGCTGCTCGACGAGCAGAAAACACTGTATAAGACCATCGAAGGACTTTGGCTGGATGCGAACAGTGCGCAGCAACGTTATGCGGCAGCGAACGAGAAGCTGAAAAGTACACAGATCAGCTACGACCTGATCAGCGAACAGTTCAATCTGGGCATGAAAAATACAGTAGAGCTGCTGACGGAAAAGAACAACTTGCTGCAAGCACAGCAAGAGCAGCTTCAAGCCAAATACATGGCGATACTGAACACTCAGTTGCTGAAGTTCTATCAGGGAGACAAACTGGCATTATAAGCCTTCTTCCTTACTAAAAGCGGAATATAAATAAGTAAAACAGAATATAGAATGAAAACGAAAAAGATTATCCTGATCGCTGTGGCAGTTGCCGTAGTAGTGGGCGGAGGAATCTGGTTCTTTACAGGTTCTCCGGCAAAGCACAAGGTGATGTATGCCAGTGCGACTGTCAGTAAAGGCGATATCTCCAATTCGGTGACTGCCACCGGAACAATCGAACCGGTGATAGAAGTAGAAGTCGGTACGCAGGTATCCGGTATCATCGACAAGATTTATGTAGATTACAACTCGGTAGTAACCAAAGGACAGCTGATTGCCGAGATGGACCGTGTCACTTTACAGAGTGAACTGGCATCCCAGCAGGCAACTTACGATGGTGCCAAAGCCGAATTTGAATATCAGAAGAAGAACTACGAACGTAGCAAGGGATTGCACGATAAGTCATTGATCAGCGATACCGACTACGAGCAGGCTCTCTATAATTATCAGAAGGCCAAGAGCGCTTTCGACAGCAGCAAGGCATCTCTGGCAAAGGCAGAACGTAACCTGTCATATGCTACGATTACTTCTCCGATAGACGGAGTTGTCATCAGCCGCGATGTAGAAGCCGGACAGACCGTAGCTTCCGGATTCGAAACTCCTACCCTCTTCACCATTGCGGCCGACCTGACACAGATGCAGGTAGTAGCAGACGTGGATGAAGCAGATATAGGCGGTATTGAAGAAGGACAGCGCGCCAGCTTTACTGTCGATGCTTATCCGAATGATGTGTTTGACGGAGTCGTGACACAGATTCGTCTGGGAGATGCAAGCAGTAGCAGCAGCGCCAGTTCAAGTACCAGCACGGTAGTCACTTATGAAGTAGTGATCTCTGCTCCGAATCCGGACTTGAAGCTGAAACCGCGTCTGACAGCCAATGTGACTATCTTTATCCTTGATAAGAAAGATGTATTGTCTGTCCCCAACAGAGCTTTGCGTTTCACCCCCGAAGCACCGTTGATCGGTAAGAATGATATCGTGAAAGATTGCGAAGGCGAACATAAGGTATGGACGCGCGAAGGAACCACCTTTACGGCCCATCCGGTAGAAATCGGAATCAGTAACGGTATTTCCACAGAGATCATCAGTGGTGTTGCCGAAGGAACCAAAGTCGTCACGGAAGCCACTATCGGTGCTATGCCGGACGAGAATATGAATAGAGAACCGGGGCAGGGAAACGGAGAAAGAAGCCCGTTCATGCCAGGCCCTCCGGGAAACAACAAAAAGAAAAGCAACAAGTAGCCAAGTATGAAAAAAGTAATTGAACTTCAAAATATCAAACGAGACTTTCAGGTGGGAGAAGAAACCGTCCATGCGTTACGGGGCGTTTCGTTCACCATCAACGAAGGTGAGTTTGTGACCATCATGGGTACTTCCGGTTCGGGAAAGTCCACACTGCTCAACACGTTGGGCTGTCTGGACACTCCTACCAGCGGGGAGTATCTGCTCGATGACATCTCCGTGCGCACCATGAGCAAGCCTCAGCGTGCCGTACTGAGAAACCGGAAAATCGGCTTCGTCTTCCAAAGCTACAACTTGCTGCCCAAGACGACGGCTGTGGAAAACGTAGAGTTACCGCTGATGTACAACTCATCAGTGAGCGCTTCCGAACGTCGCCGGCGTGCCATCGAAGCGTTGCAGGCGGTAGGTCTGGGCGACCGGTTGGAGCATAAGTCCAACCAGATGTCCGGAGGACAGATGCAGCGCGTAGCCATCGCCCGTGCACTGGTAAACAACCCTGCGGTCATCCTTGCCGACGAAGCAACCGGAAACCTCGACACACGTACGTCTTTTGATATACTTGTCCTGTTCCAGAAACTTCATGCGGAAGGACGTACCATTATATTCGTAACGCACAATCCCGAAATCGCGCAATACAGTAGCCGGAACATCCGCCTGCGCGACGGTCATGTCATTGAAGATACAGTCAACTCTCATGTCCTGTCCGCCGCCGAAGCACTGGCCGCATTGCCCAAAAGCGACGAGGATTGAAGATAAGTAATAGGTAATAAGTATTAGGTATTGGGTATTAAGTATCAAATATTAAGTAATAAGTAACAGTAGTTTATGAATGGAACTAACTTATTTAAAATAGCTCTCCGGGCATTGGCGAACAACAAGCTGCGTGCTTTCCTCACCATGCTTGGTATCATCATCGGTGTCGCTTCCGTCATCACGATGCTCGCTATCGGTCAGGGATCGAAGCGAAGCATCCAGCAACAGATATCGGAGATGGGATCGAACATGATCATGATCCATCCGGGAGCCGACAGACGGGGTGGTGTCCGGCAAGACCCATCGGCTATGCAGACGTTGAAGCTGACCGACTATGAGGCCTTGCGCGATGAGACCAATTTCCTGTCCGCCATCAGTCCTAATGTGTCTTCGTCGGGACAGCTTATCGCGGGTAACAACAACTACCCGTCATCCGTCAGCGGTGTCGGGCTGGAGTATCTCGACATCCGTCAGCTGAGTGTAGAAAGTGGAGATATGTTTACGGAAGCCGATATACAAAGTTCGGCTAAGGTCTGCGTGATCGGTAAAACGATTGTAGACAACCTCTTTCCGGACGGAAGCGATCCGATAGGGAAAATCATCCGCTTCAACAAGATACCGTTCCGGGTGGTCGGTGTGCTCAAAGCCAAAGGGTACAACTCTATGGGACAGGATCAGGACAATATCGTACTGGCTCCTTACACCACCGTCATGAAACGATTGCTTGCCGTCACCTATCTTCAGGGTGTCTTTGCTTCTGCCCTATCGGAAGACATGACCGAGTATGCTACCGATGAAATCACGGAAATCCTGCGGCGCAACCATAAATTGAAAGCTTCGGACGAAGACGATTTCACCATCCGTACCCAACAGGAGTTGAGTACGATGCTAAACTCTACCACCGATCTGATGACCACCCTGCTCGCCTGTATTGCCGGAATATCTCTGGTAGTGGGCGGTATCGGTATCATGAATATCATGTACGTATCCGTCACCGAACGTACCCGTGAAATCGGTCTGCGTATGTCCGTCGGCGCACGTGGCGTTGATATTCTGAGCCAGTTCCTCATCGAGGCTATCATGATCAGTATTACGGGAGGTCTTATCGGAGTCATCATAGGCTGCGGAGCCAGCTGGATCGTGAAGAGCGTGGCACACTGGCCTATCTTCATCCAACCTTGGAGTGTCTTCCTTTCTTTCGCAGTCTGCACCGTCACCGGAGTCTTCTTCGGATGGTATCCTGCAAAGAAAGCAGCAGATTTAGACCCGATAGAGGCAATCAGATACGAATAAAAAACTATCTTTGTCTTTATGAAACAAAGCCTAACATCCGCACGTCGTCCCCTGGAAGCACTGATACACATTATCGGCTGGGGGATTATGTTCGGTTTTCCGTTCTTCTTTGTAGAGCGCGAAAACGGAAACATCAACTGGATGGCATACTTACGCCATTCTGCCGTACCGTTGTCTTTCATGATCGCGTTCTACGTCAACTACTTCCTGCTGGTTCCCCGATATCTTTTTCAGAGCCAGACCAAGAGATATATTACTTACAATATTCTCCTGTTGTGTGTCATCGGTCTGATGCTGCACCTTTGGCGGAGTCTGACATTCGATCCTTCCTTTGTTCCCAAGCCTCACCGGTCGGGTGGTCCTCCGGGATGGCTGTTCTTTGTCAGAGATATGCTGAGTCTCGTCTTCACCATCGGACTGAGTGCCGCCATACGTATGAGTGCCCGATGGACACAAGCGGAAGCTGCCCGTAAGGAAGCGGAACTGAAGAATCTGCGCAATCAACTGAACCCACATTTTCTGCTCAATACGCTGAACAATATCTATGCCTTAATTGCTTTTGATACAGACAAGGCGCAACAAGCTGTGCAGGAACTAAGCAAGCTCCTACGCTATGTGTTGTATGATAATCAGCAGACCTACGTCCCGCTAGGCAAAGAGACTGACTTTATCCGCAACTATATCGAACTGATGCGCATCCGCCTGTCTTCCAATGTACAGATGACTACGCAGATTGATATACTGCCGGACAGTCGGACTCTTATCGCACCGCTTATCTTTATCTCGCTGATCGAGAATGCCTTCAAGCACGGTATATCGCCTACGGAACGGAGTTTTATCCATATCCATCTTGCGGAAAATGAGACGGAAGTGATCTGCGAGATAAGCAACAGCAACCACCCGAAGAACATAATGGACAAGAGTGGTTCGGGGATAGGACTGGAACAGGTGAACCGACGACTGGAGATTCTTTATCCAGGCCAGTATACCTGGCAGAAAGGTATTTCGGAAGACGGCAAGGAGTATAGATCAAGGCTGAGCATCCGTGTGAGGGAGAGTATTAATAAGTAATAAGTATTAAGTAATAGGTAATAATTGAGAGTATATTCGGTTTAGGTAATTAAATAAAATATAGAGAATTATGATATTACGTTGTGCCATTGTAGATGATGAGCCATTGGCTCTGGGCCTACTGGAAAGTTATGTGAATAAGACTCCGTTTCTGCAACTTACAGGAAAATATTCCAGTGCAGTTCAGGCAATGAAGGAGTTGCCGGGCGAAGAAGTCGATCTTCTTTTCCTTGACATTCAGATGCCGGAACTTAACGGACTGGAGTTCTCACAAATGGTAGATTCCCGTACGCGTATCGTTTTTACCACCGCATTCGGTCAATACGCTATCGACGGTTATCGTGTCAATGCACTCGATTATCTGCTGAAACCGATCTCGTATGTCGATTTCCTGCAAGCAGCCAATAAAGCCCTGCAATGGTTCGAGCTGGTGCAGAAGCCGGAAGAGATAGACAGCATCTTTGTAAAAAGCGACTATAAGCTGGTACAGGTAGAACTGAAAAAGATCATGTACATCGAAGGACTGAAAGATTACATCAAAATATATACGGAAGATGATGCCAAACCCATCTTGTCACTCATGAGCATGAAAGCCATGGAAGAGCTTTTGCCTTCCAGCCGGTTCATACGTGTACACCGTTCATTCATCGTCCAAAAGGACAAAATACGGGTGATCGACCGTGGACGTATCGTCTTTGACAAAACGTATATCCCCATTAGTGATAGTTACAAGCAGGTTTTTCAGGCATTTTTGGATGAAAGAAGCTGATGATTGTCTAATTTATCGGCAAAAAAGTGAATTTTGTCGATTATAGTTTGTCAGAAATCGGTTTTATATGTAACTTTGCAACGAACAGAAAGGGATTGTGAAATTCCAAGAATAGAATAGTTTAGTTAAGTCTAGTTTAGTTTTTGTGTTGAGTGCTTCCTCGTCGGCGGACGATCTAGGAAGCACTTTTTATTTATCTATTTATAGAACAAGCTGGACGATAGCACTAAATCAAAGAAAAATAACATAAAGTTTGATTATACCTAAAGCTCTTTTATATTCTATTAAATCTTAATACATTTCTTTTTGCGAGCAAAGACTTGACTCCGTTTGTTTATAGGGGGGATGCTCAAACAAGAACAGCTCTCCGGACGTTATACTACTGATATCAACCAAATTATAAACATTAATTGCAGATAATATGTGTTTCCACAACTCCATGTCAGCCAAAGCCATCAAAGTTGCCGCCCGTTACGGACGCCAATCGGATGTAGTCGAGATTTACCAAAGCATTCTTGACGAACAGTATCATGTGAATGCGTTCACTTTCCCCAGATATCCTATCATTACTTCTTCGGACGAAGTACAGGTTTTCAACTGGGGACTCATCCCTTTCTGGGTAAGAAGCGAAGAGGATGCGACAGAAATAAGAAAGATGACACTCAATGCCCGTGCGGATACCATTTTCGAGAAACCGTCTTTCCGCGAACCGATCATGAAGAAACGGTGCATAGTGCCCAGTACCGGCTATTTTGAATGGAGGCATGAAGGAGCAAACAAGATACCTTATTATATATATGTAAAAGATGAACCTATCTTCTCGATGGCCGGCATCTACGACCGTTGGCTGGACAAGGATACGGGAGAGGAACACGAAACTTTCTCCATCATCACCACTGACACCAATTCGCTGACCGATTACATCGATAACACCAAGCACCGGATGCCCGCCATACTCACCCAAGAGGAGGAAGAGAAATGGCTCAATCCCTCATTGAGCAAGGCCGAAATAGCTTCTTTACTGAAACCCTTCGATACAGAGAAGATGGATGCATACGTTATCAGAAACGATTTCTTAAAGAAATCTCCCAATGATCCGACAATAGTACAAAGGGCATAGGAAAAAGAAGTTTATCCTAAAAAAGTGAGAGGTGTGAGAGAGGAATTGCAACTTTTATATTTTTATTTCACTGTTTCTACTCTCTAATTTTCAACTAAAAAAAATACGAATGTTAGAAATCCTCTCTCACTCCTCTCACTTTTTCCCCTTTATTTCATGAAATTCGGAAGAAAGTACAAAAAGAAACAGAGTTCAAAGAGTAAAACGTGGTGGGAAATCCGGAAAACATAACCATCTTTTCCGAACTTCCCACCACGTTTTATCTAGTTCGCACCGTCCGGTGATTTACTCACCCAACTCGCCCAGCAAATCATACGACGGCACAAAGAAAAGCGTCCCCGTTATTGCCGTACTGAAATCGAGCAAGCGGTCGGTATTGCCCGCCGGACTGCCGATAAACATATTCTCCAACATCCGGCGAGTCGTGCTGAATGTACTAGCATACCCAATAAAATACGTACCATACTCCCCCTTCGAAGTATTGGCAAACGGCATATTGGCACGTACAATCTTCAGATCATCACCGATATTGGTCACAGCATTATGCGCATTCCCCGGCTTCTCTTCGTCCGACAGCTCCACATCATTGAACTTATGACGTCCGATCACCTTTTCCTGCTGTTCCACCGAAAGCGCATTCCACGCAACCATATCATGAATGTACTTCTGCACAAACACATAACTGCCTCCTGCAAAATCCGCATCCTCCTCGCCTATCACCGCAAAATGATAGGGATTCTCATCGACAGCAGGATTCTCCGTACCGTCCACAAAGCCGATAATCGCCTTACCATCCATATAGCGAAATCCATGCGTCTCATCAACAGACACCACAGCCCCTTTAAGCTTCTCATCAAGGATAGAAGCAAACTCGAAACACAGCCCCATCTGCTTCGCCCGAATATGGAACAACAAATCACCGGGAGTAGAAACAGCTGTATACTTCTCCCCTTTTATCTCGGAGAAAGTACTCAGCTCTTTCGGTTTACCCTTATCGGGGAAAAGCCGCGTCCACGCATCAGCCCCGAATCCCATCGTGCAACTGAATTGCATATCAGGAAAACGATTGCGCATACTACGGATCATTGCCGAGAAATTGGCACATACATCCTTTACTTTATCAACCGTATCGGGGGAATCTGTCAGGTTATAGACTATAAATATTACATTCTCTCCCTGTTTTCCGGCCACATCCTGTGGGATATGACCGCCGAACGAATTTTGAAATGGATTCATATTCTTTTAATTTTAGTTTTTTAGTTTCGCCCATAAGATATATCCGGTGATAAAACCGAATCAAAACCGAATGGCTACATAGGCAAGAAGCTCCCGGCTTCGACCCCGTGAGCTTCTCTCTTCTCCAATGTTACTCTCTCTTCTTATATATAATATACTTTGTCTTTATATTGTCTCTCTCTTTTCAGTCATTCCGCACATACATCGCGGCTCCGGCATCCATAAAGAGTTCGACATTCTCCGCATGATGCGCTATATAAGCCGCCGGTCCCGTATCTCCCGAGTGGCAGATTTCTTCCACCACTTCCGCCTTCGCCTTTCCGGTAATCAGAAAAATAACAAGGCGGGCAGTCAGAATCGGGAATCCGGTCATTGCAATGCGTTTCTGTCCGTTACGGGGATGAGTGCTGGTCACATAAATCTGGTCGGAAGAGAGCAAAGCCTCCTGTCCGGGGAAGATAGAGGAAGTATGTCCGTCATCTCCCGCTCCCAACAGCACAATGTCAAATTCGGGCCAGCCATTCTTCTTGGGTACCTGCCTGCTGACAAGTTCGGAATAGCGGGCTGCTTCTTTTGCCGGTTTCTCTTCACCGCGAATGCGGTATACATTTTCGTAAGGAATGGCCACTATCCCCAAAAGCAGGGAACGCATCATTCCATAATTACTATCAGAATCTTCGGGAGGAACGCAACGTTCGTCTACCCAATAAAGTTTCATACGCTTCCAAGGAGTAATATCAGCGTATTCATTTGCCCATAAATCAAACATCAAGGCGGGAGTGCTGCCACCACTCACTGCTATGTTGAACGTTTTGTCCGGTTCAGCATTCATGATATCCACCAGGTGGAATATCAACGAACGGGCTGTCTCCATAGACGACGGGAAAACAGATAGTTTCATAGTTCGCAATATTGGTCTGTATTTGTTAAATTCTTACACGGATTGGTCCAGTCTGCCCCATGCTCGTGCATCATAGCTTCACTTTCGAGAGGTCCCCACGTACCTGCCGGATAGCCGTACAAAGGTGCGTCCGGATTATCTTTCCAATAACGTAAGACCGGATCAAAGAAGTTCCAGGAAGCCTCTACAGCATCACTTCGAGTAAATAAGGTCGGATCTCCCTGAATGCAGTCGTCAATCAGACGGGCATAAGCGTCACCGCTCGGCACGCCGCCCAACTGTGCGTAACTGAAATCCATCGTCACCTGACGGACTTCGAAACCTGCACCCGGAACCTTCATTCCGATCTTCAGCACAATACCCTCGTTTGGTTGCAAACGAAGGATCAACTTATTAGCCCTCGGACAGTTACCGCCGGAACAGCGGAACATCTGATGGGGCGTCTCGCGGAAGTGAACGACAATCTCCGTCACCTTCGTCGGCATCTGCTTACCGGTACGGATGTAGAACGGTACCCCGCTCCAACGCCAGTTACTGATGCCCAGCTTCATCGCAATATAAGTCTCCGTACGCGAGTCGGGAGCCACTCCCTTTTCCTCACGATACCCCTTCTTATTGCCCGAAGCCGTATATTGTCCGCGAACGATATGTTCATTCAAGTCCGTCTCCGTAAGCGGAGTCAGCGACTCATAAACCTTCACTACCTCATTCCGGAAATTATCCGCATTGAATACCGCCGGCGGCTCCATAGCCGTAAGAGCTACGAGTTGAATCAGGTGATTCTGCACCATATCCCGCAAAGCCCCCGCCGTCTCGTAAAAACCTCCACGCTGCTCAATACCCAGATTCTCTACAGCAGTAATCTCCACATAATCAATATAATTACGATTCCATAACGGCTCAAAAATACCATTGGCGAAACGGAAAGCAAGCACATTCTGCGCCGTCTCCTTGCCCAAAAAATGATCGATACGATAAATCTGATGCTCATCAAACACAGAAGAGTAAATCTTATTCAACTCAAGCGCCGACTCCAGATCATACCCGAACGGCTTCTCAACAATAATACGAGAATGAGGAGTATTCAGCCCGGCCGCCTTCAAATGCAAAGGCACCACCCCATACAGCGAAGGCGGAGTAGCCAGATAGAACAACAAATTATCCGGATCGACCTCCTTCGTAAGCTCTACCAAACGCTCCCGCAACTGCGAATATCCCTCCACCTTCGCAGGGTCCATCGGCAAATAATACAAATGAGACACAAAAGAAGACATCAGCTCCAAATTCTGCTCTTCAGCCTTCACAAACTGCTGCAACTCCCCAAGTATATATGAACGGTAATCTTCATCAGAATAGACAGTACGCCCAATTCCCAGAACAGTAAAACTCCCCGTCAGCCGTTTATCCCGATACAGAGAGTACAATGCGGGCATCAACTTGCGTTTAGTCAAGTCGCCCGAAGCACCAAAAATAATCATTGCAAATTTATCCATCGTCGTATTTTTAACTTTTTACCTTTTATCCATCCATCACCGCACCTAAACCGACCAGCCTTAACCAACCGACAAACCGACCAATCTCAACCAACCGCCCTAACGCATAATCACCCACACACCCACTCCTAAACCCACCTTCAGCTTTCCACCCGAACGGTCTCCCGGCCTCACCGAAGGAGCGTCAAGCGGAGGCTGTATCTCCGGCGTGAAGAAGGGCAGGCTGTTTGAGCGGAGCGAGTTCCTGCCCTTTAGCCGGAGATGCGGCCGGAGTAGCTCCGTAGGTGCAGCCTTGATTTTTTCTTTTGGTACCTTTCTTTTGCATCAAGGCAAAAGAAAAGTACTCAGACATTATAAGTCCCCGACTTCGTCTCCCCTCCGTGCCCCGTCCAATTCTCATGAAAGAACTGTCCGCGCAACTCATCCTTCCTCTCAAACGTATGCGCACCGAAATAATCACGTTGCGCCTGCACCAGATTGGCAGGTAAATTGTCAGAAGTCAGCGAATAAAAATAATTCAAAGCCGAAGAGAAAGCCGGAACAGGCAATTCCTCCTTCATCGCCTCCGCCACCAGATTCTTCCATCCGGGTAGCAAAGACTTGATTTCCTCACGGAAGTAAGGAGCCAGCAACAAATGCTTCGGCTTATCCGCCGCCTCAAAAGCAGCAGCTATATCATTCAGGAAAATACTGCGGATGATGCATCCGCCACGCCACATACGGGCGATGGAAGCCAAATCGAGCTGCCAGCCGAATGTATCGGAAGCACGTTGCAACACCGCAAACCCTTGAGCATACGAAACCAGTTTCGAAGCATACAATGCCGAGAAAATCTCTTTTTCCGTATCTTGTTTATTATATACAGCCATCGAGTGCCTGCATTGATATTGCCGGGCAGCAGCTTCACGCAGTTCCTTCCGGGCCGACAAACTGCGTTCAAAAACGGCCGTAGCAATCAATCCCAGTGGCATACCTAATTCCATGGCATTAATCACCGACCATTTGCCTGTCCCTTTCTGTCCGGCGGCATCCAGGATCTTATCAATCAGATAGGCTCCTGTCTTATCTTTATGGCGGAGTATATTACCTGTAATTTCTATCAGATAACTCCGTAGTTTACCTTCATTCCAACGGGTGAACACAGATGCCATCCTCGTTAGTCATATCCAGCAGCTCCTTCATCACCCAATAAGCTTCAGCAATCAACTGCATATCACCATACTCTATCCCGTTGTGTATCATTTTCACAAAATGTCCCGATCCGGCAGGTCCCACCCACTGGCAGCACGGAGTACCATCCGGCGCTTGGGCCGCAATGCTCTGCAAAATCGGTTTCACCTCTTCCCATGCCTTCTCCG
>ERZ825137.5395-NODE-5395-length-11896-cov-12.603496_pt1 | contig 11896 bp, 12 predicted proteins | sample MGYA00519873_ERZ825137 | MGnify/ENA primary metagenome ERZ825137 (study PRJEB31778, sample SAMEA3449190) | human gut metagenome | biome: human gut; feature: human-associated habitat; material: faeces | place: United Kingdom | collected 2010/2012 ... | reverse complement strand
GCTCATCGTATCTTCACACGCAGGAGGTCACTGGTTCGAGTCCAGCAGTCTCCACAAAATCCCAAAATCATTGTTAGACAATGGTTTCGGGATTTTTCTTTGCCCGGATTCTTACCAGATTCTGGAATTTTGACGTATACTCGGATACGCGCTGTTTCGGCTTATTCAGGCTGATTTCGGCTGTTGTAGGTTGCCTTTGGTTGCCAAAGGTTGCCCGCCCTTGCCTCACAGCACAGAAGCAGACGTGTTCTCCATCCCCACCCCTACAACAGCTTCGGCAACGGCGCGGCCATGCGCTGCTCCCCCGCCGGTATGATCGCTTCCTCGCTGGAGGAGGCGGAGGACTTGGGGCAGCGCACCGCCGAGGTGACCCACAACCACCCGGAGGGCATCAAAGCGGCCGCAGCCAGCATGGCCCGGCAGGCGGATAGGCAGCGCCCCACCACCAGCGTGCGCATACTATAACGGCCACGCCGGCAGGACAAAAAGACACCGCCCTTTCAAAAGGCGGTGTCTTTTATGCTCTGTATGTCGAAAGAGCCGGTAAATGTAATGTGCCTCAATCCTGCGGGGTCAGCTCGCCGGTCTCCGCGTTGATAATGTAGCCGCGGATGGTCACGTCGGCAGGCATCAGCGGGTGGTTGCGCAGCAGCTCCACGGTCTCCGCCACGGAGTTTTCCACACAGTCAAACCCCCGCAGCCATGCCTCAAAGTCGACGCCGCAGTAGCGCATCATGTCGATATGATCCTGAGAGATGCCCCGCTGGATCAGGTGGCGGATCATCATATCGGCGTTGATGTGCGCCACGCCGCAGTCGTTGTGACCGATGACCATGACCTCCTCCACGCCCAGCTCGACGATGCCCACCAGCAGGCTGCGTACCGCGCTGTCAAAGGGGCCGGTGATCATGCCGCCGGCGTTTTTGATCAGCTTCACATCGCCGTTGCGGATGCCCAGCGCCGCGGGGAGCAGCTCCACCAGACGGGTATCCATGCAGGTGAGGATGGCGATCTTCTTGTCGGGGTACTTGCTGGTCTGGAACTTTTCATAGCCCCTGGAGCGGACAAACTCGCGGTTATACGCCAGCATTTCTTCGATCATGGCGGTTCTCCTTTTCGCGTTTTTTCTATCATACCGGATTTTCCCCTCGCCCGCAACCGGAATCTGCCGGAAGCCGCAGAGGATCAGCGCCGATCACGGCACACCACCCGGTCAGGCGCGATCCAGCTCCTTTAGGGCGCTGTACACCACGTCGCAGCACCGGGCAATATCGGCGGTGTCCGTGAATTCCTCCGGGCAGTGGCTGCGGCCGTCCCGACTGGAGACAAACAGCATCCCCACGTCCGTGACGCGGGAGATGAACATGGCGTCGTGTCCCGCGCCGCTGGGCAGCGTTCTGACCGGCAGGCCGTTCTCCGCCATGCCGCGCTTCAGCGCTGCCGCTACCCGCTGGGACAGGCGCACCGGCGCCGAATCCATCAGCACAGACATCTCCACCCCGTAGCCTTCGGTGCGGAGCTGCTCCAGCAGCGCCTCCACCGCGCCGACCACCGTGTCGATGGACGCTTGATGGGAGGACCGGCAATCCAGCGTCATCTCCACTCGTCCGGGGACGACGTTGATCGCGCCCGGCTCTACGCGGAGCGAGCCGCAGGTGGCCACGGTGCCGTCGTGCAGCTCCCTGGCAAGCCCGTCCGCCAGCTGGACGACCTTGGACGCCGCCACCATCGCGTCCAGCCGCAGGTGCATGGGCGTGGTACCGCCGTGGTCAGGGCGGCCGGTGATGACGATCCGCCGCGTGCAGATGCCCACGATAGCATCCACGATACCCACGGACAGTCCCTCGCTCTCCAGCACCGGCCCCTGCTCGATGTGGGGCTCGATGAAGCACGCCCAGTCGTCCCGGCTGCGCTTCACCTCGGCCAGCGCCTCCGGGTGCAGGCCGTAGGCCGCCATGACATCGTAAGCCGTAACGCCGTCCGCGTTTGTCAGCTTCTTCAAAAAGTCCGTTTCCATCAGTCCGGCCAGCGCCCTGCCGCCCAGAATACCGGAGCCGAAGGAGTTGCCCTCCTCCTCCACGATGGCCACCGCCTCAAGGGGATGGCGCAGGGCGAGGCCGTCCTCCCGCAGCATTCTTGCCAGCTCCAGCCCGCAGACGACGCCCATCGCGCCGTCAAAGCGGCCGCCGTTCCGAACGGAGTCCAGATGCGAGCCCACGGCGATGGCCGCCAGCGCGCTGTCCGCCCCCTCCCGGCGGCCGATCAGGTTGCCCATCGGATCGATCCGGACGGTCAGCCCCGCAGCCTCCATCTCCCGCCGCAGGTAGTCCTGCGCCGCCCGGTACTCCTCCGTGTAGGACAGCCGCGTAACGCCCCCACCAGTTGTGGCGCCGTACTGCGCCAGCGCCTCCAGCGTCCGGGCTATACGCTCCTTATTTGCAAAAGCCATATCTGTCACTCCTTCACTGCTCTGCGCTGCCGCGCCGTGTCTATGTGTTTTGGTGTATCTGTTATAGTATACGCCCCGGCAAATGTCAATACGGGCGCGCCCACCGGTTCTATACGATATGGGCGGCAGGCGTTGTCAGCTTTTCTCCGCCTATACACGCGCCCATATGCGCCCCGGACGCCGTATAAAGTAGCTGAGCAGATTTGTGCAAACTGCCGAAAAAAGTACACTTCCCTCCCAGCATATTGTTTCGTTAATGACAAAGTGATATAAACAAACATATATTGCGTGCAGTCGAGAGGTGCGTCTGAAAAATCGCAAACAGGCGTGTGGACGAGCTTTTCGGCGCCAGAAGGAGAGGATGTAGAATGAAGAAAATTGTCAGCTTGCTGCTGGCGCTGGTGCTGACGCTGAGCCTATGCGTAAACGCCGTCGCAGAGCCGGCAAGCGGAAGCAACGAGCCAGCGCAGGGGACTGAGCAGGTGCAGGAGCCCGAGCAGGCGCAGGAGCCCGAGCAGACGCAGGGGACTGAGCAGGCGCAGGGGACTGAGCAGGCGCAGGGGACTGAGCAGGCGCAGGAGCCCGCACTGATGCAGTCTCCGAAAGCGCAGGACGCCCCCTATACAATGGAGACGGTGCTGGCGGGCGTGGATAAGCTGAGCGGCACCGATGCAGAAAAAGAAGCGGCCAAGACGTATCTGCGCCGGTATTTCTGCATGAACGGGGACGGTCGCTTCTTCGTAATGAATTATATCAGCTTCTGGGGAGATCGGTTCTATGAAACGACCGCCGGGAAAAAACAGGCCCGCAGCGTAATAGATGCCTACGAGCCGTTCAGTTCCATGCTGGATAACCTGCCTATCCCTTATGGTATGAGTGCTGACATGACGCTTGGCAAATTGATGGGCTTTTATCGCAATGCCTTGGAGTACCCCGTGATCAAGATCCACGACCGCGATGAATGGGACAGCAACGGCCCGGATACCGGCAATGTCTTCAGCGTGGAGGATCTTGGCGTGACTGAGGCCAACAAGGCCTATATCAGGTCCGACGATGTTAGTAAGGCGCAAAACTACTTCAATAAGCATTTTGTGCTCGAGCAATTGGGACAAGATCCTCATGATAAATGCGTAGACTTCAAGAAAGACTACTACAACGGCGATGATCTGGACACCGAACAGGCAAGGGCGGCCATCCGGGAATACTATAACGAGTTGCCCGCCGGCGCAGTGGTGCTGCTGAATGAACTGGCGATACATATGCCGACTGACACCGGCATGGAGTGCTACCGGTTCTGGCGCGTGATCGAGCTTTTTGAACGGCAGCTCAACGGTGGCGGCCCCGGCGGCCCCGGCGGCGGCCCCGATAACGGAGATGGCCCCACCACAGGCAACATTACGAGCGTGGATGACCTGCCCGGTGATGGGCCGATGCTCAGTAAGGTGAAGGCTTTCCTGGAGAAGTACATAACCTACGAGTACGAAAACGATGAGTACAGCGATATCCATATCAATGGCACGAACATCGTCAACGGCCTTTTTGACAAGCCGGAGGTAGCCGCAAAGGCGGTGGATGCCTACTACGCCATGGTACAGGAGATGGAGGGTACGCGGACTGTGCTGGACAACCTCCGCATCCGTGTGGATGACCAGCTGTGGATGTTCTCCCGCCGGATGGATTACTATGCGCAGATGGTGAAATTCGGTATGTCCAAGGGTGACCCCGACGTCACGACCGATCCGCTGATGCCCGATGACGTGGTGGTAAAAATGCTGCAGGAGGGTGGATTTACCCCGCCGAAGCTGGGCGTGGACTTTACCGTTACGGTCCCGTCCCCTCTGGAGCGTGGCACGGATTATAACTACAATTACGAGATCGTTGACGGCGTTGGCATTTTGACCATGGAGGTATACAAGGGCGATAAGCAGCACTGGATCGAGGCAGGTCTGAACAACCCCAGCGGCATTTTGTACGGCGTCACGACCCGCAGGCCCGCCGACCTTGCTTATCACGATTCGGTTTGCGGCAACGGCGGCGGCGGTATTTGGGATGCCTATGCCAAGGGGGAGATCCCTTTGCGGCACTATACCGAGCCCACAAGCGCCCACGGTAACGGTCTGGCAGCCGTGAATATGCAGAACGGGCTGATGGCCGTTACGGCCATTGAAAACTATGGCGATATGATGATGCTGTCCATCTGGAATGACCACGAAAAGATGGATGGTGATAACCTGGTCAAGCATCTTATGCTGGCGCGGATCCGTGTGGTAGACCCCTTCAGCTATGAGGCGGAAACCGGCGACGACGCGCCGCCTGCCGTGAACGCACAGGATGAGGCGCGTGTGCAGTATACGCTGAAAAACGAAGGCCAGTGGAAGGTGACCCGCTATGAAGAGCAGCTGGTGATCTGCCCCGCAGAGGGAACGCTGGCCAAGCAGTTTGAGCCCGGCTTTATCGATTCCATCGGCACCTTGTCCATCACAGCGCCGGAGGGTTATACCGCGCTGGATGCCGTATCAATGGAAATGCAGCGGCTGCCTACGCAGGAGCTTAACGTAATAAACGGCGTTTGGGAATGCTCGCGTGTCTTCCCCTTCCAAACTTATGATGGCAGAGCCGTACCTGGTACAAGAGAGTTTGTGCTGTGCTGGCGTAATGATCAGGGTAATATCTATAAGGAAACATTTGCCCTTTGTTTCCGGGATACGGGCGCTCCGCTGCTGGACAGACTAAAGGATGCCTATACGGAAGCGAACAAGGGCGCGAACAGCACCCCCGCCGATGATGTTGTCTTTTCCCTGCAGCCGGAGGCAATCGCGCAGAAGGCCATTGACGAGGTGGTAAGCCCGGGGATGACGGTAATCTATGACCGTGAGCGCGGCATCTTCCATACCACCTTTGACAGCAAGAAGGGTCTTCCCTCGCTGGACGATCTGGACAAGGGTTGGGTGCTGGAGCCGAGCGATGAGATCCGCGGCAACGTGACCGGCTTCCATGTGATCCCCTTCGAGGGAGGCGACCCTGAGGCGATGGATGACATGATTTTCCTTGGCCAAATGACAGGTCTGAAGGAGGAACGCAATGGCCCCCAACGCACCTCCTCGTACCCGGACGAAACCATAGACCGGACGATCTCCTTCGTGGTGACCAATCGGCTGGAGCGCGGTGACCTGACCGTGTGCTTCTCCTTCTCACAGGACTATCGCGGTATGCTCGTCGAGTGGGTGGACGCAAATAATAAGGTGCTGGGTTACACCTTTGCCTACGGACGGAACGACCCGTTCGTGACGGCGACGCGGACAGAGGTGATCGATGAAGGGCCGGTGCCGGGCGTGCAGTACGGCGAGCCCTTTGCGGTGGCGGAGGGCGGCGGTATGCTCCGGTGCGACCGCTATCCGCAAGAGGGCGGCAACGGCCAGAAGTGGTATTTCCGCCTGTGTGTCAGCAGGGGGGATCTGCCGGAAGGCGAAGTGTACACGGTCTACCTGCCCTACAGCTATCTGGGGATCCGTGATGCCGACGCGCAGAAGCTGATCGCCAGCGGCCAGAAGGCCAGGATCGAGCACTATGCCGATGGCGACGATATGCCGCCGACGATCATAGAAGGCACCTACACAGAGTGGGGTATTTGCTTCAAGACCTCCAGCTTCTCCCCGTTTGTGATCAGCACAGCCACAGCGGGTACATCCCCGGGTACCGGCAGCAATACCGGCAGCAGCACCGGCAGCAGCACCGGCACCGGCAGCAATACCGGTACTGGCAGCAATACCGGCACCGGCAGCAATACCGGTACTGGCAGCAGCGCCGGTAGTGCCAGTCCCACGACAGGGGATGCCGGCATCGCGCTGTATGTCGGCATGGCGGTCAGCTCCGCAGTCGGCATGGCATGGGTCGGCAAGAAGAAGGACTGATCGCATCATATAAAAAAGCTCCCGATTTCGCAAGAAATCGGGAGCTTTTTTATATGAACGGAAAACCTTATGAGTTTGCTGTCCCAGCAAGGATCACCGCCGACCCTTTCCAACCTTTACGCATAGCGTCGTCTCCTTCCCGTGTTCACACACGCTTACTCCGTCCACTGGGGATAGAAGTAAAGCATCGTTTCCGGCTCCATCTGAATGGGCAGATAGGAGCCGTGCGTACCCTTGTCAATGGCCAAACAGGTGTAGTCCTCAAAGAGCATGGGTACCTGAACGATAAAGCTGTCATGGATAAGCCGATCCGTCTCGCCGGACTTGTATCTCTTGCCGCCGGTGCGGGTCATATCCAGTGTCAGCACGCCGGAGTATTCCCCGTTGGCGCTCAGAGACCAGTCGCCCTCATAGACCTCCTCCGGGGTCGTATAGCCGCTCTCATACCACCAGATAAAGGTGCCGGAGCCCCAATAGTTCTCCTGGCTGCTGTTGGCGTTCAGCTCCAGAGAGGCAATCGCGGGCTTATCCGTCTCCCCATTCCATACCCACAGCCTCTGCGTCAGCTGGGGGCCGTCGGGGCAGGTCCAGCCAAAGTCGCTGCCGTCGTCTCCATCGTTCCCCTCCTGCGAGTAAAAGGTGAAGTCCATGGCCAGGTTTCTCTCGTTCTGATAGTCGTAGGGCAGAGACAACGATCCGGCGGTGGGGAGCCAGCTCAGGGTATCGCCGTAGCGGTCGGTCAAACGCAGCTCCGTGGTTTCAAAGGGGGTCTTCCCCAGCTCGTAGAAGACAAACAGCAGGATCGGTTCGCCGTTCTGGCTGCGGTAAAGCTCCTTCATGACCTCGTAGTCGCCCTTCTCCTCGCTCCACTGGATGCGGTTCACCACCACGGTGGCGTCGGGGTCACGGGGCACCACGCAGAACAGGCTTCCGCTGTCGCCCACCACCCGCTCCTGCGGGATATTCCGGATAAATGTATACTGGGCGCACAGCATCGGCGCCTTATCATTCATCCAATCCCGCAGCGGAACCGCCAGATCACGCAGGCTGCCGTCGATATCGCCGATGTAGGCCACCGCGAAGCGCTCGTCCTGGTGACGCTCATCCAGCTCCTGCCGCAGCAGATCCAGAGAATCGTCGTAGGCTCCCGGCTCATCGCCTCCCGTACCGTTGCCGCCGGGTACCTGCCCGCCTGTCGGTGTATTCCCGCCGTTGATGTTGATGGTCCCCACGCCGGGGATCTCCACCTGACAGGCTGTCAGCGACAGCGTCATGACCAAGGCCAGCAGCGCCGCCACAAGAATTGTGGTTCGTTTCTTCCCATTATTACGCATGGGTTTTGCCTCCTCTCCGTATTTTGCTGTTATTTACCCCCGGGAGGGCGTGAGCACGCGCCGTGAAAACGGAAGCCTCTCCATAGCGGATATATCCTCCATGGACGCTTTGATGATGCGGCGCATTCCGCCCCTCCTTGCTTACGTCGCAGCATTCTCTTTCTCGTGCGTAAGCTTTGCTGTATATACATTTATATATAATTTTGCGCAGAATGCCTATTACCCTAAGGGTGAAATTTGCCCGTAAACGGAAAAATCGCCCTTAGGCTTAGACAGAGTACACAACTCCGCCCTCCAAGGTTTGTGTACTCTGCCCATTTTTTTCTATCTGAACAGTCGTCCCCTGCGCCTCACCTCTGCCACCGCCGCAAAGGGGCAGCGCAGGACGAGGGCCAAAAATTTTACAAGCCCACTATGGAAATGCATCCGGCGGCATGGTATGATGAATCTATCTCTGGTACAAAGGAGAACAGATATGCATACTTCCATCGATTTCAACGAGAAAAAGGGCTTCATCTGCGATATGGACGGTGTGATCTACCACGGCAATCGTATTCTGCCGGGCGTGGCGGAGTTCATCGACTGGCTGCACGAGGAGGACAAGGAGTATCTCTTTCTCACCAACAACAGCGGCTACACGCCCCGGGAGCTGAACCAGAAGCTGGCGCGCATGGGTCTGGACGTGCCGGAGGAGCATTTCTACACCAGTGCGCTGGCCACCGCCGCCTTCCTGAAGGAGCAGGCGCCGGGCTGCTCCGTGTTCGCCATCGGCGAGGCGGGTCTGCTCAACGCCCTCTACGACGCGGGCATCACCATGAACGACGTGAACCCCGACTATGTGGTGGTGGGCGAGGGCCGCTCCTATTCGCTGGATACGCTGACCAAGGCCACCAATCTGGTGATGCAGGGCGCACAGCTCATCGGCGCCAACTCCGACGTGTCCGGCCCCATTGAAAACGGCATTGCCCCCGCCTGCCGCGCGCTGGTCGCGCCCATCGAGATGGCCACGGGCAGACAGGCGTACTTCTGCGGCAAGCCTAATCCGCTGATGATGCGTACCGGTCTGAAAATGCTGCACTGTCACTCCGCCGAGGCGGTGATGGTGGGCGACCGCATGGATACCGACGTGATCTCCGGCTTGGAGAGCGGTATGTCCACGGTGCTGGTGCTCTCCGGTGTCTCCACCCGGGAAACGCTGAAGACCTACGCCTACCGGCCCAGCATCGTGCTGGACGGCGTGGGGGACATCCCCGCCATCGCCCGGGCAGAGAAGCAATAAAAGGCGCTTTCCGGCTCAAAGAGACAATACACAGCATGGCAAGGAGGAGGATCCCATGGTCTGCGATATCTGCAAGGATACGGTTTTTCTCGCCCAGAAGGCCGCGCCCGCCACGGCGGAGGATCTGGGCGCGGCGCAGGATCTGCTGGACACGCTGATCGCCCACAAGGATGGCTGCGTGGGCATGGCGGCCAACATGATCGGCGTTTGCAGGCGCATCATCGCCTTCGACGATGAGGGTGCCTACACGGTGATGCTCAACCCCGTCATCGTCAGGCAATCCGGCGCATACGAGGCCGAGGAGGGCTGTCTGTCCCTACCCGGCATACGGAAAACCAAGCGATTCCAGACCATCAAGGTGCAGTGGCAGAATGAGCGCCTCCAGACCCGCCGCAAGACCTTTACCGGCTGGACGGCGGAGATCATCCAGCACGAGATCGACCACTGTGAAGGAGTTTTGATATGATCCTCTATTTCAGCGGCACCGGCAACAGCAAATACGCGGCACAGCGCATAGCGGACGGGCTGGGCGACACGCTGTGCAGCATGAACGAGCGTATCAAGGCCGGCGATACCTCGCCGGTGGAGACCGGCAGCCGCCTCGTCATCGTCACGCCCACCTACGCATGGCGCATCCCCCGCCTTGTGCGGGACTGGCTGCTGCACACAGAGCTGCACGGCGCCACGCAGGTGTGGTTCGTCATGACCTGCGGCAGCGAGATCGGCAGTGCCGACAAGTACAACCGGGCGCTGTGTGAGGAGAAGGGTCTCACCTGCATGGGTACGGCGCAGCTCATCATGCCGGAAAACTATATCGCCATGTTCAACGCGCCCCAGCCGGAGGAGGCGCGGCAGATCGTCGCCAGGGCGGAGCCGGATATCGACCGCGCCATCGCCGCCATCCGGGAGGAGCGCGCCTTTCCGCCGACCCGCTGCAAGCTCTACGACCGCTTTATGAGCGGGCCGGTGAATCCTATCTTCTACGGCTGCTTCGTGAAGGATCACGCCTTCACGGTCAGCGACGCCTGCATCGGCTGCGGCCAGTGCGCCCGGCTCTGCCCCACCAACAACATCATGCTGCGAGAGGGCAAGCCCGTCTGGGGCGGGGATTGCACCCACTGTATGGCGTGCATCTGCCGCTGTCCTGCGGAGGCCATTGAGTATGGCAGAAAGAGCATCGGCAAGCCCCGGTATCACTTTGAGGCGCTGTAAAAGACATCATAAAAGCACCCCGCTTGCGGGCAGACACAAGATCTGCTTCGCAAAGGGGGTGTTTTTGATTTATTCGTGGGCGGCCGCCCGTCAGTTCAGGTGCCGCCGGTAGTTGCCGCCGGTACGGATGCCCTCCTGCACGATGAAGAACGCCTTGGGGTCGATCTCCTGCATCACCTGCTGCAGCGTGCCCACCTCGTACTTGGACAGGCACACGCACAGCACCTGCACCTCGTCGCCGGTATAGGCGCCGTGGGCCGTCCAGTAGGTCACGCCGCGGTCCAGCTTGTCCATGATGAAGCGGGGCAGCTCCGGATCGTTCTTTTTGGTGAAGATCAGCAGCTCCACGTTGACGTTCTGCTGGTGCAGCCGGTCCAGGAACAGGTTGTTCAGGATGTTGTAGATGGCGGAGTAGATGGCTGTGGTGGCGTTGAACAGAATGAAGCACAGCGTGTACAGGCACACGTTGAAGCAGATGCAGAACCGTCCCACGGTGAACTTGGGGTTCTTCTTGCTGAGGTACAGGCCCAGGATGTCCAGTCCGCCGGTGGAGCAGCCGCAGCTGAGCACCAGTCCGGCGGCGAAGCCCACGCCGATGCCGCCGATCAGGCAGCTGGTCAGCGCGTCCTCGATGATGGGCGTAGCCGGGGAGGGGATCAGCGCCGAGAAAATGGAGTTGCACACGGTGACGATGGTGGCCTTGACGAAGAACGTCCGTCCCAGCCCCCGGTAGGCCAGATAGAACATGGGCAGGTTCACCAGCAGGTACAGAAGGCCCGCCAGATCGAAGGGCAGCGACAGTCCCGCCCGCGTCACCAGCAGGGTACGGATGACCTGACACAGGCCGTAGGCGCCGCCGGCGTAAAACCCCTGGGGTACGATGAACAGGTTGATGGCCGAGGCCATCAACGCCGCGCCCAGAATACCGCCCAGCAGGCGAAGCTCCTTCTCATGGAGCAGCTTATTGTAAACGGACAAGGTGTCCTCCCTCCTCTCATGGGAACAACAGGCATTATATGCATGTGCGCCTGCAAAGTCAAGAGGTATTTTCAATTTTTAGAGGCTGTATTGCAGGATGTGATGCAAACGGCGGCGGGCGCGGCACAGCGTGCGGGACACGGTGGATTTGTTGACGCCCAGCCGCCCCGCGATCTGTGCCATGTTCAGCTTCTCATAATAATATAGGTACAGCATTTCCTTCTGGCGGGGCGTCAATTCCGCCTCTACGGCTTTCGTCAGATTCTGCAGCAGCCGCTGGTGCTGCAGGCTGTTATCGCCGGACTCCTCCCGCTGCCACAGGTGCAGGCCGGCGATGTCCATGGGATCAAAGGCGGGATGCATCATGGTATCTGTCACTCCTGTCGTAGTAATGTGCGGTCAGCCGCGCCAGCTGGCGGCACTGGCGCAGCATGGGCTGTAGCTCCGTCAGGCGCTGCCGCAGACAGCGGACGCTGTCCGGATCCTCAGTAGTGCGGAGGCGGAGACGCAGCTCCTCCATCCGTACCTGAATGCGCCGGGCACTGTCCTCATACAACGGTGACATCTCGGCAAGCTTCATGCGCGATCACTCTCCTTTTCCTGCGTAAAAATATGGGACGTTCGGAACTTTTGTGTTGACAAATCCAAAAACATCTGCTACAATAGGCCACGCTGATGGAGATGCTGGTGTAGCTCAGCTGGTAGAGCAGCTGATTTGTAATCAGCAGGTCGG